>Ga0115847_100090_pt1 | contig 19766 bp, 23 predicted proteins | sample InSIn5SAF170_FD_83861 | JGI IMG/M metagenome (GOLD analysis project Ga0115847, IMG submission 83861)
ATGTATCCTTCTCTGATTTAATTGATGGCTCCGCAGCAGTATGATAATATTGATAATGTGCTTCAATTCGAGGTGCGGCGGAACGTGTCGCAAGCGCAAATTTAAACGAAGACAGGAGTTCCGGATCTGTCATGTGGCCATCTTCCACCAAAATCTTCACGAATCTGTTATATAGCGACTCATCAGAGGTTGTGTCTTCAAAATAGCCTTCCGCAATTCGGTCTAGTAAGTGAAAATATGACGTTGCATTCTCGTCTGCGGCCGTCTCGCTAGAACAAAGGTCAGTGAGTGACCATTGTCATTTTCAAGATCACGAACAGTAGTTCCACCAGATATGGTGCAGCAGCAAATGGCACCTTCAATTGCACATCAACAGAAGGAGCAGCAGCCACACCAAGGGATTGTAAATATGTTGTTGCCAATAGAGCTCCTGTAACGCCCCATGGGATGTCTAGAAACACCATGATGCTTGACTATATGCGGACAAACTCCTAAACCTTCAATCTCTTCTACAAAACTTGCTGTGGAGTTATGGCCAAAATATATGTGATGGTGGGGCAGTATATGCAAGGTTTCCGCCAGCAGAAACCGAAACTGCCAGATACCGTGAACTCAAATGTGGAACGAGAGATACAAGGCAAGGTGAACAATGATATGCGTTGGTATGAGAGACACAAGACAGTTTGGCACAACCGTGTTACGTGTAATTCGTAACTGTTGTTGATGCCACCTTGCTGGAGCTTGGAGCTTGCCAGGGGTGAGCTCCGTTCGTGCCTCGTTGATGAGGCCAAAACATCCACAAACCGCAACGTCGCAGTTTCCAGTTCATGTTAAGTATACGAAACTCAACTTTACATTCTCACAATACTCAATTTCTCAGCCTTTCCCTCACATCTTGTCTTCACCGCCTATCTTAGTAATCTGACCAAGGGACTACTGCTCGCGGTCAGTGTCGACAATAAGATTTGTTGATGCGCGAAGCATAGGAGGACCCTCCAATACTCGTCAATATGGCATCCTCCTCATCGCCCAGCATGCTGACCAAAGCAAGTTTTCCTGTTCTGCTTCAAATTTGGGGACCCTCTTTGCTAATGTTAGTATAGTTCGAGTCCAAGTCGTCAAGGGCAAAAGGAATCGCTTTCCATCCCAAACGGTACAACGAGTTCTCCCTTTGCCCAAATACCTTCAGATAGCTGATACAGTCATAGACCCTGGATCTTAGTCTCTCTACACTCCTCCACGATACAGTTATGGGATTATCGTATGGGCACGCTCATTGATCGATTCGAGGAGCATGATGGACCAGTCCGTGGCATTGATTTCCACAAAACGCAACCCCTCTTCGTTTCTGGTGGAGACGATTACAAGATCAAGGTCTGGTCGTATCAGACTCGTAGATGCCTATTCACATTGAACGGACATCTTGACTATGTTCGCACAGTATTCTTCCATCACGAGTTGCCCTGGATAATCTCGAGTTCCGATGACCAAACCATCAGGATATGGAATTGGCAGAATCGATCGTTGAGTAGGTGATGGCGTTCATACAATGGAAAGCTTTATATCTGATTGTTGAATAGTTTGCACAATGACTGGTCACAACCACTATACCATGTGTGCTCAATTCCATCCAAAAGAAGATCTTGTCGTGTCAGCATCCTTGGATCAATCAGTCAGAGTTTGGGACATTTCAGGTTTACGGAAAAAGCATTCCGCACCTACATCAATGACGTTTGAAGATCAGATGTCGCGGAGCAACCAGAATCAGGCAGATATGTTCGGTAACACAGATGCCGTAGTTAAATTTGTGCTGGAAGGTCATGACAGAGGTGTAAATTGGGTTGCTTTCCATCCTACGCTACCTCTGATTGTATCTGCTGGTGACGATCGTCTTGTCAAATTGTGGCGGATGAGCGAAACGAAAGCGTGGGAGGTCGATACATGCCGCGGTCATTTTCAAAACGCATCTGGTTGTTTATTTCATCCACACCAAGATTTAATCTTATCAGTCGGCGAGGACAAGACAGTGAGAGTATGGGATCTGAACAAGCGAACTTCCGTACAATCGTTCAAGCGTGAGAACGATCGTTTTTGGGTAATTGCAGCCCACCCTGAAATTAACCTCTTTGCGGCTGGCCACGATAATGGTGTAATGGTTTTCAAGCTGGAGAGGGAAAGACCAGCTTCTGCGTTCTATCAAAACAACCTTTTCTTCATTACTAAGGACAAGCAAGTTCGTTCCTACGATTTCCAAAAGAATATCGAAAGTCCTACTCTTCTTACATTGAAGAAGCTTGGTAGCCCATGGGTTCCACCACGATCGCTATCGTTTAATCCGGCAGAGAGGGCGATATTGGTCACATCTCCAGCAGACGGGGGCTCCTACGAGTTAATCAATCTTCCCAAAGATGGTTCTGGCGCAATCGATGGTACTGAGACCAAGCGTGGGCAGGGCAATTCAGCTGTCTTCGTTGCGAGAAATAGATTCGCTGTTTTCAATAGTTCCAACCAGCAAATCGATATCAAGGACCTTACGAATTCAACAACTAAAACTATCAAGCCGCCAGCAAACACGACTGATATCTACTTTGGTGGAACTGGTAACCTCTTACTCATCACCCCTTCGACTGTGCACCTTTACGACATACAACAGAAGAAGACCACAGCCGAGCTTGCTGTTGCAGGTGTTAAATATGTTGTATGGTCAAATGATGGTCTCTACTGCGCCCTTCTTAGCAAGCACAACGTGACAATTGTTACGAAGACTTTGGAACAAGTAAGCACCTTGCACGAGACTATTCGCATCAAGAGCGCAACCTGGGATGATGCTGGTGTTCTCCTCTACTCAACTCTCAATCACATCAAATACACACTTCTCAATGGCGACAATGGCATTGTTAGAACCTTGGATCAGACAGTATATCTTGTCCGCGTTAAAGCACGCACCGTTTACTGTTTGGACCGTAGCGCCAAGCCGAAAATCCTCAATATCGATCCTACTGAGTACAGATTTAAACTTGCTTTGGTCAAGCGGAATTATGAGGAAATGTTACAGATCATTAAGAACTCTAGTCTGGTTGGTCAGAGCATTATCTCCTACCTACAAAAGAAAGGCTATCCAGAGATTGCATTACAATTTGTGCAAGATCCGCAGACTCGATTCGAGTTGGCAATTGAATGTGGTAATCTTGACGTTGCAGTGGAGATGGCGAAACAATTGGATAGACCCAAGTTGTGGTCAAGATTGACTACTGAGGCACTTGCCCATGGTAATCACACAATTGTGGAGATGACTTACCAGAAACTCCGACAATTTGACAAGTTATCATTCCTTTATCTTTCAACAGGTGACGAATCGAAGCTCGCACGAATGGCCAAGATTGCTGAGCACCGAGGTGACTTTACGGCACGATTTCAGAATGCTCTTTATCTTGGCGACGTCAACGATAGAATCCAGATGTTCAAAGAGATTGACCTTTGTAAGTCAGAATGCAAATCGGGATGGCAGCCTTACTGATACATTATAGATCCTCTGGCGTACTTAACTGCAAAATCGAACGGACTGACCGAGGAGGCCGAGTCGATATTGGAAGCGACTGGTCTAACGGAAGATCAATTGACACTACCCCCAATTGGTGAATTACTTTCGCCACCAAAACCATTGGTTCCTACCTACAAGTCGAACTGGCCTACGAAAGCGACCTCGCAGTCATTCTTTGAGAAGGCCTTGTCGGGACAGCTTGAAGGTTTGTCGTTAGAAGATGAGCCATCTACAACTTCCAACGGTTTCGGTTTCGATGAAGCAGGAGACACTGCTGCAGCCAAGCCAAGTGCTCTTGCTGAAGTTGATGATGATGAAGATGCTGCTGGTTGGGATATGGGAGATGATATTGTGCCAGAAGTGGAGAGTGATTTCGTTAATGTTGAGAGTGCAGAAGCTGGAGCTGGCAGTAGTGAAGCGGAACTGTGGGCACGAAACTCCCCCTTGGCAGCAGATCATGTTGCAGCAGGTTCCTTTGAAACAGCCATGCAACTATTGAACAGACAGCTTGGAGCTGTCAACTTTGAGCCGTTGAAGCCACGGTTCCTGGAGGTTTACCAAGCTTCCAAGACTTATTTACCAGCTTCTGCTAGTCTTCCTCCTATCATCAACTACGTACGCCGAACTGTTGATGAGACTGACCCACGGAAAGTTCTTCCTTTCATTCCGCGAGATATCGAGTCGCTAGCTGTCAATGATCTTCAACGAGGTTACGATGCAGTCCGAGCCAATAGGCTTGATGATGGCGCTCGGATCTTCCGTGGTATCCTCCACGCTCTTCTGGTTAACACTGTTTCTTCCCCTTCTGAAGTCAAAGAAGCCCAGAAACTCATCACATCAGCTTCAGAGTATACAGTGGGCATGCTTATTGAGCTGTCACGGCGAAGACTTGGTACAGCCGATGAGATCAGCAAGTCTCCTGAGAAGTTGAAGCGAAGCCTTGAGTTGTCAGCATACTTCACGATCCCCAAGTTGGAGGTTCCACATCGTCAGCTCGCTTTGATGAGTGCAATGAAGTTGGCGTATTCGACGAAAAATTTTAACTCGGCATTGAGTTTTGCGAATAGACTGCTTGCAAATGGAGGTGGACCGGCTAAAGCTGTTGACAATGTAAGTTGAATTTCTATAGTAATCATTGCAGCAATGCTGACGTATCGTGTAGGCACGTAAAATCAAAGCTCAATGTGAGCGCAATCCTAACGATGCTGTTGAGATTGAATTCGATCAATTCGCCGAATTTGACATTTGTGCCGCGTCATTCACACCAATTTACTCTGGATCGGCATTTGAGGTTTGTGCTTTCGACGGGAGTAAGTACCAGTCCAAATATAAGGGAACTGTGTGCACAGTATGCGGTGTCTGTGAAGTTGGAAAGAACGGCAGTGGTCTAAAGTTGCTTGCTTAGAGCAAAGGGCATATCAAGTGAAAGCTGCGTTGGCTTTTGGCACGATCGAGTTGGAAGCTATGATAAATGCCAACATGAAGTTATGGAGTTATGTCTAGAATAGATCAACACGAGGCGGAGCTGAAGGAGAAAAAGTATGACAGAGATCATGAGAAAAATGCTCGTTCGCAGGGCAGTATTTTGCATAGCAGCTGACCAGAGGCGAAAAAAATGAATATCATATCTGATAGCATGTATGAAAGTCTGTCTTCTTTCCTACGCATACTCTATCGCGTACATTTTAATGCCATTTCTACAGCCTGACTCATTGCGTGTCACAGTCTTCGACCGATACTTTGTTCATCGACATACAAAACAACTCCCGCACTATCATGATGAGCAAGAGGCATGATCTAAGTCTATTTGTCAACTGATTTTGACAGACACGTCACTATTGTGTTTTACACATCCACACCTCCCACGTCAAACCTCCATTACCATCTTACACATGAAGTCCCACTATACACAGCTTTCATTTTCCTATCAATATCACCCTTGTCCACGCCATCTAATTTAGACAATGGTCTCCAATTCTCTAGCATAACCAAGCGTATTCTCAATAGCAGCCTGACTCAACTCCTTGCCTCCATCTTGTCCACCGTCTATATTTGCTCCCTTTCCTTGAAGGGGGAAGTATATTCGACCATCTCGCACCAGCCATCCCCTTGATTGCGCGAACTGGATGACCGCGCCTTCAGAAGGAAGGAAGAGGAGGTTCTTGGTTGATGAAATAGGCAATGAGGGGTACGCTGTTTCTGAGCAGGATGCGATTTCAGAGCGGATCTGGGATATGAGAATCTTGAAGTTTGTGTTAGTTTGTGCTGGGTCTATTGGAACTTGATGGGGAAGAAGATGAACGTACTTCAGAGAAGACAGCGTACTCGTCGCTAGGTACCTCTCCAGCAGCCATAGCTCTCCACACGAGATCATATGATCCTTCCATCAACCACCTCTCTAGTTTGATAGGATATGCCAAATATCTATCCCCCTCGACCTGCTCGCCTCTGACCTCTAATCCCTCCAACTCGGTATGGAAACCGGCATAATCACCCTGCGTCAGAAGCAATAAGAGATACAGCCCTGTGATCTTGTTCTTCTCTCCGTGCTCTCCTGTTGCCCCCTGTTGTGCCGATTGAAGTTCATAGAACGGTGTCAACAGGTGCTTGTATCGTGTAAATGCGGCGGGATCTTTTGCGCGAATGGACAGCAAAGCCCCAACTTCAAAGACTTCGCGGGCGAGAGCAAGTGTTGATGGCGAGATGGATGGAGTTGGAGTCAAGGCTTTAAGTTTTAAAAGAGTGAGTTTGGCTTGCGAGAGTAGAGGTAGGGCATCGTTGTATGAAGAGGCAGAGCGTAGTTTTTGGACGATGGTTTGGAGATCACGATCGGACATTTTGAGGGATTTGTGAAGGTGTGAGTGATGACGGCGGAGTTCCAAATGACGTTGTCTGGGATGTACAGTCGTGGTATGAATGTGGTGGTGATGTTGTCTAATACTGTGAAATGCGTAATTTAGAGCTTGAGATAGCTTGATGTCAACGAGCGAAGGCAGCCTGAGGACGCGGCTGAGAAGGCTATAATCCAAGCAGCCCTTGTGTCACGTGGTCAATTATAACCCATATACATTGCACTCCACACCAGATCCACACAGCTCCAAGTATCCTTACAACAAGGGGAAAATACGTATATGTACAGAAGAAAAAGTGCAGCTATTAGGTGTACGTCAGTAGAATCTATATATTATTATCGAATGGCGAGTCGATTAATTATGGACAGGGACAAGTGGAATAACACTATGTCATTACTGGTCCTATCATACAGGGCGAAGATGGGTTAAGATATCTCTTCTCGTTGACGAAACCCGTTTACCAGGATGTCACCCACTTCGAATGACAAAAGAGTTTGCGGCCTTTGCTTGACCATGCTCCGCACGCATTTGTCCTGTGTTTGTCTCTGGTGGTAGAAGACATTCTCCGCATTCCAAGTACGTCGACGACTGGTTCCCTTTATCCCGAATGTGCTCTCACCATCGCATTGTTTCCAAGCAATTGACAAGGACGACTCTAAGAACAACATTGCCTAAGGGTGTCTGCAAATATCACATCTCAAAGAGTAGAGGCGTGCAAGGATAATGATATCACAGACAATAGACACATTTCGATACCATATTTTTCCAGGTGAAGCAGTGGATATGTACTACAAACACAACATGTAGACGCAGCACAGAACACATGAACATTGTTTATTGTATAAACACTCAAAACTCTAGGTCAGAATGCCCTTTACAGTAATGCCGCCTGTAAGCATAGTATCCCCGAGCCAACTGAGCATGAGTAGCTGAAATCAAGGAATATCAACCTAGTGAAACTTTATGTCATGTAAGAGGATAATCTCAGTCTCTTGTTAACACCATTAAAAGAGTATTTACTAGACTAAATCTCCTCTGCCCACATCTTCTATTGACATCCTTCAATCCTTTCATAAACTGGCAAATTATGCTGACACTTCATGACCAGGTCATCAAAACCTGAGATCCTCATCTTAGAACAATGAAGAGGTTGATCTATGATGGCAGTCTCATAGTACTGGCTAGATGAAAGCAACGGCTGCAAGCGATCGCTTTGCGCTCTGATTAATGACTTTAAAAAATCAATCTGAGTTGCTTTGATCAACGAAGTCATTGTACCATGGAGTCTGAAGCATTCTCCTTTGTCTCAGCTATAAGTGACCACATCTAAAACAGTCAAGCTAAGAACGGGAGTGTGTGGATTTTCCAACAATGAACAGATTGCTAAGCGAATCTCTGCACAAAGAAGCATCAAAGGCGAGGCATGGAAGAAACCGTTACAACCAAAACTTGATCGTTGTGAAAGGTTAACATGTCTAGATTCAAGACTTTCAAACAGAAAGAATTGCAAAGCTCATCGCCCCCAAACGCACCAGAATTGGGTTTATTAGAAGAACTTCAACACCTCATTCTTCGTTGTCAAAATCAAGCGAAGTAGCCTACTTGGAGCACGAAAATCCTCTTAGACAATTCAGTCAATAGTTTTTTGATCACTCCACGTTCATACATGGCTCTCTGGGTGAGAAGACTAAGCTTTCTCAAACTGTTTCGAAAAGACCAGCGAAAAGAAAAACATCACAGTAAAGACAATTCTGGGCTGAGCGCAATAATCGAGGAAGATGGAGGACAAGATATAAATGGGTCGTCTGGTCACCAGCAGTTCATGTTGAAGTGGTCACCTCAACAAAAAGATGCATATCGCAAAGAAGAAAGAGCAAGGGCCACCCTCGATCAAAGCGTCCTTCGATTTGAGCTCATGGTCGGATCAAGTAGACAAGAGCCTGAGTCAATTGAGATGCTCCTTACTCAATTTCTGGTGTCCAGTTCCGGAACTGAAAGTGACGACCGACCTATCTATTCTCTAGAGCAAGTGCTTCACGTGCTCGAGAGAAAGCTTTGGCGGGACAAAGGATTGAAACATATAGAAGCGAGTCGAGGAAGAATCTGGTGGGTGGACGAAACTAACAAGCACTCCTTGCACAACGAAGTTCGTTCGCAGAGTGATTTCGAAACTGCAATTAGCACTTTGTTTTTGAATCGTGACGTGCGGAATGTGCTTGAGTTTACTTTCATGCCAGAACCTGAGAACGTTCGTCAGGAACGCTTTGAGAGACAGACTGGCATAGTCAAGAATCATGGGCTACCCGACACACATACTAACAAGCTCGCTGAACATGACGACGACAGCAAACGTTCAGGGCCAGGATCTGCACTTCGATACTCACTGGGAAGCTTACGTTTCAATCGATTGACAACAACGCCTCCTCTACCTCGGACTTCTACAAAGTCAATTAAATCCACTCAATCCAGCAGGTCAGTGAAAGATAAAGTATTTAGCCTCAAGGATTCTGCCTCAAAGATTGGAAAAATCATTCCGTATGAATCGGTCAAAGATAGAGAGGCGAGATGGGAGAAGCTCATGGTCGTTACACAAAAGCATGCTTTTAAGGCAAGCGGAGATGAGGATACTGAAGAGCTAGATTCTAATGCAGATCAGCCTTTGCGAGATCTATATGACGATCCTTCACTCTCCGTGATGGATGGGGGAGAGGATATCGAGGATGAAAACAACGCTCCAAAGGACAATAGTAATCGAATTGTTGCAAGGTAGGTGTCCTCTGCGTCTTCCACTATTCAGATGTAACAATTAAGATATCAAAACATCCTCAATAGTTTGTGCTGACAGTCTTAGACTACAAGATCTCATCAATTTGCCTGAACTCACTCAAATGACAGATCAGAGATGGAGAGATTGCTGCAAAGTATTTGACATCGATCCTAGGAAGACTTCCTTAGCCGAGACTGTGCAAATCGCTGGCCTGAAAACGAAGATCTACCAATATCAAGCATTTGGTGCATATTGGCAGATGCTGACATCCAGGCACCTGGGTGGAGGGTTCCTTGCAGATTCTATGGGACTTGGCAAGACTTTATCCTTCCTGTCATATTTTGTTGTTGAAAGACAATTGTGTGTTCTTTGGGACGACGTCGAGAAATCACGCAAAGAGAATGATGGCCGGCACTTGTCGCCAAGTCAACATGCTGAGAATGATGTCTGTCCTAGCGATCGAAAACCTGGCTGGATTCTTTGCCCATGTGCTTCTTCTAATCCGACGTCAACCTTACTACCTAAGTCTGGTGTCAGATTGGCATGTGTTCCTAACGAGTTAGTTAAGTCTTGGTGGGGAGAATGGAAAAAGCACGTAGACGATCAGGTGGACCCATTGATTCTGGGTCTTAAGATTGGTATGTATTATTTAAGTATGGCTGCATTCGTGACAAACAAGCTAAATGTTGTTCAGCTGTTAACTACAAGGGGGCAATAGACTTCAAGACGACAACGGAAGATATGAATAAGCGAGCTGATACTGGCGCTATTATCAATAGACTCAAGAAGTTAAGCCCAACAGGCAACAAAGAGACTCATCATAGTGGATGGCTTGTCATATCATCAGCACAAGATTTCACGCCATGGATTAACAAGCATTTCACGAGATCGTCCCAGCCGAAAGGGCCTAAATATAATATTGAGTTTGGGATTGCTATGATTGACGAGTCGCACGAAGAATACTTCAAGCAGACTGGCCGCGGAAAAGTCCTTTACGACATCCCATCAACAAATCAGCCGTTCCTGTGGGGACACTCAGGAACTCCATTTTCACAGACTCCTCGCGGGCTCGAAGGAGTGCTTTGGGCAATTGAAAAGCATGCTCCTGCCCCTAGTAAAGGAGTGAGTGGATGGTCCAATCATCCAATCCTGAAGCAGTTTCAATGGGAGAATCTTGATAAAATCTGTAAATCTTTTGATGCTCATGTCAAAACAAACAATCCAGATGATGCAAAAATCGATGCAATTCTTGACGAATTTGTGCCTTTCTTGCAGAATTTTGTCATTCGACGAGACGCGGAAACAAAGTGGTTTGGTCATAGGTTGATCAAGCTCAAGACACATTTTCACCAAGACTTAGAGCTCGCAAACACCAGTTTGAACGACCATATTTTTAATCACAAGATTCAAGACATCGAAGCAAAGTATCAAGCGGAGAAGGATAATGCGCTAGCTGAATTGCAGGCCAAGTGGGACAGATTTCCTGACACGCGGCGAACCCAACAAAAGCCTGAACGACTTGCTTTTAATACGTTGTGTCGCCTCCAATGGAGGGCAAGAGTACTTGCGACTATTCCGTATGCAAGTAAACTGCTTCATACTGAGGATTCAAAGCATCGGATTGATCTTACCATTGCTGAGACACTTGGCTTTTTCCGACGTCCTAGAGACAAGATTAAAGAGAACCCTTACTTCACAAATATCAAGTCTATCTCAGAAGCCAGTCCAAAGTTGTTGTTCATTTATCAACTCATCAAAATATTGGAGAAGGGAGCGGACTATCGAGGCGAAGAGCAAAAGCTTATCATTATGAGCACATTCCCTCAGATTATCTTTGTCACATACATGGTAACCACCATTCTTAAAAATTTGATATTAACTGACGACCGTACAGTTTCTTCTCAAGTTCATGCCCCAGCTGAAAGACAGAATTGGAGTCATCATGCCAGGCATGAAAGCAAAAGACCGAACCGACGTCCTGGAAGCATTCACTGACACATTAGATGATAAAGGAAAGAGAAGGCAGGCGCGTAATAATCTGATACTGATTGGGACTACAAGGATGATCGGCAAGGGATTGCACCTGACACGATCTGCTCATTTGGTTCTCATGGAACCAGAATATGAGTTTGTAAATGAGTTGCAGGCATATGGTCGTGTTCACCGGATTGGACAGAAAAATCCTTGCTCGTTTTCTTTCCGCCTCATCAATTCTGCGAGTGATATCGAGAAGAAAATCATCGAGAGGCAGAAGGCAAGGCACGAGAGAGTAGGGAGGATAGTTGAGGGAGAGGAGTTAGAGAACTTGGACGCATTTACCTCATTTATGGGTCATCTGTAGATGAAGAATTGGCGAGAGCAATGATGCTGGAACGTGGATTGTACTCTTGTGTTGATATGGTAGCCTGTAATGTAGAATCAGTTGACATGGTGAGATGCACATTGTGCTTCATTTGTTTATGTGACCGAGTCGTACATCCTCGCTTCACCATATCAGTGAAGCGATCCAGCATCTGGGTCGAGATTCAGCATTCCTTCGCCACGACGACAACTGCCTCCGAAGATTCTAGAGCAACATCTCCAGAATCAAGCCCACATTCTCTTAGATCTGAGCAAGCCCAGAAATCTAACATCATCCTTTAAAATTCAGCACGACAAAGCGACACAACCTGAAAAACTTTCACGTATATAAAGCCGAAAACAATCCACAATCTCTCGAATATAAAGACAAAGATGAGCGCGGTTCCACCACTTCGACCCCCACCACCTCTCGGTCGACTTGCATCAGCCTTCTCGCTCCTTCTTGAGCATGGCAATCTGTCATCTCTCAAGCAAGTCAACAGGCAGACATCAACGATCATCACCCTTAAAGAACGCGAGGCTCTCTTGGAGGCATATACCCTCTTCAAATGTCTCGTCAAGCACCTTGAGGAGCAGGAATATGAGCGGTTTAACGTCGAGATTGAGACAATCCTAGAATCACATCTCGCTGCTGTGAACAGTGCGAATAGTGAGAAGGAGGTTAGGCATGTGCTCCGTAACACTGTGAAGGCGTGGAGGGAGATTGAGGAGAAAGCAAAAGAAAGGGGACGAAAGAAGAGACGAGTTATGGCGTAGGGCGGGTGAACTGCCAGAATTTTCAGGTGACATATGAGGAATTGAGGTTGTGGAAATGAACGAAAAGCGTCAATGAAAGTTTGTTAAAATGTCTTGCAGAGGCGGCAACGGGATAGATGCAGTAGACGCTCTTTTTGCAACACTCGAAACAGATGCAGAATCATTTAGAATCATAAGGGATATATGACGATCTAGAAGCATGACAAGAACAGTCTTCGTTGGCAGTGAAAGCGTGTTGAAGTCGCAAACAGACCCATGCCTGTACAATTTCAACATTGTAGTTACCTATTTTCTGCATACTTGTGGGTTCCCATTTCTGCCACTTGGCATGAAAAATGGTCGGAAGGTAGGATTAATTTCATTGAGTCGAGTGATCGCTACTCTAAAACGCCATACAATGCAGCATCTACACATATTAGATACATATTATACACCATGCCTGTTCCCAGCTCATTCTAGTCCCTTCTCATCCTACACTGCATCACAGATCAATCACACCTCCCATCCTTCCACCCGGTCCGCCACCTCTCTTCCCAGAAATTACAGTCAAAAACACTCTTGCCCAACTTCCTATTAACCTCATTGTGTGCCTCACACATCCATCGTCCAAAACTTTCACGGCTTTCAGTCCTGACCTTATTCCTCTCCATATACTCCTGAAAATCTTCCGCGCACACCCAGCAGGGATATAGCTTCCCGAACAAGCCCATGAATTGCTGGACTTGTGATTGCTGTGTTGATGTAGGTTGTTCAGGGTAGGATGCTGTGAGGGAATGGAGGAGCGTCCAGGATGAACGACCTAGCTGTTCCACATCGGGTGGGCAGTCCTTTGGGGGAGCTGTTGTCTTCGTGATGGATTTGGTGACGGAAGAGAAATCAGCGAAGGAATTACAGGATCGACAACTGACATGTTGTCAGTATTCATTAGTTAGACGAGCATATGGAGTGGGATTTACGGTTTGCCATCTTTTCCTAGCACTACTTTTCGTTTCGGCAAGCCCGGCAAGGCCGCTGGCGTCGCAGCCGTAGCCTCCTTTTCTTTGGTATCTCGCGTATCATCTGCCATCGTGTCCTGTCCCCATACGTTTTACTGCTTGGACTAACTTACTTGCCGGCTATGTGAAGTGTAGTTGTCTACCTTGCTTGGTAATATCGTCCTTGAAAGCGGTGTATAGTGGCAGACTTGGCAGGGACCATGCTCCCATGCGTCATCCCGCATTCCCACCAAGAATCGCATCGCTAATCTTTCAGCCTCATGCCACCGTCCTGTCCCTCCATCCCCACCATGATCCTAACATGACCTCCAACGCTGGGAATCAAAACCAGAGAATCCCACTCTTTCTTCTCAAAACACGTTCGACGCCCAACGATGGCTATCAAGAACGATTCTCAACCGGACAATTCGTATCCGAATTTGTGCCCGTGCTCGAACATCAATTACTGGATGATGGATTAGATGTTGTTCGACAGCTCTTGAGAAATAAGGAGATAGGCGGTGGGCAGGATAAGAGATATGGAGGACTGATTTTCACTTCCCAACGAGCGGTAGAAGCATTTGCGAAGCTTGTAGATGAGGGCAAAGGTACGCGACTTGCTTGTCTTACGCCATGTACGCAGTAAAACTGATTGCGATTCACAGGCGCGGAGGGCTGGCCCCATCTCCAGCACATCCCAATCTACACGGTCGGTCCTGCTACCTCACGCGCTCTCCGCTCTATCCCACAATCGCCACCTCTACAGATCTTTGGGTCAGAAATGGGCAATGGGGAAGCATTGGCGCATTACATGTTGGAACACTATACAAGTTGGTATAGCTCACACACCGTGAAACCATCTTTACTCTTCCTCGTCGGCGACACGAGAAGAGACATCATTCCTAAAACACTGATGAACCCTGATTTGCCTAGCGACAAAAGGATACAAGTTGATGAGTTAGTGGTGTACGGAACTGGAGTAATGGAATCTTTTGAGCAGGATTTTGAGAAGCGACTACATGCTACAAAGAATGAGGACGAGAGGTGGGTGGTAGTATTCTCGCCTACGGGATGTGAAGCTATGTTAAGGGCTTTGGGCATTTTGGATGGTGAAACAGGACGGGTGAAGAAGGAAGAAGATGGGAAGAGACGGACGTACATCGCAACTATTGGACCAACTACGCGGGACTATCTGAACAACGAGTTTGGGTTTGAGCCTGATGTTTGTGCTATTAAACCTAGTCCCGAAGGTGTTGAGGCTGGTATTTTAGGATTTATTAGAAACCATTCATAAGCCTTCCAAGACATTACCCTGATACTTTTAATCATGCTTCATCTGAAGACAAAGACTTAAAAACCTGAGAAACTTCATTGTGAGGTGGGATCTTTTGCCTAGGTTAGCGTTTCTTTCCACTACCTATTTCTTTCTTTCCTTTGGAAACTATACCGCTCCTTCGGGACTTTTCCAGTTTCATTGTAACAAGACGTCCCCGTTCCTCCTGCTATTCACAAGGAGTTGACCATATTAGTCTCGTTAATACCTCTCTCGCATTCCTAGATGCGCGCTTTGACATCAGCCTCTTCAATCATAATTTGTCAACTTTCAACGTCTTTTATTTTTCTCAATTTCCGACACTCCAAACCTCAACACCTAGAATGTCAAACTTCTCACCCTCTTCACTCAAAGGCTCATTTCCAAATGTCAGACAAGCACTACTGATACCCTTCTCAAATGCATCATCCAGCCACAAGCCATAATGTCCATCACCACCACCAACACTCAAAAAGCTTTGATCACACAAGATCATATAGTCATTCACACCGGAGTAGGGAAATGCTTTAAACCGTATCCTTTCGGGTGTTGATGTCCCTGTAGACATATGTGTAGCAGCTGCTTGTGGTGAGAGGGTTGACGAAGAAGCAGGGCGAGAAGAGGACGCGATTGTAGTAGAACGGGTGAGGTTTGTGGTGTCTGCTGATGGAGGTGGTGGAAGGTTCTCGAGGGAGGGGATGGTGGTGGAGTTCAGAATGCTAGCCCGCCATAGAAAGCATTCGCCTGTACCGTAATAATGCGCTGATGGTCTTGGTGGATCGGTCAAGTAGGCGCCAAATAACTGCCCCAAACTTCAATTAGCACATGTCTAATTAATCTCCCATCTCATGACTCCAGCAGAGACAAAAGAGAAGGGGAAAACAGAAATCCGAAACATACACCACCCTCTCCATCCCTAACAACAAGTACGAACCCGTTCCTCAGACCCCTAAGATCCTCACACTTCTTGTACAGAGTGCCCAAGGACACCCCATGCTCCTCAAGACTGTACACCAGCCTCCACTCCTCACACAACTGTAATCTAGGCGGAACAAGCAATCTGATCTCCTCCGCTAATGCTCTGCTCAACAGTCTCGCGGTCTCGGGCGTGCTGTCTTTGTACCCCTTTAGCGTCACTGGATACAGAGGGGGCGGCTGGAATGGCGAAGCTGTTCTATGAGGAGGCGTGTACACGCCATTGTGGGGGTGGGGATATGGTTTTGATGAGGCTGTAGCCTGGGAAGGGTGAGAAGGAGGATGGGAGGATGGTTCGGTGGAGAAACGGCGTAACAAGCCACTCATAGCGGATGTCACTGTCGAAGGACGTGGTATCGACCAAGAACTCGAGAGACTTGGTGGCGAGGTGTGCGAGTTATGAGAGATGTCTTCAGTAGAGGATGACGCCGAAGTCGGTTCGTCATGGTAAGATCGGGAAGCCATGGATTCAAGTGTCCATAAGCAAGACTTATTTGCGTGATGTGTGCAGCGGAAAGATGATTGCAGAAATCAAACGGGAGTTGCGTTGTATCTGACAATTGAAGGTACCGTTGTGAGAGTCCTGTAGTGGGAGCTTGACTTATATTGTATTCTATCTAGGCAAGCTGGCCTCGTCTTACAGCCTTGAGTACAAAGTCAAATAGGGGCTTGATTGGCTGTTCAGAGACAAGGCTATAGGGCTGGAGGCCTGCAACCTCGGATGAATTTAGTGTGAACAGATTAGCAATGACTGAGATACAGCTGTTCATTGTAGGCATTCCACCTTAGAGATGTCCGCAAAGGACCTCCAGTCGATAACTCATTGCATTTGAAGAACTGGAGAGCACCAATGGAGAACAACAGAATAAATTCATTTATTACTTGTGCATAATTTCCTATGAATTTGGAATTCACTCTAACAGCTTCACCTAGCCTGACACCATGAGAGAAGCGGACCTCTCGTCTGCGTTGCCGAAGTCCTAAGTTCGCTATACCGAGTAATGAACGTTCGTTTTGCTCAGAGTCTTCACTCCTTCTTGCTACCATAATCTTGACTTGGCGCTTCTTTCATATCGTCGTCCTCTTTCATCTCACTATGTGCCAGTGCCAAGGATAGTAATACTGTCCCAAAACTCCATAGAGTAGCTCTCATGCTACGTTGCAAGCGTCCACGTTGACGATATTCGTTCCCTGATAACAGACGAGTCGTGCCCACAACACTGCAAAACATAAAGTTGATCGTGAATTTCCTAATAGGATATAAAACCGGACGCCAGAACCTTTCAGACTCCATCATCGGCAAAGTCCTCTTCTTGAATATTTGTGATGCCCCTATTGCCGCCTTCCAAATACCCCATACTAGTCTCATGGTAAGGCATACTGTCTTTCGTGCTTCTGCCACCTAATGCCTCTGGCACTGCCGCACTGCCGATTCCCATACCACTATCGCCTGATATACTTTCAACTTTGAGACCTTTCATGTCGCCTTTGTTCGCTTCATTAATATTGAGGTTTGGATTACCAACATGGGTAACTTTTTGTGGCTCAACTCCAAGAGGAGATGAAGTACCGGGTGAACCTGAGCCTGATCGATGTCCAGCGCTCTTAGACGAATCTCCTGCGCGTGATGTACGTGGCGAGACGCGACCGGTCTATTGAAATGATTCCAGTGAGCAATTTTCTATACAACATTGGTAAAGCCACACTCACCTGTTTGGCATATCTTAATCCACAACTGTTACACAAATCTCGCTGACCGCTAGGACCTCTCCTCCACTCTGGTGTGGTTCTTGTGTGGCAGTTAGCACAATCCCGTTGTACGTGTCCAGGCCTCCTCCGCTTCCTCTTTTTTTTGTTTGATACAAGAGCAGCAAGTTCCTCCGCAAGAAGACGATTGCTCTTCTCCATCTGTCTCAACTCAAATTGCCAACTTGTACAACGAGTAGTCTTCAGCTCGTCAAAAATATTATTCTCATGAGCAAGAGCCTGGTCTTGAGAACCAATCGCCAAGGCCGATCCTCCTGCTTGGGTCATTGGAAGACTATTTTTGGGGCTATCATCATTTGGAACTAAAGAAGATGATACAGGAGTGGTTGAAACAGGAGTTCTATCTGCGTCAGGGCTTTTGGAAGCAGATCCCATTGATTTTGAGGGCTGAGAGTTGGTAACTGTTGATCGTGAAGGTTTTAAGAGACGGGTCTGTGCGACCAAGAATGTCGGTTTTTGTCCTTCGGAAGCGTCGCCGGGGTACAGAGTCGTCTGCGCTTGCATAACAAGTCCCCGTTTGTTCGAGATTTCATGCTTGTGTACCGCCTTATAACCTGTTCTTGCCTTTTCTAATGAGCGTCCAAATGCCTCTCTAGATTCTGATCGCATCAATGCCTGGATGCTTGTTCCGATGAGATCTTCAGGAGCGCGATCGAGAAGATTTCGTATGTTAGAGGAGACAAACAAGAACATGCCAGATGTGGATAATTTAGTCCAAATTTCCGCCTCGCCAATGCCACCAGCATCGTCGATTTCATTACGCTGCAAAGCGTATACTGGCCGCTCTCTACCAACAAGAATGATGCATTTCCTGCCTTTTCCTTGCTCAACGCAAAGCGAGCCGTGACTCTCGAACCATGTATAACCACTCTTCTTCCGTCGAATTCGGAAGACAACATTGACAGAGCTTCCAGGAGTTGTATCTTTCAATTCTCGAGTTACAGGCACAATATCACTTGGATGACACACTGACGACAGCGCTGTCCCGACCAATTCAGACGCATCGTATTCCAGAACTTTTCGACTTGATGGCGAAAGATAAAGGAAGAGACCTTTCAAAGAAAGGACGTGGACCACATCATCTGTGTTTTCTAGAAGAACCTTATCCCACAAACGTTTCGTCAACTCTGAATCAGCATTGCTGCTGTTGATAGAGCTGAGAACTGTTGATACGTCGTCTCGACTGACTGTTTGTCCCCCATCAAATCCGCGAGAGACATCTGGTGGTTGCCAAACATATCTTGGCAACGTGCCTTGAGAATAATCGACGGTATAAAGGCCGCTGGCGTTCTTTCCCTCTACCGAGGTAGGTTTCTCGACAAGGTCAACTTGAAAGCCAACGATGTATCGCAATTCTTTGTCATCCTCTCCAGTAATTGGAATCATGGTAAGGAGATTCATGAATGGCTGGCCTCCCTTGCGATAGTTAATAAGACTTCTTTGGGCCTCTTTCTTTTGAAGGATGCGTTTCTTCAAATAATATACCGAATCATTGTCGACAAATTCTCTTTGCACACCAGGCACGACTTTTCCATCTGGTGACTGAAGGAATCTACAATTCCTTCCAATAACTTCAAATCGGGTATAGCCAGTAAGTCGCTCAAAGATATCAGATACATAAACAATCGGGCAGTCGTCTTTCGACATATCGCAGACAACAAAGGCACATGATAGATCTACTTTTCCAATTTCAATCTCTGGGTTCTTTCGGGTTGCTACTTTCATCAAAGCCCCGAGCATATCGAAACCACTCTGAGAATAGATACCCTGATATTGAGCAGTTTTTTGTGCTTCACCCGTTGGTGAAGATTCTTGATCAGGTAGTGTCGGTTGCGAAGATGATGCTGGCTGACTAGTAGTAGACTCGCGTGACAGGTTTGGATTTGACTGGTTTACAGATGCGGGTGAATCGTACGAATTGAGTGCTGGATTCATGGTCAATTGTTTGGGGGAGTTTGTCATTCGTTCGTTCATTGATAACCCAGACATCATGCTTTGATTCGGGGTGTTTTCCATGGCTGATACTCCTTGACTGTTTTCAATAGTGTTGTTCATGCTCTGGTTTGAGAGGAAATTCGTTTGCATGGCCATGTTATCATTGAAGCTGAAATTATCCGGAGAAAATATATTATTCATTGTCGCCTGATCCACATCAAGATCATCCATTGTCATGTTGTTGTAATCCATCATATTTGGGATCATATTGGGAGGTATTCCAGTATATTGTGCGCCTGTATCCATTGATATGTTCGTGGGCGATTGCTGAAAAGATACATTCTGTCCACCCATACCCATTCCTGATGCCATGTTTGCATACATCGTGTCGATGGGCGTCCCTCCATGACTTTGCCTTCGTAGCAATGGATTTGGTGCCATAGCTGGTGACCCAAACTGAAAGCTGTTCATGTTTGAATTATTCTGTCCAAACTCCATTGCGCTTGCACGTCTATCAACCATCTGC
>Ga0115847_100091_pt1 | contig 19674 bp, 22 predicted proteins | sample InSIn5SAF170_FD_83861 | JGI IMG/M metagenome (GOLD analysis project Ga0115847, IMG submission 83861)
TTCTTCAAAGTCTCCAGCCGGCCAGCTCGTCATCGTGTCGTTTTCCTTGGGCGCATTAAGGACGAAGCCTCTTTCACGTGATCGAGCCAAAGAAATCATACCCCGCAAAGCTTGAAAAGCCAATAACCCAAACCATTTGGGGTAGAACTGGGTGGAGCATTTCAATACAATCTGTGAAAAGTTAGTCTTCTACAATATACACACTTCTCATTCATACATACTCGACCAATGATCAATGACCCACAAGAACAGATCTCCCAAAAATGCAGCCAACTCGTTGTTCAGCTTCAATCCAGCAGGATATCCCATGAGCCAAGCGATTCTTCTCTGCAATGCTGCAACAGAGTACAAACTTAAGATGTCACTGATTGAATCAGCAACCCAAGAGGCATTCTCGATGATATATGATCCAAGTGCAATTCCAATGATTACATCATTTGCGACTAGCCATAAGCTGTTGTAGAATCTAATGTACTCTGGATGACTTGTGGTTACACTTTCCCAGTCATCCTTTCTTTTGCGAAGCGTTACATATTGCATCGGCCAGTAGCAGAACTGTTGGAGTCGTATCTCGACTTGTTGAGCGGTTGCTGAGACATCCTTCAGTGCTGCATAGTCGGGTCGAGGTCTCCATTCCAGAACATTCAGTAGTGCCTCTGCCACAAATCTGTGCATCAACAAAGCGATGACAAAGCCTCGTCGAATGATGGGATAGAGATAGACGGTAATAATCTGCCACACGACCATCACGACATAATCTCTCATCGTGGTTGCAGATTCGACGACTCTCTCAGAAACACTTAAAGTTCGTCGTGGTCTCCGTCCCACAAGTGAGAGATTCTTCTGCAGTAATTCATGTAGTTCCCATGAACAGTTGACTTGATTAACAATTCTTGTAAGAGCCAAGTCTTTTTGCGATGCATGATGCTTGGTGACGGTATGAAGCTTCAATTTTTGTACCAGATCATGTTTCTTCCCACGAGTTTCCTGTTCTTCCATTTCTTCGTGCTCATCCACGCTTCCTGGTGGCAAGAAGGTTCTCTCAGCTTTATCCTCAAGAGCAAGAGATATTGGATTAAGAGAGATGTATTGCATTCTATTTGGCAACGGTCGATTGAACATAATGATCTGAATAGTCGAGGCCCTTGCACACGTTATCTGAGGCATTCTTGAATTCGATCCTGTAACAGCATGAACCTGAAGATTCTCCACATCAGCATCTGGACGGTTGGAAATTCCCAACATCTGCATGGAAGATTGTCCACATAGTGCGTAGATCCGAGAAATGGAATGTTTCGCGCCTCTGAAAAGAGTTCCAACTTTCAATGCATTTTCAACGCTCCTCGCCTGCTTCCACATTAGCAACATCAATCAAGTTGTGAAATATACTTACATCCACATCTTCAAGTATGGCAACCACAAAAAGATCAAGACCTGAGTTTCGCCATCCAACTATGATACCTGGACGATCTGATTTTGGTATATCCACCGGCCAAAATATTCTCATCAACCCATCATGTTCGGGCATGACACATGAACCGAGCGGTTGTTATGGCCTAGAAGGAGCCTCTCCGCCGTAGCTGTTCCCGCGCAGAGATGCCGGATTTTCGAGATCGTGGGTGCTGCATTATGTTAGTTCAGTACAACCTAACTAACATGCTTTCTTACTGCTTCCGCTTCCCTCGAGGCAAGACGTTCCACAGGTATTATGAAAAGGAAGAAGAAGATTGAAAGTATCGCAAATCCTTTTGCGGTTCGTGTCTGCAGACCTGGTATAAGCACATACTGTATGTATCTCGGCTTTTGTATACGTACAACAACTCCGTGGTCCCAAGCAAAGATAGCAAGATCATAGAGTCGAGTGACCAGATCCCACCTCGCAGTTATATATCCTGCTACGAAGATCGCAAAAGTGATGGAGAAGGGGTGCATGAATCCCTTTTTATCGCAGCATCACTGACTACTGAGCGCTTGTATGAACTGGGAGTTTCCCGAGGGACTCGATACCGATATGGGTTCGTGTGGGAGAGGGCGGGAATGGTATTGTAAATCGGAAATGGGAGGTAAATTACTTTGCTGAAGAAATCTGCTATGCCATGACCGTAGAAAATGTAAAAGCCAGCTGCATGTTTAGGTATAAACATACGCTAGATCAAGGCGGGCTGGCTGGACCTCAATTTCAACAAGAGGGACGGATATGCAGGGGCCAATGTCATTTAAGCTTTCGGGATATGATTTCTTTGGCTCGATCACGTGAAAGAGGCTTCGTCCTTAATGCGCCCAAGGAAAACGACACGATGACGAGCTGGCCGGCTGGAGACTTTGAAGAAGTGTAGAGTAATACTACAGAAAGCAGAATATCTTTTTAAGTTATGTTACTGCATAACAGAGCAGAGTAGATATTGTTACATATAAACCAACAGCGCAAAGGATCTGTCCACATATCCCGACTCCAGAACACCACATGAATGCTGTAGAATCAAATAGTGAATAGCGTTCTGTTCAGAGTCAATTGGATGATAAAAGAAGATGACCAGAGTGCTCACATTTTCGCCGAAGATACAACTGATCACTCTCTTTGTGATCTTCTCTTGCCTCCTCTAACATTTTGTCGATTCCTCTCTCCTTCAAGGCACTCTGCCGGCTTTCAGCATGATGATAATTATGCCGTTGATACAGCTTGACTTACAGTCAAACAATGCTTGTACTCCTTGAAGAGAGGAGCACATTCGTCGGTTTTGCCATTCCCTTTAAGGTATTCTATCACCATCTTAGACTTGCTCGTATGAGAGGCGAAACCACGTACTCTCACTATACCATTTCAAGAAACAAGAATCATAACGCCTGAGTTATGAATTAGTGTCACACACTCAGTAACAAGTTACTCTGGACTCACTCTTTTGGCTCATTACATTCCGGTGCAAGAGATGCTGACATTGTGATTGTGGTTCGTGGTTGCACATGCAAGAGAGACTTTCAGAGCAACAGATGGAAATGTACGCCAAGATATCGGCTTTGACGAATTGCCGATCTCATGACAGGGATTGTTCAGAAAGCTTCAAAATATTTCGAGATTCATGATACCAATTCCTCTTTCATGATATTATGAACGACAACGCGATCGCACCTCGAAACTTTCACTATGGGAGCAATCGCTGACTTCAACGCATTCCAGACTGAGGTTCAAGAAGCTCTTGTAGCAGTAACCAGGACGACCGGCAAGCTTTCAGCAGAAGATCTAGGATTCCAACGTTCATTAAATCGCGAAGTAGGACCTGCGCTTGATGAACAAAGTGAGCGAGTGCTCAGCTTAGCCAATGCACTTTTGAAGTCCGCAGCCTCTATAGCGGATCTGCGAGTACCTTCAATACTGGACGTTGAGGACGTGGATAATGATTGGCGGGGTGTCATCGATGTGGTGGATGCCCTACTTGAGAAGGCCGACACGGCATTGTACGAGTACACGGGGGTTATTAAGCGTTTGGACAACACCAACATAGAAAGTGTAGGTCAATTACCGTGTATCATCTGGCTCGCTTTCTAAATGATCTAGTCGACATCGAAGTCTCGTAGGAATACTACGTCTGCCAATCCATTGCGTACGCAGAATCTAGTCAAACCTCAACTCGCATTCGATGTTAAACCAGACAACTTCAACACTTCGCCATGGAAGCCTCTTCTTTCAACAAAACCACATGCTACCCTAAGCTTGGAACAGAGTCTTGGTACAATAAGGAATGAATATGATCAGGAACAGTAGGATTACGCACCTTTCATTCATCGAGTTGTCTTGTTGTAGTCTTGTCCCACCTCATAGTGCAAAAGGCATACACTTGAGCAACAAATGCGTTAACAAAGCAAACCTACGAGAATACGTATCATCAAGATCCAGAATGCCATAATGCTAGATTTTTGGATCATCAAGGAACTAACTCAAGTTTTAGGTATCGACATCCTTACGAGACTGAAATACAGCACCTTCAATATCCAAAATCGGTATACGAAAAGGCTGAACCCATTCCATATCTCCCTGTAGATACTACATCGGCAGTATTCGTTGATACGGAAGAGGGTGTGTTAGAAATGCTGGAAGAACTCAAGACAGCAACGGAGATAGCCGTCGATCTCGAACACCACGATGCCAGGTCACACGTTGGCCTTGTTTCTTTAATGCAGATTAGTACGAGGAATAAAGACTGGATTGTAGACACTCTGAAGCCCTGGCGCCAGAAGCTTGAAGTGCTAAACGAAGTGTTTGCTGATCCGAACATTGTGAAGGTATGTCAGTTTAGCTTCAACCGATCTCTATACGACGCTCACAATCCAGGTATTTCATGGTGCATACATGGATATTGTATGGCTGCAGCGAGATTTAGGACTCTATGTTGTAGGACTCTTCGACACACACTATGCTTCAAGAAGCCTAGGGTACGCTGGTGGTAGTCTTGCTTTTCTGCTAAAAAAGTTTATTAACTTTGATGCTGATAAAAAGTATCAATTAGCGGATTGGAGAATCAGGTCAGTATCATGGTCAGGAAGATTGATGAGATAATAATGTTTTCCAGACCCTTACCAGAAGAAATGTTCTTTTATGCTAGATCCGACACTCACTTCCTCCTTTACATCTACGACAATATGCGAAATGAATTGATTGACAAAACGAACAAGCAAACGGCTGAAGATAACAAGTTAGACATCGTGCTACAGAAGTCAAAAGAAACTTCTCTACTCCGGTATGAGCGGCCTGTTTATCATGCAGAGTCAGGTAAAGGCCCAGGGGGTTGGTGGAACCTTCTTGTCAAGTCGACAACAATGTTCAGTAATGAGCAATTCGCAGTGTTTCGAGCTGTTCATGAGTGGAGAGATAGGATTGCTCGTGAAGACGATGATGGTGCTGCCTTCGTCATGCCTAATCATGTCATCTTTAGCATAGCGAAACATCTACCACAAGATCAAATAGCTCTGTTTGGTGTTGCTCATCCTGTCTCACATAGTGTCAAGTCCCGAGGACAAGAGCTTCTTGATCTCATCAAGGAAGCACAGGCAAACAGCCATAAAGGACCATCGATGTTAGATGTTTTACGACCTGATTCAGTGGGTGCAACTGTAAAGGCCAGCCTACCACCCGTTGCTATTTCGAAGGAATCTACACCACTGTCATCATTTCCGGAGGTCGATGAGACAGAACTTCGAAGCAACAGATCAAGTTTCTGGGGAGGTGCTTTTGGCAGCAGTATTTGGGAAACGCCGACTTCACTTAGTGATCGTGGTGATAGCGTAAAGCTTGCCATACCATTCCCAGCACTTGCATCAGAGGTAATTCCATCTACAGCAAGCACTCCAATTGCGTCTTCGCCACAAGTGAAGACAGCGACTACACCTCATTCTCCTACACCTGAGATATCTCAAGCATTTACACTCCGGCGCGCTCCCAAAGACAATGCTTCTGAGACTCCAGCAAAGAAACGTAGGTCTGAGGCAATATCAGCAGATAACGCAGCAGCAGCATCAACGCCAGCCTCAAACTCTATCTCTCTTGAAGCCTCTTCAGAATCAGAAGATCAAGATGCAGCTGCCCATAGACTAAGAAAAGAAGAGAAAAGAAGAGCGAAAGCAGAGAAAAAGGCACTGAAGCAGCAACAAAAGCTCGAGGCTGAGATCGACGAGGAAGAGCCGTTTGATTATAGTACTGCTCCGAAAGTGACGGAGCTTGATAAAATCAAGAAGGAGAAGAGGAAAAACGATAAGAGGACCAAGAGAGATGGTAAAGGACAGAAAGTAGAAGAGGAGGAGACTGCTGGCTGGGATCCATATAAGAAGAGTATGGATGCTGGAAAGGGAATGAGGAGAGTACAGAGTGAGAGAGCAGGAAGGAGTGGGATTTTCAAGAATTAAGGAACATATGTAGCATCCTCAGCATTGTGAGGCGTTAGTGGTGAAAACATGGCATTGCATCTAGCGGCGTTCTTAGAGTGTTGTAACGTTGTTTTGATGTCGATTATAAGGCATATGGGGTATAGCATGAGAAACTCAATGCAAATTTTCACAAAGCGATCTCTTCAAAGCGCTCACAGGGTTATTCAAAAAGCTGACTTTTGTCATCATATTGATGCGGAAAGTATACGTCGTAATCGTAGCAGAAACAAAGTCTGAAATAGTCGAAAAAGGGTGCCAAGAAGTCATCTTCGGCGTCACCACTTCCTTCCCGCGAGGCTGGAACTTTCGAGGTGCTTGCTCAAACCATTATTTTGTCGCAAACCCGACACAAACACACATATATGAACTAACAACACGTTTCTCAACCTATATAAAGTCAATTGCCGACAAGCTGTCTTGGTACTGGAAGAGTCTGCGCATTTCTAGCGCAGTAAGTTCGAAGATGAAGATGGCGGCGTCGTCGAGTAGTGGAAACTCGTCGCAATATACGTTGACTGCATTAAATCGCTGGTCAGTTGCAAACAAGCAGTTACCTGGTTAGACTATACTTATCTGTCATAATATCTGTGATTCTAACAGCAAGTAGCAGTCGACAAGATCAAGGCGTTGCACGTTTATGATTTCGATAACACCCGTGGGTTACAGCCTCGTCTTTACCTCGATCAATTCTGATGAGTTTGACAGTTTTTAACAGCCCTCTACCGAACGCAAAATTGTGGAATGGTCCAACGATAGGATATCTGCAAACTGTAGAAGCTTTCGCGTCAGGAAGTTGGTGGCACGACTCGAGGATACTAGCCGCAACAGGTCTTGGTTTTGAGAAGGAAGAACCACGAGCATGGGAAGGATGGTGGAACGAAAAGATTGTTGAGCTCATCAGACTAAGCATGGAGCAGAGGGATGCTCTCACTGTTCTTCTGACCGGTCGATCGGAGCATGGATTTGGGGACTTGATCAAAAAGATGGTGGCCAGCAAACATTTGGATTTCGATCTCATTACGCTCAAGCCGACCGTTGGACCGAATAACCAGCATTTCTCAAATACGATGAATTTCAAGCAGATCTTCTTGACGAGTTTGATGGAGACGTATAAACATGCGGAGGAGATCCGCGTGTATGAAGATCGAATACGACATGTCACCGGATTCAGGACTTTCTTTACTGATTACAACAATCGTCAAAATGGAATTGAGGGCAAACCAACAAGAGGACCTCTTATTGCGGAGGTAGTGCAAGTTGCAGATGGAGTGACACAACTGGATCCTGTTACCGAGACTGCTGAAGTACAGCGTATGATCAATGATCATAATGTGGCTGTTCGCAAAGGGCATAAAGGCGACAGACTACAAATCAAGAAGACTATTTTCTACACAGGCTATCTGATTGAAAATGAAGATACCCAGAAACTCTTGACACTTGCCAACATACCACAAAATATGCCTGAGCACGAACTCAAGATTCTTGCTAACAATGTTCTCATCACACCACGACCCTGTCCAAATAGCATTCTCGAGAAAGTAGGCGGTATGGGCAGCAAAATGAAATGGGAAGTAACGGGCACAGCAGTCTTCGAAAATAAAATATGGGCGGCTTCTGTAAAACCAGTTCCAGAAACCAAACGATATTACACGGAAAATCCGACTCCTATGGTAGTCCTCGCCTTAAGAAAAGGCGCACGACCAGCTGAAGCAAGTCGAATTCAGAACTGGCAGCCTGTGCCAAAAGAGAAGCAATTCATCTTTGATAGCACGGTCGGCGAGAAAGTACTCTTAAGGATAGAAGAAGAAGACGTCCAAGAGTCAAAACATGAAAGTCTGTTCCCCAACAAGACGTTCAAGCGCAAACACGCTGATGAAGAAACCGATCGCCGAAATCATCACAGCTCCAACTCTTCCTCCTTCAGAGGAAACCATTCCTCCAACCGAGGCGGCGGCCGAGGTAACTTCCGCTCGAACAATAACGCTTCTAACCGCGGCAGTCGAGGTGGCTCAGGAAGAGGTGACTCACGCGGAGGAAGAGGAGGACGCGGCCGAGGAGGTGGGTATCCAGGTTATAGATCGTTAGATGATGTAGGAGAAAAACCGCCTCCACCAAAATATGATGTGACTGTCGCGTACGAGGATTTCCCGCCACTCCAAAAGCAGAATTTAACGCCTCAACAACTAGTGCAGCAGCAATTTGATCAGTATAATGCTTTTCAGCAGCAATTAGCGAAGAACGGACGTGCTGGAGGTGCTACTGGCGGGCTGGAAGAGTTGCAGTATTCGTGATCATTGTGCACTGTGTTTTGTTTGTATATTTATCATGTTCCAAATTGTTCTTCTTGGTATGGAAGTATGGATAGGAACGTGTAAAGTTATTGCACGCATTATGATGTAGCATTACGCATGGTTTGGGCGTCCATTAGCATTGTTTCAACAAGGTCTCGAATGGAGTTCGGAACGAGTCTGCTGCTCCTTTGTATTGGGAAGGATTATACTTGTCTTGTAATTTGATACCACATCAATGAAAGAAATCTTACGAGCCTTGTGGCAATCTGGTAACAACAGTCTCTACGTCCTCCCTCACCTTTGACAAGGGATGACTTTTCTGCCATCTTTTCGTCGTGGAACGATCTACTCATCTGCAAGTTGAGAGCCGACCATACTGGGTTGGAAAAGTCAAGGCACGTCTTCAATGTAACCAAGGAAACATCAATTTGGTTTGGAGGAAGCATTGTAAAAAGAACTGATCAAAGGCTGAAAAGACACCGTTAGTGGAAGTAAACGTTATGTAAGAACATCTGTGGTGAAGTTTGTGTGGTATGTATCTTTTTAGGTTCATTTTTGAGTCAGCAAATCCACCATGTAACAGAACACGCCATTCTAGTCATTGTTACTTCTTCTTCGATCATTTTAAAAGTGATCTGAGAGTTGCAAGACAGTAAGCAGAATTTTTGGCGTGCTCTATCCAAGATACCGGTAAACGTGTACCGAGCAATGGGAGAGGTCTGCAAGTCGAGGTTTGTTCACTGCGAATCGATGTTTTGTTTAGTCCGACAAACGTATCAAGAGACTATGAGTTGTGATTCATAGTTACAATGTTGATATATGTGTTACGTATGACAGAACATATATGCACGATGGCAGTTTGGGAATGATTAAGAGATAATGTCAAGTAGTGATTGACAAAAGGCTGAGCACAGTGAGAAAACTGTTTGGAAGGAGGCAATGTTGGGTTGCGGTGGTATCAAATCTTCTAATGCATCGAAGAGCTGAAAAACGCTTCTGAAATGTACAATATAATTCTCAATCTTGTTACAGTCTTTTATCTGTATGGAGCATCTGCTCTTGCCGCGGCTGCCAGTTCTGGTTCCCACTTATCGCCTTTGAAATATCAGTAATCAATTCATGCCGACAGATTATATGAACATACCATTTGCCAATAGCTTCTCCTTGTTGTACAATAACTCCTCTCTGGTCTCAGTGGCGTACTCAGCATTCGGTGACTCAACGATCGCATCAACTGGGCAACTCTCCTGGCAGAAACCACAGTAGATGCACTTTGTCATGTCGATATCGTATCTCGTCGTCCTTCTACTTCCATCCTGTCGTTCCTCGGCCTCAATTGTGATAGCTTGAGCAGGGCAAATCTAACATCATTAGCATGAAACAAAAATCTGCATACGTCTTCTTACAGCTTCGCATAGCTTGCAGGCGATGCATCTCTCCTCTCCAGTAGGATATCTTCTCAAAGCGTGCTCTCCTCTAAATCTTGGCGAGATTGGTCCCTACAATGTGTTAACCATTGCCACTGTTCGCCACCAAGGTTTTATGTCTTTACCTTCTCGAAAGGATAGTAGATGGTATATCTGTCCTAGTATCAGCATACTGCAAGCTATTTTTCGTCCTCAATGGCACAACTCACGGTGGTCTAAAAAACTGCTCCAGCACAACATACATGCCCCTAAACATCTCTGTCATGAGGAAGTATTTGCCTGCCTTATCCAGCGCTGACTCCTTGCTCTCATCCCATCTCTCTGGTCGCTTTAGACGAAATCCAGCTGGTGGTGGACCTGACGGAGTGGCGGCTCTGAAGGAGGAGGTCGAGAATGCGGCGAGGGTGGAAGATGAGGGCGTAAATTGTCGCGCTGATGATACAATGCGACTCGTAGGGCGCGCGCGCACCACGAGCATGGTGATGGGCTTTGTCGAGGCCATGATTGCTGTGTGCTCGTGGTGAGTAGTGAGGTGAGGTCGTAGTTTTTAGAGTTGAATTCCAAGTGATGATGTTCAAGTTGTCAATTAGACTAACGTGATTGGTCCGGACGTGAACAGCTTCGAAAAGTCTACCACATGAATGGAAAGCCGTTCAAACACTTATCAAAAGCGTCTCTCAAGCTAAGAATATCAGAGATTCTTTCAGGGGAGCAAAATACCAGTTTCTTGGTCGTTCTTTCCTCGCGGAATACTTGGGTTCACGTGACCTAGATCAAGCTACTGGTCGAGCTTTCTTTCAAACAACATCATCAACCTTTCAGACGTCGCGACCATCACAAGCACAACTCCCTCCACCATTCCTACCTCCATCAAAATGTTCAGAACCGCAATTCTCAGATCTGCACGTAGTGCTTCAGCACAAATCATTCGCAAACCATGCGCAATCGCTCGTCCGATCGCCTCAAGCTCGTGGACTCCAACTGCTCGATTCGCCGCACCTGCTTTCCAAAGATGTTACTCTGCCGCTGCTGGTCTGCAACAAGCTGAGGTCGAGGGAAGAATAGTTGACCTTCTTAAAAACTTTGACAAGGTATGCTGCGTCGATATTGGTGACAAATTGAAGAATCTTTGCTGATGACATATAGGTTACCGATCCATCGAAGGTACCTTCTCCATCATGTCTCGAGAGACCCCTGTATTGATTCTGGATAGCTTTCACCTACATCACACTTTGCAAACGATCTTGGTTTAGACAGTTTGGATACTGTTGAGGTGGTTATGGCAATTGAGGAGGTTTGCATATGTCCCTGGGAGTGCTGAGAGAGATTTTGACATGGAACACAGGAGTTCAGCATTGAGATTCCAGATAAGGAGGCAGATGCCATCCACAGCGGTATGTTGCTTCAGAAAGAAGAGTGCTGGAGAATCTTCTAACGATACATACAGTCGATAAGGCAGTCCAGTACATTCTCGCTCAACCAGATGGTAAGTCATAGCTCGAGAATGCTAGGCCACTATTTCATGCCGCTAACTGCTTCTCAGCTCACTAAACGATCAAATGTCATGTATTATAGGTGAAGATATGGGTTCTGTAGTGCAGATGGGAAGGTCATTCTTCATGGAGCAAGGAGGTTTGAACGATTAATAGATCAGCTCTACTCAAGGAGAGGAAGACAAAATCTACACGCATGTACAAATGTCTTTGATCCCCATTCTTGCTGTTGTATCTGCTGTGCTTCAAAATGTGATATAAGTCTGCTCTATCACCAGAAAATCTTGGCCAAGCCCTTGCCAATAAAAAAGTTACCCCTATCACTTGCACTTACATCGAACGACAGTGCTGTGAAACAATAATCACCTCAAAAGTTCTGTTTGAATAAAAGGCTGCGCATTTCAATAATTCATCAATTGAAAAGTGCGCAGTACGCACTTGTGAATTCACTCCACCCACGATCAAGCTTGCGAACCCTGCATAAGAGAGTACGACGCTTCTCAGGCACACGCCCGAAATCGCCCTTCTCTCAGCATACTTCCCTCCTACTCAACTCCACAGCTCTCTTTCAAAACACAATGTCCTCAGGACTTACACGCCGTCGAGGCGGAGGTGGAGGAGCCGAAAATAACGAGGATGGAGATACTAGTCGCGTGGCCTCACCAGCACCCAACAAGGCTGGCGCTGGATCATCTCGCGATACAGGCGGACCAGAGACATCATACGAAGCAGGCGAGAATGGACATAAGATTGCTTTCGACCCAAGAGATATCAGTGAGAGTGCGGAGAGGAGTAAGCAGCCCAAATTAACCCTTATGGAGGAGGTTCTTCTGCTGGGATTAAAGGATAAGCAGGTGAGTTTCTTCGCTCTTTACGATCGTGGACGGTTTGAAAAGCAATACGTAGAAGAACCAGTGGCTAATGAAATGGAATTGATTAGGGATACTTAAGTTTCTGGAATGATAACATCAGTTACGCTTTACGAGGCTGTATCGTCATTGAGCTTGCGTTTCGAGGTCGTGTGAGCATGCAAAAAGATTCTTCGAGGCGGAGGTTCCCTTTGGCAGACAGAGTGATTGAGGTTATCGATGACACACTTACTGGAGAGGTTCTGCTGGACGAAGCATTGAAGATGATGAAGGCTAGCGAAAAGATGAGTGTCAGTTCATGGATTGACCTTATGAGTGGTATGGATTACAACTTTTTCTTATTTTCTTATACCCATGTATCCACAGGAGACTAACCATTATATGACACAGGCGAGACATGGAATCTCATGAAGATTGGCTATCAACTAAAACAAGTCCGTGAACGACTCGCAAAAGGTTTGGTTGACAAAGGCATCCTGCGCACTGAAAAGCGCAACTTCCTCCTCTTCGACATGGCCACGCACCCAGTTGCAGACGGCGGTGCTAAAGAAGAGATCCGCCGACGTGTACGCAATGTTCTTACTCAACGGACTGTTGTGCTCCCAGGGAACCAATGGCTACCAGAGAACCTAGAGTTCAGATACACAAGGACGATCGCGATGGTGTGCGCTGCTTATGCTGCAAATGTATTGGAGAATGCGCTTGCTAGTTTAGGACATGAAAGTCGTGAAAGGGCATTTGCGCAGGTTGATGAGCTGTTGGCCGAGTATAGCCAGTGGCCGTTTGGAAAGAGGGCAGGAGGGAGTCAAGGTGTTGGTGCAAACCTAGGACAGGTCATTGGGGAGGAGGTTTCGAATGGGAAGGATAAGGAGTTGCAGCTTGAGGTGAGCATCTTATCGTTAGAACTGATTTTCGATCAGGTATACTAACAATCCTCCTAGGTCGTAGCAGCATGCCTCAGCGTCTTCACCCGTCTCGACTCCTTGCTATAGAACATAAAACTCAACCACTTCTCCTCGACATCATTTTCACAACCCAGTCACAAACTGATCTAATCATAGCTTCAAAAATGAGAATGAAAGAAGTCTCAGAAACACAGCAGCAGGATGGAATGAGGCAAAAGGGAGAGCTACTGCCACAAATACCAAATCTTGCTTTTCAGAAAGAGATATCGTTAGGCGTTGAGCAAGGAAGGGCAAACCTCTCATATAAAGGCACTTCAGATCGTGATGATATGTAAGGCGTAACTACACACTTTTTAATGAATGATTGAAATGAGAAAAATCACCTTCGAGCATATACTTGCTCAACCATGATACTGCGGTTGACAATCTGTGTAACAATCTCAAGCAGAACAAATGTCAACTATTGGGATTGAAAGGTTTGAATTCCTAGCACCTGAACCGCTATGCTTTCTACCAGCCAGGCAAACACTTACGCCAGCCGAACGCCATGTGTATGCTCCCATCACTAAGCAACCTCCCAAGATCTCTTATCACTGTTCAATACCATGACCTATTTCCTCTTTCCTCCAAAGCTGCCCTCGAACCCGGGCCTAGCCTTAGGCTTCTTTCCATTACCACCACTCTTCTTCTTTCCTTTGACACCTTTGCCATCGATTCTCTTCTGTAGATTCGCCTCTCTCTTTTTCTGCTTCAATGCAATGCCCTTCTCCACACCCTCTTTCCTCTCGATCCACTCTTTCGAACTCTTCGCCTTCATTTTCTCCTTTCGCTTGAGCGTCTTCTTGAGTAAGTTTGTATCATCCCGAACTTTCTCGCCATGTGCCTTCTTCTTAGCATTTAGCCAGAGCTCCTTTTCTTCGATATCAGTGCGCTTCTCTTCATCTAGACCTGCGATGCGTGCGGCTTTCTTCTCTGAAGCTGCAATGGCGGTGGCTGCGTCTTGTGGGCCTCGTTTACGAGGTGTAGCTTGAATGGGTGATAGATCCGCAGATAATTGCTGACCGTCCGCGAAATTTACACGGCCAAAAGAGAAGTTATGGTCGGGGGAGTGGATTGCAGGTGACATAAGCGATGAGGCAGGCGAGTCTCGAGCTGATGCTAGTGCTGCCTCACGCTTTTCCTCTTCTTCCAATCTGGCTTTCGCCCGCAGTTCTTTCTTGTGTGCTTTTCGTTGTTCTTCTTTTTGACGTCTTGCTTCCATTAGTTCAGCGCGGTTTCGTGCTGGATGACCATCTGGTCCATCAGCTTTTCTTGCTGCTCGTAATGCTTCTATGCGAGCTGCTAGCCGAGCACGAAGAAGTTCGGGATCGCTTGGAAGCTTGATGTGCTTGGGTTTCTGAGCTGGAGGAATGGTCGAAGATGTCGAGGTATTGGCGGAGGGTTCGGCGGGAGACGGCTGATCAAATGTAGGTGACGGTGGAGACGATTGTGATGTGATCTCATCCTCTGGTTGTTCTTCTAATCCTCCCACTTCAATTGCTTCCATGTCATCAGAAATGTTATCTTCTTCGTGCAGCTCTACTGTTTCTGTGACTTGCGGCTCCGTTTGCCGTTCAGCATGATGTGTTGTAGGCTCTGTAGCTATCTCCTCCGCTGGAAGTTCAACCTTCTGTGCTGCATGCTTCTGCTTCTTCTCTGCCAACTTCTGCGCCTTCTTCTCCTTCTTTTCCTTCTTTCGTTCCTGCTTTAATTGTTTGTCTTCACTGATGTCCTTGGAGTCTTGATCCTTCTGTGGTGTCTCGTCTGTGTGCTCTAACGTCTTCTGCTTTTTGACCTTTTTCTCCTGGGGAATTTTCAGGCCTTGTTTGGGCTGTTCCTTCTCGATGCCCTCTACATCTGACTCTTCAGCATCTTGGACAGCTTCAGCCAATTTTCTCTTTCGTGCTCGTTCGTCCATGATATCCTTCGCGCTCTTCGCAGAGTCTGGGTCTAATTTAGCGCGTCTTGCTGCTGCTGCTTGCTCTTTCGTCTGCTTTTTCTTCTTCCATTGATCCTGCATTATATATGTTTAGCTGAGAGGCAAAGTGCCGACAGACATTACGTGCACATACACTTGTATCTTCGCCATAGTAGTATTTTGCAGGTATTAGCGAAAGCAGGCCGTCAAAAGATTCGGCATGTTCTCGCAAACGTTCCTATATAGATTTGTGGTGAATAGCTGTTTTTCAACATACAGTGTAAATGGCGGGGAAGAAATTTACCTGCAAAGAGCTGTCCGCCATATTTACGCCAATATGGTAAATGGGAAATGCTGATTAGACCTATTGCAATAATCTCAAAGATGTTCGTATAGAGAAACAGAAATAGAACTCAGTATTGTCCAAACGTAGAAATTGTTTTCGCAATGAGGCTTCCTGATTGAGCTTATCGAGTCGTCAAAAAAACAATTTGTGGATCTGAAGGTCGAAATCTTGGCATTGGATAGTTACGCACCTCAAGATCTCTAATCTTCACATGTTCGGCTGTTGTTTGCGAGGTGGAGTTTCTCGCTACGACAACAATACATGCCCAGCATACCTCATGGAGCATAAGATTGATTATTTTACCAAGCAAGGTGGAAGGATTTTCTTTATCAAACAGTTACATTCGTGGCACTTTCTGTCAATGCTATAACCTCAATCTATCCTTTTGTGATCTTCACATCTATGGTTGAAAGTTACTTCTCAGCCATTGCCTTGCACACAGCCACACCTCGACACGTAAACAGGTGATTCAGCTTGTGATTCCATGCTTCATATGAACATGAAGGAGATGTTCAACCACTAATCGAATACACATTCCAGCAATCTATATCTCTTCATCAACAGTGCCCATACCCTCCGTCTTTCGTTCTTGCCTGACTTTACTGAGCTGGCTTCCTGGCTTGGCGGATATGGCACATGTTGAAGCGAACTCGCTATCAGATATCACGCATCTGGCTGGCAATCCACCAAAATATCCACGGAACCCTACAGAAACCAAAAGACAGTCTCTGACGTTATATATCGCACGTGTGCCAGGAACTCGAGGTTCGAGCACTTTTCTCAATTTCGATCAATCAAATGCTAACCATCCAAAAAGACATCATTCTTACAACATTGAAACCGCAGCTGAAAAATGTTACAGCTTCTGATGTTGCCAGCTCGCTCTACTACTTTCATTTGAACAGTGAGGAAGATGCACGAATTATTGAGGAGGAGCAAAATTCAAAGTCGGACGTAGAATCGACACTCACAGGCCAAAAATCTGTCACACGAAAAGCTTTGCCTGATAGTGCCAGATCTTCTCTTGATATTAAGAGACAAAGTGCAACACCGCTGGTCCGACTTGACTCTAACTCAAGCGTCACAAAGCGGAAACCAGTACCTGCTAGTGAAGCACTCCCGAAACTGTCAGATCCGTTACCAAGTAAACCACCACTATCAAGACGTCCTCTAGGTCCTCGACCTCAGTATTCTGATACAACTTTTGAGAGGAAGCCGCTGCCGGATCATCTCATCCAGTCATCTGCTAGCAATCAGACATCCTATTATCGCAATGCATCTCCTGCACGGCATGAAAACAATACTAATCAGCCGTATCTTCAACCTGTGAACACACAGACTCACCATCCGGATACAAAATCGTCGCCTGCCTTCACGATCACTGTCATTAGACGAGATCCTTCAAGTGCTTCACAATGGAACGTTGGGACTGTGACTGGAATTCCGACCTCATCAGATGCTAATAGGCATAGCACATCTCCACAACGTAATAAAAGGCCTTATTTCGATCTGAACGTTCATCTCACCAATCCTGGGTACGGATCATTCAAGAATTCATACTTATCAAGTCAAATGGAAAATTTGAAGCTAAGTCCGACATCACCGCTAAAATCGGCTGGGCTGGACAATAACTCGAGCAAGAGCATAAGGCCAAACTATGGCTTCTCCAGGGATGTTCGCATGGAGGGTGCGGATTTCTGGAAGCGATCTATGCCTCAGCACAAAAGGTCGAGATCAGACATGGCTGTCAAGCAAGGAATCACTCGAGGGAGAAGTTTTAGTGGAAGTGAAGTAGTTGAGTCTGTAAAGACGCAGCAATCATCTGAAATGTCGAACACATCTAAGGGCTACGCTTTCATTAGTCCTTGGAACGGCCGCTGTAAATTCATGACAAGCAGCAGCGGCCGATCACTCCGCTGTAAGCATACATTGCCAGATCCGGTTTCAGCTCATACTGGAGAGGAGGATGATCAACACGCCAAGTCTTCGATCATCGTGAGTGAGATCAGATTCAACTTACCATCAGCAGCAATTTTTAACTCCGTCTCTGAGTCATTCGCAAAAATTGGTGAAGGAGGCAATCAAAGATTCTCTATCCCCGCATTTGACCATCTCCGAAGCAAGTTCTCCTTACAGAAATCTCCTCCCCAATATCCGCCACGACCGTCGAGAGACTCGCATTCAGGTTACTCCAGAGAGGACGAGGAAACCCCTCCGCTTCCTCCACGACCGATACCTTTGTCATCTAATCACACAGATTCAAGCGAAGATGAGGTTTCGTATCACCATAGAGGAACACACGAAGGACCTTCCATGGACCGTCGACACAACGATGGTGATGACGACCGTTTTGATCTTTCACTTGGCCAGGAGAAAGCTGGTGGCGGTAATCGGGGCAAAAGAGCGAAACTTGGTAAACTCATCATTCATGATGAGGGATTTAAATTCTTGGATCTTCTGGTAGCTGCGAATATCGGTGTTTGGTGGAGTGTTTGGGAACCAGATTTTTAAGGAGGTTCTGCAGGATTATACCATATCATAGCAATGATATATTATGAGTTTATATAACTGAAGTGCCGATATGGTCGCTCAATGTTGACGCGATCATGCTCCAAAATTAGAGGTTTCACCTGCATTTTCAACGTATTTACAGCCGTTTGTGGACAATGATATATGCAAACGATGTGCTTGTCATTTAGTTATGCTCGTCACACTCTTGACTCGATCCAAAGGGGGGGGCTGTCAGTACATTTCATCGTTTCGAAGTCCTGGTACATAGACACTGCTTAGCGTGATGAGCCTTGTGCACCTTCATATGATAATTTCCACCCTTCAGTAGCACAGCATCTACCCAGAGAGCACTATCGTCCGAAGCACAACCTGAGTCCATAAACTTGGTAGTACCTCGAACATAAGTACATCGAACCACAAGCGTTCTGGATGATTTGGATTGTTTCGACAGGTGATTGACATATTGATGATACCAGTCTCTGCGAAACCACCTGTTTTGGCGGTTAAGCATTGTGTAGCGGTTGTTTACGTTCCACAGACCCTTTCTAGCTTTGGTGGTGCATGCATTGGTTTGGAGTCAGCTAACCTTACCAGGCTTGTCTCATAAGATTAGTGGCGAGCGTGATGATATTTACCTAATGCCTTCCTTGGTTTGCGCTCTATCGAGGAAGTATAAATGGCACTACACATTCTCGTCATAACATTTTGTTCTCTCATTATCATCAACTCTTTTTCGAAGATATTGTTTATCGGCATTAAACACCCTTACTCTGACTCAGCAGCCGTCACCAGATACTACTCAACACATCCTCAAGATGCATCTTCTCTCCATCGTCCTTACAGCATTAGGTGCAGCAACAACGACTCTCGCCCTCCCACCCTCCTCCAGCAACCTCTCATCACGCACGAACCCGTCCGAAACAACATGTGCCCAATCAAACGGCATAGCATCCTGTTGCAGCGAGAACCAGAAGCAAAAGGCTAACTCGCCAGCTGTTTTGGATATTCTCAGCAAAGATCCAAAGCTAGCTGGTGTGGTAAACATCCTTGCGACGATTCCTTTGATTGGACCCCTTCTTGTGCCTGTTAATGCGCAAGTGGGCGTCGCACAACAATGTAAGCTGCTCTGTGGATCTGAAGATAATCGAAGAGGATGTAGTGATTAACGGAAGGATGCTGATGAGAGGAAATATAGGTAGCTCCATTGGGGTTCTATCGGTAAATCCCAGCTTCGTTAAATGTGAGGCCGTGAATGTTTGTTGTTATAACACGAACAATCATAGCCCACAAGTTTCTTCTGGCTCTGTAAGTCTATCATGCTCTCTTCTTAGTCTAAGAATGGTTGAGGGTATCATGATATAGCGAAGAGATTGTGCTAACGTTCTTAAATAGCTCATCAATGCTCTTAACAATAACAACATTGCGCTGTGTCCTAACCTTTCTTTGCTTTAAGTAATGAAGCAGATGGGTGCAACAGGAAAAAAGCAGAGAATCGCAGGTAGAGCTGTAAAGCTCTACTGGAGATTTTTCTCGCTATAAAGATTGATTTGAGAGTTATGTCGGTTTTTGGGAGTTGGTTTATTGTAACATTAACGTTTGAACATTTGTTGAAATATCAGTCTTATTTTGCAAGGAAAAACATAATACCTACATGCTCTGGTTAAAATAAGCAGGATACAAGTGCGGTTAACACTCTAATCACTCTCAAACTTCTAAAAGGGGCCCGTATCTTCCATATCTCAATCTTTAACCTAGGACTTCATGATCCAAGATACAGCCTCACGGCATAGCCAAACTGGTCGCGGTTCATGATTCAAAGTAGAAATCTTTTACTGAAGACGTAGAATGCCCCGAGTCACATGTTGCTAGAAATACAGTGTATAAAGTCTCATCTCACAATTGAATTTAGTTGTTTACAATATCAAGGAGCTCAACTGGAAGCCACTACTTCGCCATATT
>Ga0115847_100092_pt1 | contig 19571 bp, 16 predicted proteins | sample InSIn5SAF170_FD_83861 | JGI IMG/M metagenome (GOLD analysis project Ga0115847, IMG submission 83861)
GCAAAACCGACACCGGACTTCGCCGACATCGACGAACTCGGCGACGACCTCACCGGCCCGGCCGCCGTCATCGTGCCCCGGCCCCGCACTGCCACCGACCGCGATACGGCCTAGGTGACTGGTGTTAAACGGCGGTTGGTCGGCGTAGCCGACCGACCGCCGTTGTGGTTTCGGTGGTGTGGGTGTCCGGTCGGGATGGGGCTCAGGCGGGGTTGAGGGTCCACCGGTCGCTGTGGTGGGTGAGTTGGAGGGTGGCGAGTCGGGCGAGGTTGGTGGCCGCTGCGAGGAGGGTGAAGTCTGCGCTGACTCGTTCGCGGCCGCGCATGCGGGCGCGGCGGCCGCCGTGGCGGCGGCGCATGAGGTGGGCGAGTTTGCGTTCGACTTTGGGGCGGGTGGCGCGGTAGTCGGCTTGCCAGACGGGATCTTGTTGCCGGGTGCGGGCCTCGGCGAGGTGGGTTTCCCAGCGGCTGATGGTGATGTGACGACCGGTTTTCGAGGCGGTGCACTGCTCGCGTAAGGGGCAGTTGGTGCAGGCTTTGCCGAAGTTGGCTTTGCCGGTGTGACGGTCGTGGCCGGTGACCGGGCGGATCGCGATGGTCGTGCCGTTCGGGCAGGTCACCGTGGCAGCAGTCAGGTTGATGGTGAACTGGTCCTTGGTGAACGTGCCGGCCGGTGCGTTTGGTTGCTGGACCTTGGTCTTGATGTCGATGCCGTGGGCGTGCAGGTGGGCGAGGACCTCGCCGGCACCGTAGGCCGAGTCGCCGTAGACAGCCGTGTCACCGGCGGCTGTGCTGGCGGCGGGCTGCTCACTCAGATCAGCGATCAGATCAGCGGCGGGCTGGGCGTCGCCGGTATTGCCGGCGGTCACGCCGGTGGCCGTGATGATTTCGCTGTCCGGGTCGATAGCGATGTGGGCTTTGTAGCCGTCGAAGCCGCGGTGGCTGGTCTTGTGTCCGTGCCGGGCCTGCGGGTCGACGGTCGAGATCACCCGATCGGGCGCGACTTTACGGGCGATGCGCAGCATCCCGTCGGCGCCGGTCTCGAGATCCTGGCCGAGGACAGTGGCCAGAAGCTGCATCGCCTGTGTGATCGGCTCGCCCAGACCTTGACGCCCGGCCAGGACGTTGAGCAGTGCGTATCCGTCCCGGGCCCGGGAATCGACCAGGGCCTGCCGGGCGTCGCTGTCGTCCCAGTCCACGACCGGTTTCGCCGAGCTGGTGTAGTCGTCGCCGGCGCTCAACACCGCCCGCAACGACGGGACCAGTTCCGGGCCGGCCGCTGTGAGCAGGCCACGGATCGCCGAGCGGATCAGCGTGACCGTGTCCATCGTCGCGACCGCGTCATACAACGGCGTGGAATCCAGCACCCTGCGCCGGCCCAGCAGCCCGGCCTCCCGGGCCGCAGTGAGCGCGACCTCGAAGATCCGGTCCGGGCGATCCGAGCGGCGCAGCCGTTCCCGCATGTCGACCAGGACTGTGTGGGCGAACCCGATCCGGCCGATATCCCAGCCGCCGGTCCCGGCGGCATACCGCCATCGAGCATCGAAGGTGAACCGGTCGACCGCCTCCCGGTCCGACAGACCTTCCAGACGCTGCAAGACCATCACGACAGCGACCATTGACGGCGGCACCGACCGGCGGCCCATCCGCGCGAACAGATCGCTGAACATGCCATCGGGGAACAGCCGGTCGCGATGCTCGTGCAGGAACACGAAGATCGAGTTCGGCGGCAGCGTCTCACCGCAGAACCGGCTGATCGGATCGAGAAGGTCCAGCTGCTGCGATGCCCTGCCCAACGCCATCACGGCAAACTAGCTGATATAGATAGAAAACGATGGCCGCCACTCCGTGGCAACCATCGTTTAACACCAGTCACCTAGCACGCCACAACCAACCGCGGCGCGGCTGGCCGCAGACCCGACGGAGTGCCCGCATGAGTGTGACAAGCAAAACCAGCCGTACGACACCAAAGTGCCGCACCCCGCCCGCCGCGCGGCATGTTCGGTGGAGCGATGACCCGGCGGCGCCTCGGATGGCCGATCGACGGCTTGCGCAGTTGATGCAGCGCAGCGGCTTCCATGACGCTGCTCCGACGTTGCGGGTGCCCTGGAAGGCCACCGGGGGTCACCGTGGCGGCTGGAGCCGGTTGGAAGACGTTCTCTGGACTACCCGGCCGGGAGCGCTACGCGGCTACCAAATGATCGATACGCCAGCGGCTCGGCAACTGTCGGACTTCTCTGAACATGAAGAAGGTTCGCCATCTATTGACCCGTGGGCACTATCTGATCAGTTGCCGATCATGGTCGAGCTGGATCCGGGCATCTTGTGACGAGTGCGAATTTGCCTGCGCTGCGTGGCTATCAGCAAGATGCGGTCGCGGCCATCGAGCGGGGCCTGACCACAGGTAGCCGAGGCCAGATGTGGGCGGCGTGTGGAACTGGCAAAACTGTGGTGGCGCTGCACGCGGCGCGGCGATTGTGCCCGGCTGGGCTGGTCGTGGTGGCGTGCCCGTCGTTACCGCTGATCGCCCAAACCATGCGGGTCTGGCTGAATGCCGGTGTGGTCGCCCACATGCTCGCGGTATGCGGCGACGACTCCGTCGGCGACGCAGCGACTCGTGTGGCTGATCTGCCGTGCACAGTGACGACCGACAGCACAGAGATCAGTCGGTGGGTGAAAGCCCTGCCTGCGGGCGAACCCGCCCTGGTGATGGTGACGCACGTGTCCGCCGACGTACTCGGCGACGGTCTGCGCCAAGCCGGCACGGCCGCCGAGTTACTGGTGGTCGACGAGGCGCATCACACCGCGGGCTGGTCCGGCAAACACAACGCCGCCATCCACCAAGATGAGCGTCTACCGGCGCGGCGCCGGCTGTATATGACCGCCACCCCGCGCCGGCTGATCAAACAGCGCAGCCGCAAGGGCGAAGACCTGATGTCGATGGACGACCCGGACCTGTTCGGGCCGGTGCAATACAAGTATCCGTTTTCTCAGGCGATCTCGGACGGCTGGCTCGACGACTACCAGGTTCTGGTCATCGGCGTCACCTGCGCCGAGGCTCTGGCCTTACTGCGCAAGGCCGACAACGCCGCGATCACCGATGAGCTCGACGCGCCGCTGCGTACCGCCGCGACCCAGGCCGCGCTGATCCGCGCCGCCGGGGAGTTCGGCCTACGCCGGATCATCGTGTTCACCTCCCGGATCGCTCAGTCCCGCGAGTTCGCGCGGACTCTGCCGCGAACGCTGGCCATGCTCGCCGAGAACGAGCAACCCAAAGGTCCGCTGACTGTCGCGCACATCGACGGCACGCAGAGCACCCAACAGCGGGAGCTCGCCCTGTCGTGGCTAGCTGATCCACCCAGCAACGGCTGGACGACCGTCGTCAACGCCCGCTGCCTACAGGAAGGCGTCGACGTGCCAGCCGTCGACTGCGTCGTCTACACCCAGCCCAAAGAATCGGAAACTGACATCATCCAGTCGGTCGGGCGTGCGCTGCGCCGACACGCAGGCGGCTCCGGCATCGCGACCATCCTGGTGCCGGCTCTGCTGCCCGACGAGCCGGACGAGCTCAGCGCCGACGCCACCGAATGGATGACACCGCTGCGGGTCCTGCGGGCCTTACGCTCCCACGACGGCGACATGGCCACCGAACTGGACACCCAACGCGCCCACGCCTGCACCGACGGGGAAGTGGCCCTGCCACAGCGAATCCTGCTACGCCTGCCCGACCACTACCGCACCGACCAGCTACTGCGCCAAATCACCGTCCAGATCCTGGAGGGAACCACTTCCGACTGGATCGCTGGGTACACGGCCCTCAAGGCATTCCACGCCCGCCACGGTCATCTCCAGATACCCGAACACTACCGGGAAAACGGGATCAAGGTACACCGATGGCTTACCTACCAGCGGACCCTCGCGAAGAAGGGACGGCTACCGGCAGACCGTCGTGCCCTGCTCGCCGAGCTCGGCGTCTTCATCACCCCGTTCCAGCGTGGCCTCGCCGCCGCGACCAGGTTCTACGACCGGCACGGCCATCTGCGCGTCCCGGACGACTACCGCGACGACGGCGTCCATCTGGCACAATGGCTGACCACCCGCCGCAGCGAATACCGGGCGGAGCAACTCGACGCGGCTAAGGTCGCCGCGCTCACGGCGATCGGGATGCACTTCAAGCCGAACCGGTCCATAGACGAAGGGTTCGCTGCCGCCCAGGCCTTCTACGACCAGCATGGCCATCTCAACGTTGCCCGCGGCACCATCTTCGACGGCCTGGATCTTTACGTCTGGCTCGACCGGCGCCGCACCGACCAGCGCGCCAACCGCCTCAGCGCCGAAGACAAAGCACGCCTCGACGCCATGGGCATGATCTGGGAACCAGCCCGCTCGCGCTGGCAGATGAAGTTCGAAGCCCTACACCGATACCACGAACAGCACGGGCGTCTTCCCCCCTCCGGCACCGCCGAATACCGGTTCATTCCTCGGTGGTCCAGGCTCGACGTGAGCTCGACAAGATCCGACTCGCTACAGCCTTCCGTAGAGAGGCCGTTCGCCTGGTGTCCTCGTCCAGTGAAGCTGGTGACCGCGGAAGTGTCTTTCCGACTCTTTGATTGCCGGTAGCGGTAGAAGCCCAGGTCGGCATCGGTTTGTGCGTGGAGGACGGCGCGGAGACCTTCTCGACGCAGTCGGCCGGGCCAGTGTATTTCGCCGCGTTCCAGCCGGCCGATGTCGGTTTCGTCGAGCCGGTCCACTTTCACGTAGGCGTGCCACTGCCAGGCGTTCACCGCCTCAGCCAGTTCCTGTCGCGACATCGGGTGGCCCGATCCTGTCGGTGACCGAACCCGAAGCCGGGCGTTGATCAGCTCGGTGTTGGCTTGATCAGGCACGGCCATGGTGTGCTCCTTTCCGCCAGTATGCCGAGGATGGCAGTTTCGCCAGGCACGTTCAAGGTTCGCGCCGTTCGGTGAACCCCGAAGGATTCACCGCCAGCTACCGATAGCCTGTCCTTCATCTCGGCGGTTGCCTGATCAGGTAGAAACATCCGCCCGGCAGACAGTTCCAGCAGCTAACTCCCGGCAATGGACTGGTGATCAAATTCGCCGCTCTTGACGCCTGCGACGAAGGCAATCCACTCGCCAGCTGTGAACTCCAGGACGGGGCCAGTGGGGTTCTTGCTGTCGCGGACGCCGATGGTGCCGTCGGTGGCGAAGGCTGTTTCGACGCAGTTGCTGGCGCCGTCGCTCTTGCTGGACTTGAACCAGGTGGTGAATTTGCTGGTGCTCATCATCGTCGGTTCCCTGCGTAGTTATTGGGCTGTTCCTCGGCCACAGCGGCCAGGAAGTCGAGGCTGTCGGCGCGCGAAAGTGCGGCCTGTTGAATGCGCTGATACAGGTCGAGGTAATGGCTGGTCGAGGCCGGGGTGGTGAGGACCAGGTCCTCGCCGTCAGTGTCAACTGCGACCACCGTCGGATCCTTGGGGTCCGGGAAGCGGTAGGTGAAGAAAGACGACTTGGGCAGGACGTATCCGGGTAGCGGGGCGGACAGGGGAAGGATCCGAATCGTGGTCTTGTCACGCTCCCGTCCAACCTGTACGAGGTGCTGCAGTTGGGCGCGAACGACGTCCGGTGGTGCCGCAGGGCGGCGCACCGCCTGCTCGTCGATGATCACCTCGTAGCTAGGCCCGCCTACACGATCGAGGATGCGCTGACGGAACCTACGGGCCTCTAACGCGCGGGCTGGGTCGAAGTGCTCGGGGCGGGTGCCGCGGTTGGCGCGTACCCGGACTTCGGTGAAGGCGGGTATCTGCAGCAGGCCGGGCACCATGAGCTGGTACTCGGCGATCGAGCGGGCGCCGGCTTCCAGGTCGGCGTATAAGGCCTGCTGCGGCCCCATTTCGTCGCGGAACTTTTCCCACCAGCCGCGTTCCCGGCAGTCCCGAGTGACGGCCATGATCTCTTCCCAGCGGCGCTTGCCCACCTTGAGCACGTCGAGGATGAGCATCATCTCGGCGTCGCTTGGACCCACGTGCCCGTTCTGCACCTGGCTGATCCGCTGGCGAGGTATCCGGGTTGCCGTGGCGAGTCTCAAGCCGGAGTAGCCGTGCTCCTCCATGAGCTGTTGCAGCTCAGCCGCGAGGCGACGGCGCCGCACGTAAGGGCTGATCATCAACGAACCTCCGGCGCCGACAAGGTGGGTGCGCATTGCGACTGTCCGGCCACTCCGGACTGTCCGGTGCGGCCAGAGCGTAACCCTGGATTTCGGCGTCAAGATCCTCCCGGCCGCTCGCTAGGGCGAAGAAGTGGCAGGTCAACGGCATTTCTCCTACTAATTCTCCTGCTAACTCTCCTGGTAATTCGGGGTTCCGCATGTACGGACTCTCGGTGATCGTAGGCACACGACACGCCATGCATCGATGTTGTTGTCTGCCAATCATCTGCTCAGACAGCCGCGCCACTGGCGAGCAGGATCCGGCTGTTTGCCAAGGAGGACGTAATGACCGCCAACGGGTCGCCAGCACCGACCAAATGCCGTCGTCCGCTGGCCGCGCTCGGTGAGGTGCGCCCCGCGGAAGCCTGGAAAGGCATCCCGTGGTGACCTCGTCTCCGGCGACCTTTGTCGTCCGCGATGCGACTCCCCGTGACGCGTATGCGGTCACCGTGACGTTGGCCGCCGCGTTTCGCGACAGCTCGTTGGCGCGTTGGCTGGACCCGGACGAGCGGAGCCGTTCAGGGACCATCTGGCGGTATGCCGCCGCAGTCGTGATGCAGGTGATGGAGTCGGGCATCATCCGCGTGGTTGAGGACACCGGACGGGTGGTCGCGGTTGCCGCCTGGGAGTTGGAGGGTCGTTGGCCACTGCCGACCACTCATGGAGCCGATGGCCACAGCGAGTCCGAGACTCGTGTACAGGGCCGATGGAAGCTGCTGGACGAAGTGGCACAGAGTCGTCGGCCGCTGCACATCACGCATCAGCAGCTCGTCCTCCTCGGCGTGCACCCGGACCAGCGTGGTCAAGGGCTCAGCAGCTATCTGCTGATCGGTCACCATGCGTTGCTGCACGTCACCGGCACGGCGGCTTACACGGTCGCCGACCAGTACACCTACCTGCTGCTGCAACGCCACGGCTACAGCCCTATCGGGCCACCTCACGTGCTCCCAGGCCGGATGCCCGTCTGGGCGATGTGGCGACCCCCATCACCCGCAGACCTGCGATAGCCGCCTCCTGCCTGCGCAGATGTCGGTCCGGCGGCAAATGCGTAGCCCCATACAGAAGCCCGCCGGGGCGCCACGTGCGCCTAAATCACAACCCCCTGGTACGGAAAGGATGGTCATGCCGTCAGCGGAGCCGACGAGGCTGACCGACGACCTGTGGCTTGCCGCACATGACAGTGTCAACGGCAAACCCTGGATCGGTGACTGGCCGCTGGGAGTCGGGTTGGCCACGGGTCTGCTGGCTGAGCTGGTCCATGACGGTTGGCTGGAGCTGCGCCAGGGCGAGCTGTTCCGGACGACGACGGAGCCGCCTGGCGATCCGGCGCTGCGCCCGTTGTTGATCAAGATGGAGACCGAGGAACAGAACTGGTCGCCAATACCGCAACCGCCCGCGCCGCCGGTCCGGGCAAGCGCGCGGCCGGAAGCCTATGGCGGCAGGGTATGGGACACCCAGGCGCAAGCCCCGGTGTGGCCGGTGACAGCGCATGAAGACCAAGGCTGGCCTGCGTCGGCATCTGACGATCGCGAGTGGTCGCCGGCTGTGTACGGCGGCCACGTTCGGCATCTGGTGCCGGGGCGGGAGGAATCCCGGCATCGCCAGCGCGGCCACCAGCTCGGCGCGTGGATGTCGTACCTGGCGTACGAGCGACGCGCTGAGGATCGAGTCCTTGACCGGCTTTCCCGCGCTGGCCTGGTCCGGCGGCGGGAACGTCGCCGCCTGCTGGGCGGCACGACGGTCAGCTATGTGCCCTGCGACTCGGTGACCTCCGGAACGGCGACGAGCGGAATCAGCATCGCCGTACGCAGCAGGCGTGGTCTCGACAAGTCGCAACTGTTTCTCGCTGGCCTGTTCCTGGCCACGGGTCTGCACCACCACGCGCTAGTAACGCTGAGCTCATCCGAGCGGTCCGATCTGGCCGACGAACTCAAACGCGGCCTCGGCGAGATGCCGCGGGAGCTGCTGCGCGCCGCGGACGCCGCCATCGGCGAGGCCGCTATGCGCTGACACCACACCGGCACGACCACACCCCCTTTTAGTTCACCCTGCAGGAGGAATCCCACGGTGTCCGCAACCACCCCCTTCGCCGCGCAGACCAGCGTGTCTCATGCGCTGGCCGCGAACCGGCTCGGCCCGTTCGCGATTGGCTCGGCCATCGCCTCCTCGGTCGCCCCGCTGACCGTGGTCGCGCTGGTCGTCTCCAGCGCAGTAGCTGTCACCGGCCTGCTCGGCTTCCCCATCGCCGTCGTGGCCGTCGCCGCCATCCTGCTGATCTTCGTCGTGGGGTATCTGGCGATGGCCCGGCACATCCCCAACGCCGGAGCCTTCTACGCCTACGTCGCCCACGGCATCGGCCGCCCATTCGGAGTCGGCACCTCCTGGTTCGCCCTCGCGACCTACACCAGCTTTCAGCTGTGCTGCTACGGCGGGCTCGGCGCCGCGATCGGCGCCCCACTGTTGAAGGCGTGGACCGGATTGGATGTGCCGTGGTACGCCCCGGCGTTCGCCGCGTGGATCCTCATCGGCATCCTCGGCGCCAACGAGATCAAACTTTCCGAGATCGTCCTCGTCGTGCTGGTCGTCGCCGAAACCATCCTGGTCGTGCTATACAGCCTCGCCATCATGTTCGGTGACGGGTTCGCCTTCACCAGCGCGGCCCTGGCACCGAGCAACCTGTGGGGGCCGGCCGCCGGAACACTGGTGGTACTCGGGATGACCGCGTTCGCAGGGGTCGAACAGTCCGCCGTCTATATCGAGGAATCCAAGAACCCGCGGCGCACCATCCCGGTCGCCACCTACGCCACTGTCATGACCATCGCCCTGGTATACGTCCTCGCCTCCTGGGTGCAGATCTCCGCCGGCGGGCCGCAGGTCATCGAGCGAGCGGCCACCGAAGGCCCGGATCTGTTTTTCAACCAGGCCACCGTCGTCCTCGGCGATCTCGCCGTCACCGGCGGGCGGATCCTGCTGGGCACCGGCCTGATCGCCGCGCTGCTCGCCTTCCACAATGCGATCACGCGGTACACCTTCGCCCTCGGCCGCGAAGGTGTGCTGCCTCGGGTGTTCGGCCGCACCACCATCAAGGGCGCACCTCGCAACGCATCTTTCGCACAGACCGCGGTCGCCTTCGTGGTGCTCGTGGTGTACGCGGTCGCCGACTGGGACCCTCTGGTCCAGCTCTTCTATTGGGGCAGCACCACCGGCGGACTTGGTGTGTTGCTGCTGTACACGCTGACCAGCATCGCGGTGATCGGCTTCTTCGCCCGCAACTCCCGAGGCGAAAGTCTGTGGCAGCGGCGCATCGCCCCTCTGCTCGCCACGGTGATCTTGTTGTTCGTCGCCTACCTGGCTATCGACAACCTGCCCACCCTGTTCGGTGTGGAGCCCGGTACCGGCCCGGCCCGGGTCGTGCCGATCGCCTTAGGGCTGATCTTCGCCGCCGGGACCTGCTGGGGCCTGATCCTCAAGCACGTCAACCCGGCTGTCTACGAAGGCATCGGCCGTGGCACCCGCAGCGCCACCGCCACATCCTCGTCCGGCCTGTCCGCCATCTTCTAACCCGGAAGGAACCTTGTTCCGATGACCAGCACCAGCACGATCCCCGGTCTGCGTGTCGCCGGACCCGGCGACATCGACACCGTCGCCGACACCGTCGCTGACTCCTTCCTGCACCTCGACGTCATCCGTTTCCTCGTGCCCGACGACGGTCGGCGCCGGACGGTGTCGCGGGAGTGGTACCGGCTGTATATCGCCCACGCCATCGGCGGGGCAGGGCAGGTCGTGATGACCGAAGACGGTACCGCCGCGGCGGTGTGGTTCGACCGAACCCGCTCGTTCACCGAGCCGGACGGCTACGCCAAGCACTTGGCCGATCTGGCCGGCGATGATCTGCCCCGCTTCGAAGAACTCGACCGGCAGATGGACGCCCACCACCCGAGCGATGCGCACTGGCACCTGCTGTTCCTCGCCGTGCACCCGGAGAAGTGGGGCCAGGGCCTGGGCAGCGCGCTGATGGACCACACCCACCGGCGTCTGGACGCCGATGGTGTGCCCGCCTATCTGGAGGCCACCAGCGAGCAGAACCGGCGGCTGTATCAGCGACACGGCTACACCGACATGAGCCCGCCGATCCTGACCGTGTCCGACTGCAGCGCCCTGCTCCGGATGTGGCGTCCCGTCCGAAACGGCTGACTCCCGGTCCCGACCTGTTGCTGCGTCTGACTCCTGCCCGCACCCGCCATCCAGCAAGGGACCTGAGCCCATGGACCCCGCCGAGCAGTCCGCCAGCCTCGATTCCTCGGTCCCGCATCCCGCACGGCGCTACAACTATTGGCTCGGCGGCAAGGACAATTTCCAAGCCGACCGGGACTCGGCGGACGCCATCGAGGCCATCTATCCGTCGATCCGCATCGCGGCGGTGCAGAACCGGCTGTTCCTGCAACGGGTCGTGCGCTACCTCGTCAAAGAGGCCGGCATCCGGCAATTCCTCGACATCGGCACCGGTCTGCCGACCGTGGACAACACCCACGAGGTCGCCCAACGCCTGAACCCGGCCGCCCGCGTCGTCTACGTCGACAACGACCCCCTTGTACTCGTCCACGCGCGTGCGCTGCTGACCAGCCACCCGGCCGGCCGGACCGCCTACATCGAGGCAGACCTCGGCGACCCGCAGCAGATCCTCACCGATGACGAACTGACAGCCACCCTGAACCTGGGTGAACCCGTCGCGGTCCTGCTGATTGCCGTACTGCATTTCCTTTCGAACACCGAGACGGCTTACGGCGTCGTCAAGACGCTGATGGAGGCTCTACCGGCCGGCAGTTACCTGGCCGTCACGCACGCCACCAACGATTTCATGCCACCCGAAACGGTTGAGGCGTTCCGGACCAACACGTTCGGGTTCACCAGCCGCAACCACTTCCAGGTCGAACGGTTCTTCGACGGACTCGACCTGAGTCCACCTGGGGTCACCGCCATCAGCCGATGGCGCAACCCCGACACAGACCCGCCGCCGCCGGAACACGCGTCCGTCTACGGCGGTCTCGCCCGCAAACCCGGCACCCAGTGATCACCTTCGCCGATTCGCCCGTGCTATGAGACACCGGCGAAGCCCGGCATGAGACTGCGGCACCTCACCGGCCTGACGGTGCCGCCCTCAGTGGGCGGTGCGCCCGGCCCCATCCTCCGTACACCCGGAGCGCACCGCCCACCCCCCAACCACCTTCGACAGCCGATTCCTTGAGTTACCGATTGTGCTGGTGGCTGCGGGGGCTGCCTGCCCACTCAATTTCCCTACGTAGGAGGAGTCATGGAGCACCTCATCGCCGTCGATGGCGATCCGTTCGAGCTTGACGTCGAGATCGTCACGGAGGGGCCGGTCACCGCCGCGCTGCTGGCGAGCACGGACGACGGCTGCGACACCGTGCAGGGCAGCGACTGCTAGCTGCCGTCCGGCTGGTTCCGGCGGGCGACCCGAACGCCTGCCGGAACCGGCATCACGAACCAAGCAGATCTTGTGGGGGAGAGGGATCGTGACCGTGGGAGGCGGCGTGTACCGGGTGGTTGATGCCGCCACGATGAGGGCTGCCGCGCAGTCCTGGCCGGACAGCGGCGTGCCGTGGCCCGATCTCGGTGATGTTGCGGGGCTCCGGAGCTGGTTGCGCGCGGCGTGGGAGCATCCTGGTCTGAGCGAGGCGGTGTGGATCGCCAGCCCAGAGTTCGCTGCCCGCGTTGAAGCTGCGTGCTCCGGGGGAGACCTTGACGCGGAGCGTGGCCGGCGGCTGGCGTTGACTCTGGCTCGATACCTCGTGCGTGCTCAGCGCCGGGCCACACCCTTCGGGCTGTTCTCAGGGGTCGCGGCGTTGCGCTTCGATGCGGCCGCCTCCGTCGCATCGTCAGGGCAGGCGGCAATCCGGGTCCAGGCCGATGCGGGCTGGACTGCGTCGATCGTCGCGTTTCTCGAAGCCGATCCGATCGTGCGAGAGCATGTGCGGGTCCAGGTGAACAACATGGCCGTGGTTCACGGAGATCGAATTGTCGTGAAGCGTCGGCCGCATTTCTCGGCACCGGCTGCGGGGACCTCGACTGTGCGCAACACCGAGGCCGTCCGGTTGTTGCTCTCACTGGCTGCGGTACCCGTGCGGTGGGATGAGCTGGTCGGCAAAGTCGCCGACGCTTTCCCTCGGTTCCCGCGAACGTCGGCCGAGCAACTGATTACCGACCTTGTCAACCATGGTGTGTTGATCACTTCCCTACGGGCGCCGTCAACCTGCCGGGACCCGGTGCGACACATCATGGATCAGCCGGATGCCGCCACGGAAGGCAGTTCCGGCGGACCACGAACCGTCCAAGCTGAGCTGGGCGCGATTCATGGCCATCTCGGTTTCACCGCAGGCGGTAAGACGAGCCTGCGTGGACTGGCCAATCAGATGCGTGGCCTGGCTACGGTTCCCCAGGCCTTCGTAGTGGATCTTCGGCTCGCCGATCGGGTCGTCCTACCGCACCAGGTTGCTACCGAGATCGTGGCGTCGCTGGAGGTGCTGCGCCGGTTGACGCCAGACCCGGCGGGACGGCCGCAGTGGCGCGCGTACCGCACCCGGTTCATCAACCGCTACGGGACGGCCGCTGTGGTCCCGCTCGCCCAACTGCTCAACCCGATCACCGGGCTGGGTTACCCGGAAAACTTCGACACCACGGGCAATGATTCCTCGGCCGATTCGTTGTCTGGCCGGGACAAGCGCTTGCTGACTTTGGCGCAGCAAGCATTGATTGACGGTGTTCGGGAGGTGGTGCTCGATGATGCGGCCGTGAACGCGCTTGCCGGCGCCGACCGGAGCGCGGGCCACCTCAGCCCTCACGTCGACGTCCTGGCGGAGGTGCGCGCAAGTTCGGTAGCTGCTCTCGAGGATGGTGAGTTCACCGTCGCGTTGACGGGCATGGGTCGCTCGGCCATGGCCACCGGCGGACGCTTTCTCGACGCGCTGCCGGACACCGACCGGGAGCGGATGTGCCAGGAGTTCGCGGCACTGCCGGTCGCGGTAGAGGGGGCCATGCTGGCGCAGTTAAGCTTCCCGCCGTCGAATTTGCACGCACAGAACGTCTTGAACACCAGGCAAGTCCTGCCGTGGCTGGTGTCGCTGGCCGAGCACCGTCCCGTCACTGACGCCACGATCGGCATCGATGACCTCGCAGTAGCGGCCGGTCGTGATCGGCTGGTATTGGTGTCGCTGTCGCAGCGCCGGGTTGTCGAGCTGACCGTGGCGCATGCCGCCGCGCTGCACACCATGCCGGCTCTCGGCCGGTTTCTGGTGGAGTTGCCGCGCGGTATGGACGCCCGGCTCAAGCCGTTCGATTGGGGCGCAGCGTCCGGCCTGCCGTTTCGGCCCGCGCTGCGGTACGGCCGGACTCTGCTGACGGCGGCGCGCTGGCGCATTGACCCCGCTTCTCTGCCTACAGGGCAGACGAGCGACAGCGAGTGGCTCACGGCCTGGGAGCTACTCCGCGCGAAGCTGCGGCTGCCGGTCTGGGTCCAGATCGGCAACGGTGATCAGCGGCTGCGGCTGAACCTTGATCAGCGGATGGACCGGGCGTTGCTGCGCGCCCATCTGGACGCCAGCGAAGGACCGATCACCGTCGTGGACGCGGCGCGACCAGCAGACTTCGGATGGTTGTCCGGCCGCGCCCACGAGATCGTCGTGCCGGTGGCCTCCACGGCCGCGCCTGCTGCGACACCGACAGCACTCACCGGGTGGAGCTCGTGGCCACCGCCTGCTCCCGCCGAGCTGCTGCTGCCGGGAACGGACGGCCTGATCTCCATGTCGCTGGCCATGAAACCCTCCCTAATGGAACTTGTCCTCGTCAGCGCATTACCAGCACTACTCGCCGACTGGGACGAGCCGCCGCTGATGTGGTTCCTCCGCATGCATCGCCCGGTGCCGCACCTTCGGCTCCGGCTGCACACCGATGACTTCGGCTACGCGGCGGTCAGAATCGGCCGGTGGGCCGCCGCGCTGCGGCAGCAGGGCCTTGCCGGAGACCTGAGCCTAGACACCTACCAACCGGAGTCCGGCCGCTACGGACACGGCCCGGCGCTGGCCGCCGCGGAACGACTGTTCGCCGCCGACTCCACCGCAGCCCTCGCCCAACTGCGGACACAACGCGAACGCCGGATCGATCGGCAAGCACTCACTGCCGCGAGCATGGCCGACCTTGCTACCGCCATGCTCGGCGACCGCACCGTCGGATGCGAATGGCTGATAGCCCACCTGAAGCAGGCCGAGCATTCGCCGATCGACCGCGCCGTGCTGCGTCAAACCGTCACCCTCGCCCCCGCCGCACTCGCGGAGCCGGTAAGAGAGGCATGGCGCAAACGCAGCGATGCCGCGACGAGGTACGCCAATGCCCTGGCCACGTCGGGCGGGCCCATCACACCGGACTCGGTGCTCGCCTCGCTGCTGCACCTGCACCACGTCCGTACCCACGGCCCCGACGAGGCCGCGGAACAGGTGACCTACCGGCTGGCGCGGCATATCGCGTTGGCCACCGTCCGCCGCCGCACCCGCACGGCAGGAGCGCCCGCATGACCATCCCGCCGCTGCCGAAGGCACTGGTGTGCGAGGCCGAGCTGGTGGCCTCGCGCATCACCAACACCTTGGCCGAGCTGCCCGTACCGGACTTCGCCGCGGGTGACTACGGCGCGTACAGCACCCGTTGGCACGCGCAGTCGCTGTCCAAGGGGGCCGCCGGAGTGGCAATCCTGCACGGTGTACGCGCCCAGACCGGACACGGCGGCTGGGAGCCGGTCCACACCTGGCTGCGACACGCGACCGCCGACACCCTGAACAACAACACCGGAGCTGGACTCTGGTTCGGCACACCCGCCGTCACTCACGCGCTCACCACGGCCGCCCCGCACGCCCACCCCGCAGCACTCGACCGCCTTGACCGAGCTGTCGCGGATCTGGCCGAGCGGCGGCTGGCCGCCGCCGAGGTGCGCCTCGCCGCGCGCCGGCGGCCGTCACTGTCGGAGTTCGACCTTGTCCGCGGACTGACCGGACTGGGCGCTCACCTGCTGACCAGACAACCAGACGGCGTACTGCTGCGCCGGGTGCTGCAATACCTGGTCCGGCTCACCGAGCCGGTCGACACCGACGACGACATCGGCCGGCACGCGCCGGGCTGGTGGAGCGCCGACGCAGCCAACCCGGACAAGCCTGTTCCCGGCGGGCACGCCAACTTCGGCATGGCGCACGGCATCACCGGCCCCCTGGCGCTTCTCGCCCTGGCGATGCGCCACACCATCATCGTGCCGGGACACGGCGAGGCGATCGGCCGGATCTGCACCTGGCTCGACACCTGGCGGCAGCCGGGTCCGGCAGGACCTTGGTGGCCGGAGAAGATCACCGTCGCCGACCTGAGGGCGGGCAGACCTGGCGTCGTCGGACCGGCGCGGCCGTCCTGGTGCTACGGCACCCCCGGCATAGTGCGGGCTCAACAACTCGCCGGAATCGCCCTCGGCGACCCCGCCCGGCAGCAGACAGCGGAAGACGCCCTGAGCCGCTGCCTGGCCGACCCCATCCAACTCGGCCGGATCATCGACCCGTCGCTGTGCCACGGCTGGGCAGGACTCGCCGCCATGCTCTGGTACGCCGCGGCCGACGCCTCTTCCACCACGTTGTCCGCCCACCTGCCGCGCATTCTCCGGCTGCTGATCGAGCGTGCCGAGGACCCCGCTCCGGAACGGTCCGGTCTGATCGCCGGCCCCGCCGGAGTGGCGCTCACTCTGCACACCTTCGCCACCGGCACACACCTGCGCTGGGCGACCAGCCTGCTGATCAAATAAGGGAACAAGCCGTGGACTTCGATACCGAACTTGACACCACGCCGCCTGACCCGGCGGCGCCGATCAGCCGGTGGCGACAGGTCAACCTGACCTTCTCCGATTGGCAGACCGCGGAGCAGTATGCGGCGACCCGTCTCGCCGCTGCAGTGACCCATGCCGAGAACAACGGCGTGATCACCGGGTTCTGGTTCATCCGCAAGCGTGAGACCTGGCGGCTGCGCCTGCTGCCAGGCGGGCGACTGCCGGAGTTCTACACCCTCCTCGCCACCATCACCGCCGACGACCGCGTCCGGGCCGTGGCCGAACCTGTGTACCGGTCTGAGCAGTACGCCTTGGGCGGGCCGCAGGCCACCGACCTCGCCCACACCTTTTTCCACGCCGACAGTCGTCACGTCCTCGGCCATCTCGCCGCCACCGGCGGCACCCATCGCCGCGAACTTGGCGTGCTGCTCGCCACCCGCCTGATGCGCGCTGCCGGACTGGAGTTCTACGAGCAGGGCGATGTCTGGCAGAACGTCTGCGTCCATCGGCGTCAGCCGGCCATGCCTGAACCAAGTCCTCGGCTGATTGCCGCGGTGCAGCGACTGCTCACCGCCAGCGCCGACGCCCCAGCGAGTCCACTCAGCGCCACTCCTACGTGGCCGGCAGCGCACGACTATGCCGGACGCAACCTCGATCTCCTTGACCGGCACGGCGCGCTGACTCGCGATCTTCGTGGGCTGCTCACCCACCACATCTTGTTCCAGTTCAACCGGCATGGTATCTCCGCCGCCGACACCTGGCTGCTAGCGGCGGCGGCCGTACACGTCACCTTCCACCAGCCATCCGACACCCGAACCGGCCATCAGCCCACCCGCGTCAACGACAGTAAGGTCACCGCCGTGGAACTATCCGAAACCGGCCCAGACTATATTAAGGCCGCCGTGCTCCGCGACCAGCTCGTCACGCTCCTCAAACAGCGCGGCCACATCCGATCCGCCCCCGTGGAGCAAGCATTCAGCACAGTGCCCCGCGAGCAGTTCCTTCCTGGCGTCGACCTGGAAACGGTCTACACCCGCCGCCAGATCGTCACCAAACGCGACCCCAGTGGCGCCGCGTTGTCATCGGCGTCGAGCCCCAGCCTGGTGGCCGACATGCTCGAACAGCTCGACGCGCAGCCCGGAGACCACGTCCTGGAGATCGGGGCCGCCACCGGCATCAACGCGGCACTGCTCGCGGAACTCACCGGCGCTGACGGCCGGGTCGTCACCATCGAACTCGATCAAGACCTCGCCGACGGCGCGCGAACAAGCCTCGCCCGCGCCGACTACGACACCGCCGAGGTGATCTGCGGCGACGGAGCCCTCGGCCACCCCGACACCGCCCCGTACAACCGGATCATCGTGACCGCAGGAGCTTGGGACATCTCCGCCGCGTGGTGGAACCAGCTCACCGACGACGGCCGCATCGTCGTCCCACTGCGCCTGCATGAGAGCGGCCTGACCCGATGCTTCGCCTTCGACCGCACCGGCACCGACCAACTCGTCAGCACCACCACCCCACTGGTCTGCGGCTTCGTCCCCATCCGCGGCACCGCCGAGCACAACGATCAGCACGTACGCCTCGACACCGACGTGGTCCTCAAACTCGACGCCGCCGACCAACCCGACCGCCAAGCCCTGAGCACCGTACTGAGCCACCCCCGACACGAACTGCGGACCGGTATCCGGGTCGGCGACGCCGACCCCATCGGCCATCTCGACCTGTGGCTGCTCGTGAACACCGACAAGCCGTTCGGCCGCCTCGGCGTCGGCGACACCGCCCGCGCCAGCGGCCTTGTCACGCCCGCCTACCGGTGGGCTGGTGCCGCCATCTATCACGGCGGCACCATCGCCTACCCCACCTTCCACGACGTCGGCGACGGCAACCAGGAACTCGGGGTCGCCGCGCATGGCCCGGACGCCGACAAACTCGCCGCCGAACTGAGCAGCCTGTTCGACCGCTGGGACACCGCGGGCCGCCCCAACCAGCCCACCGTCACCGCACACCGGGCCGGAACCCGACCGCTCGAGCCCGGTGACATCAGCCGACCCGACACCATCCTCACGACTTCTTTCTAACTCGGCATGCTGCCGGGGCCGGGAAGCCCCGCCCCGGCCCCGGCCACCCCCGAAAACGGTGCCCACGCGCCGAGCAGCGCCGCGCGGCCAAATCGCCTCCCCTGGTGGCAACGCGCCGACGCCCGCCAGCAGATGAGGACCCATGACCCTGCCTCTCGCCGCGACCGTCACGGCCTACTTCCCCCTCGTCGCCCGCAAACGCCCGCTGGCCAAACCCCTCGACGCCCGCGTCGCCCGGCTCGTCGCACTGGCAGAAGACGCCAACCGCGACCGTGCCTCCGACAAAGCCTCCATGGTGTTCAACGGCGCGGCCCTCGTCGCCTCCGACTGCGGAGACGCCGAACTCGCCCGCACCTGGTGCCACCAACACGCGAACCTCTACCTGAGCCACGCCCCGCTCGACGGCTACACCGCCCGCTTCGCTCTCGAACCGGTCGTCAACCTGGCCCGCCTGCGCATCCGAGCGGGCGACGGCGACGGCGCACACCGCCTCCTCACCGACCTGTACCAAGCGATCAACGACCGCGCCCCGGCCGTCATCGACGGCCTTGAGCTGCATCCCGAGCAACTACCCACAGACCACGCCCAGCGCGAACCAATCATCGGCTGGCTAAACGACATCATGCTCGCCGACGGGACACGCGCACTCACCCTGGACGGACGCTGGAGCGACGCCCTAGCCCACGTACGCCGCTACGACGGACTCGGCCCCACCCTGCACGAGGGACGACAAGTGGCGGTCATAGCACTCACCATGCAAGGCAACAGCGCCACCGCCGCAGCCCTCCTCCGAGAAACCACCATCGAACACCCCTGGGAACAAGCGGTACGCAATCTCCTGACGAGTTGGCACGCACAAACCACAGGCGCCGACCGGCCGCCACAGCAGACCGAACTGGTCAGTCAGTCACTGCAAGTTCCTCCCGCGCCCGGCCTCTCGGTCTTTCGCACCCGCCTCTGCCTCGCGGCTATCGATCTCGCCTCCGCCGCGCTGACATCCCTCGCCGACAACGCGGTAAGCCAACTGATCAGCGACGCGCTCCGCGACCAAGACGCGAACGCGGCACGCGATCTCCTCCAACACCCCGCAGCCGGCTCAGAGCACCACGCAAAACTCAAGCAATTGATCGAAGCCAGCGGACTTGGCCTACGGCGCCTGCCCACGGACGCCGAAGAGTCACTGCTACATGCACTCGAGTTGGCTGGAGGAGCAATACGCGAATCCGGATAGAGGCGCGCAGGTCAAGCATCAGACACCCACGCTGACGCATGCCACGCCGACAGCGACCCATACGGCCGCCGGTCTGACCAGAACGCCCACGAACGACGCTGGCCGGGTCCGGGCTTTCGCTGTGCGGCCGCCCCCTGCGGTTTCCGGCGCTGCCCCCCGTTGCTCACACCGGACGGCACCCGAGCCCACCT
>Ga0115847_100093_pt1 | contig 19354 bp, 18 predicted proteins | sample InSIn5SAF170_FD_83861 | JGI IMG/M metagenome (GOLD analysis project Ga0115847, IMG submission 83861)
AGGATGGTTCAACGACTCCCGCATGTTACCTTCGACAGCAACTTTCGATCCACTGACAACCCAAACACATGATTGATCCCAAGGAAACTTCTTCAAGTGTCTTGTAGGAGAATCAGAAATCGCTTGTTTGCTCAGGTTGATCTCCGTATCTCCCCAACTCGCCGCCGAGACTTGCTTCGAGCCAAACTTGCCAGGAGAACTTTATCGCCGATTCCACGACTGTGAAGGTCATGTCGATATCGTTAGGTCCAATGGTAAATACATCGACTTTCGCGGTGATGTAATAGCTTTTGGGATTGTCCATGGCTTTAGTACGCTTGCCTATGAGCTTGAAGAACTCTCCTAAACCACGTGGTTCTGGTTGGGTTCGGCTTGGTTGCCATTCTTCGTCTGCTTGGAAAGTCTCATTTGATGTATCTGAGACCATCGATCGCGTCAATCGACAAGTGAGTGGATGCTCAGATTTTGTACATTGTTCATTGAAGTCGTGGAAAAGTTCTGTGAATTCCATCTGTAAAATGCTAGGTGGAACCTTGTACCAAGGGTATTGTAGCATGGTTGCGAGGATATAATCCTGAGGCCGGCAAGCACTCCTCGTTGAAGCAATATGCATTTGCAAGAAATCGTTTGTGTAAAGGTTGTCTTTGGCGCTGCGAACCAATTTTTGCTTGCGCTTTACTCTCCCATTCAGCATGAACTTCTTCATGAAGTCGTGGACTTGCGCATCTGTTCTTGAATCGAGGAAGAATGATCTTCCTAACATGAACAGAGAATCCATGAGCGTCAATGCACTCGTGGGAGCGCCGTATGGTTCGGTGTCAGGGAGTTCAGGGTGCTTGGGAATGTCATCACCGACATGTAGACCTTTGAGGTTACTGAGCAAATCAATCTTCTCATAATCGATTGCAGCATCATCCGGAGGAGCTATATTTGATTAGAATATGGCTAAAATTCCTTCAACAAACTTTTGGATCCAACTTACGCTGATGATCGGAGACAAACTGCACATCGTTCGACCAAATGATTTCTTGCACCGTCCAAACCCGGCGCAAGTAAGATTCCTTGAATTTTGTTTTCCAGTGGTCGCTCACATGGCTGAGTAAAGACTGTCGAAAGTCACGGTACCGTTGAGTATCGCTAACGGATCTTGCACAGCAGTCAAAGAACCCATCTCCAGCCTTGATAGCGATTGTTCTCGTGGCATTCCCAAATATCTCCGGGCTCAGTTTTGCGGCCTCAAGGACAGCTTCTGTGTTGCGCTGGTCAATGCAAATCACGTCCATCCAGAAAGCGTCCGTTCCAATAAGCTTTGGTAGTTGCTCCTCAATGAACTTCGCCTTCTTTGCTGTAATCAGGAGGTCGTGCCCTGCGCTTGCCAGAGAGATCCATTCAGCTTCGCCCCTACTCACAAGTCAGCTTTCTGTCTTGACAAGAGCTTTTTAGATCGCATACCAGACATGAGAGATCGCAATATAAGGCGTGTCTCTCGTCCTGGATGGGAACAGCACAATTCTCGAATCACTAAACCGCGCGAGTTGGATTTCATGGCCTCGTTCAGCCTCAGCTGAACCCGAAGCATCTTTGACCATGATCGATCTCTTCACCTCCACTGCTTAGGGACAGTTCACTTGAAGCGATTTCTGATTCTCCTACAAGACACTTGAAGAAGTTTCCTTGGGATCAATCATGTGTTTGGGTTGTCAGTGGATCGAAAGTTGCTGTCGAAGGTAACATGCGGGAGTCGTTGAACCATCCTGAGCGACTATTGAACGCCTTGCTTGGCGTTGCTTTTGTTCATGAAAATGAGGCCATACAACAACTTTCAATCACTTCGGAATTCAAAAAGCGTTTCTTTTTGTGTTTCATGCATCATTTACTGTTTTGAGCTTCAATAAACTATCCTGGAGGCTGGTTTCTGCAGCCTTTAAACTTGTTCAGACTATAGGGAGGAAGTATTTAGCAATCCTCACTGCAGCGGACAAGTATGTTTCATTTATTTGAAATGTTTCAACTCTTATTACTCAGCCACTTTTTCGCAAGATCTTATCGCTAAGAGACTTAGTTCTCCTAAGCAGTTGGGGAGGCCGTTGGGCCCAGGAGTAAAAAAGCAGTGAATGTGTTTTAATATGTAATTGATATGATCAATACTGCGGATACGCTATGTTCGAGCAGAGTCCTAGCATACGAGTCAAGACAAGTCATTAAATTCAGCAAACTCTAGTATCATGATAAGAGGTATTGTTAAGTTCACAGCAGCGATGTAATCATTAATACTCAAATTATTATCCAATTCTAACGGGCATTATAAGCAATACTGTGAAGAAAATTGATCGTTAAGTTTACTTGCTTATTGATATGGTACAATATCCAGAACGGTCAACACTTTGTGTGTGGGGTATGTGATCGGTAAGGTAAAAGCAGACATGTCATGACACTCAGTACCAGGGAACAGTTCGCAGTTCTCGTATTGTTGTAATGGCCTGCGGTTCCTTGGGTGCAAGATACAGCAAAGCGCGCTATTCTTCTTTGCAAACCTGGGCTTGCCATGATACAACGTTAATATAAACAAACATTACATATAAAAGATGACGCATGCGAGAAAAATGAGCAAAAGTCGTCTGAACAGCAAGTGAATGCGTCTCATATATTGTCCGAGGAAGTATCAATATCAACCCCATGTATGAATGATATCTGACACAGCCTTTCTTCTGTGTCCGTCAGTGGGAGACGGCCCGAAATGTGAAAAGTATCGAAGATGTATACTTATCAGTGATATTAGACAACTTGAGGAGTAAGGGAATGTAATAGATCGGTGCTAATTTCCAAGATACCCAGGGTAGTCTTAGCAAAAGCGTAACCTCGGATCGCTGGCGAGTATCATATTCTCCCAATTGTAAAGTGTCTTCTTTCAAACTATAAAGTCTGTACTAGGGGAGCATATCTGAATGTTAAGAATCCTATCGAGAAATTCGAGTGGTCAAGTCACCGTACAGGCTCCTTGCATAGATCCATGGCTGCATGAAATCGCATTTTCTGAAGGCGCAAGGATTGAACACGAAAATGACATACAAATTGGGTCAGGATGTGCAGCGGATATGCTCGTTTCACCTGACGCTTCCTAAAGGGAGAGAACTAGTATATCACGACGGATCAGAACGGTGCTGACATCTCGAACAGATATAACTTGCTCTTTGGTACAATTCAACGGGAGCAGAAAGGAAATGAATCACAACCATTTCAACAAGCTCATGCAAATGACATTCGGCTAAGACGAAACTCTATCTAGCATTCGTATACGAATCCTCTCAAGATCAACAGAACCCATAGCTCAACCCGAGAGATCTACGAATGACAAACGTCACATTCCTAAAGCCACACACTCAAACATGCAGTGAAAGCATTTTACAACGACTTGAATGTTGGCAAAGGTTCCACCTACAATGTGCTGTTCTAGCAACTCCAAGCAAAGTGTTTGTACGCTTGCCATACGGATAGTACCTCAAGTAGACTACTCCCACCAATGACATTCCACCACTTCCAAGCCGAACACCAGCTGAGAACCACTGATATCACACCTACGACCGTCATCTGATAGCAGTCTTCAAAAGTCCACCTTGCACTTCCTCAGCTTCGGCAAGGACGACAGCTCCTAATGCCTGCTTCTACATCGTAGGGGAAGACACGTCAACAAGTCTAGTTTGCGAGAAAGCGTATAGATCTCGAGGTACTAATTGCTAGGATTCATCCTCGGATGCCGGATGATAGCACCGAATCGCGGTTGATCATTGATGTGCGCGACAGTGTTGCAAGAGTGCACCGTAAGACCGTGGGTTGTCAACAAACGAATACGACAAACTTATGAGTTGGAGGTGCTTCGACAGGTGACACCTCGGGGCTATAATGGCTTGATATCCAAAACACTCGAAAGCACTCAAACTTATCATGGATATTGCAGGCTTCGAGGGGATAACAAAAACCTTATCACTATCCGAAAAAGTTAACATTGCTACAACCAGAGATGTTGCGCCTTAGCTTCTTGAACGATAGGTATATTAAGTAGATCTATGTACAATAAACCCTATCTTGAGAAGACGATATCGCCCTCCACTGATCTTATGCAATGATCGATCCTTTTGCGGACATCTATTACTTCCGATATTATGCCTGCCTTCCTGCCTGCCCTGCAAAACCCCATGTCTTCCAAACGCCATCGCCATGCCCCCATCCCAAAAAAAAAACTCCAATCTAGATGATAGAAAATGCAACAAAATAGTTCCCAACCTATGTACAGAACTAGTCCAACCATCAAGTTTCCGCCTAACCATACCACACCAAAATTTATCCCCTTCAATAACTCGAACATCCACCCAACCTCCTCTCAAAAGCACCCTTGAAGAACTCTTGCATGGCGACATAGTGGAACAAGATGCCTCCTAGCACAGCAAAATGCCACAGGTTGTGACTGCCACCGATATAGTCAAACGCACCAGGGCACCACCTCTCAGGGATCTGGCTAGCATACACAAATGCACCCACCAGATAGACGAACAAGCTCTTGGCGATGGGAGCGTAGAATGCCCACGCCCATGGCAATCCTCTCATCCAGATGAGCTGAGCCGCGGGTGCGAACCCTGTGGCGCCTAGGGAGACGTAGAACGCCACACGTGCCCAGGCCATGTCTTGTCTGTTGAAAGTCGGATGCCACGGGAGGATCACGCCGCCTATACCTAGAGTCGCGGTGAGGCCAAGGTAGATTGATCGGGAAAGCGGTTCGCAGTAGAAGGCCGTGTATTCCGTGGTCATGATGCTTGCTGCGATGAGGAGTGAGATGCCGGTGTAGTCGACACAAGCGAAACGTTCCATCAGTGTTTGATTGGCTACGCTGTTCATAGTGTGCCACATGCATGAGCAGACCAGACATTTGCATGCTGCGAGAAAGAAGACGGCAGCTATGAAAACATCTGTTTTTGTCGAGTTGGGAAATATGTTTGATGCTGGGTAGAAATAGAATGCGATTGCGAGGACGATAAATAGTCCTATGGCGTGCGACCAGATGTTGACCGTCTCATTTGAGATGTTGAGAACCGAACGGACACAGTCAATCTTCGATTCGCTGAAGCGATACCCTTTGGTGATGTGTGGGTTCACTCTCCATGGAACGGGTAGATCCTCATAGCGGATGAGACCATGTTCTTGCGCCCGAGCAATAGCATAGGCGACATGCTCTTCCATATTCTCTGCCGCTTTCAGAGCACGCTCAATTCCCTCATCCACGACTTCCCTAGCTCTTTCAATACCCTCGTCTACCACCCTCCTTCCCTCATCCATCAAACTCCCAGCTGTACTCGCAAATCCCTGTTCTCGTAGCTTGTACGCTCTGTTCTCAAAGTCCGTCAAGATGTTCTCGAGAAGTGAGATTCCAGTAACGACTTTCTCGCCCAACGTCTCCTTCGCCACCAGGGCGTCATGGTACCTCGATTCGACCGTGTCAACCATAATCTTCGCCCTTCTCCTGCCAGCACCTATCACCTCCCCTGAGACCTGCGAGCAATGCGCCCGCACAGCCTGTAGCGTAGCATACGCTCTCGAGATACCAGCATCGATGGTCAAGTTTCCATAGGTATCCAGAAAGTCCAGTCGTCGTTCCAACTCCGAGAGGAAGATGTCAACCTGTAAACAGCATACGCAGTTAGCCACACACTCGCCAATTGGTTCTACTCCTGCAGAGGAAAGATGCAGGACGACAGGGAGGTCTAACCCTCAGCAAATAGCTCTCATCCCCCTCCATGATCGACCCTTCACTTGGGTTTCTGCGTGGATGAAACGAAGAATGCCGCCGTCGACTGTAGGGCACCCTTTGCTGCGCGCCCTCAGTTGAGAGGATCGAGGTAGATACACTGGCGGGTGAGTCCTCATAGCTCTCAACAGTGAGAGACGACCCCGTGCAGGCCATCTTCGTATATAACGCTCTCACACCCTGACCCGGGATTGGCGACGACAGAGCCAATTGGTCACTGTGACGAGGTGGTACGGGTGTGTAATGGTGTGCGTATGTGTGAGTGTGTACACTTGCTTTGCTGCGAGAAGGGTTTCGTTTTGCGCACTGTAACCGGGTGATAACGAATGGTGGGGTGGATCGATGGGGCGAAATCAACAAAAAAACAATGAGAAACCTGGGCTGGATCCTCGAATGTCTAGCAGGAACCACCTGTCAGGAATCGAGCTCGGTACAAAGGTGCTCGAATCGAATGATTCACGTGTACCGTCTACCCCCTTCAATGGCTGGCGACAATCGTATATTGCATGAAAGAGACCCTTAACCGAGCGCTCGAATCACGAAAAAACAATGCACATGTGTATGAATGATAGGGAAAGAGCGGAAGAAGTGCGAGGAAGTGGAGGGAGGAGATAAAGTAGTAGTCGATTGAAACTCTATGAGTTCTCTGCTCCTCCAGAATTCAAACTAAATGGCTCCTCCCTTGGGATCTTGGGATCTCGTCTGGGGCGACGCAATGTCGAGCCCGCGCGCACACGCAAAGAGGCTAAAGAGCCAAGACTGGTATTTTCCAAGGGCCAACCTTACCAGATCAGGCAATGAATCTCCTTGTTGAGCGCTGCCAGGACGCATTCTGATTCGGTGTTTAATCATCTCGCAATTTCTTCCGATCCTGAGCGGTGCTGGTGTAGAGTGCCGTTATTCCGTCAATCGAACTCGTCCATGGAAGACTGTGAGAGGGAGCGTAAGCGTGTTCAACTCTGATGGGTGTAATTAGATCAGTTCGGTCTTTAGCTTCTGAAAAGTAATCTTGGTACCTTTTTGACATGTGCTTTTGACCGGGGGGCTGGAGAGGGCTGTTGAGATGGTGGCGAGGGGTAGCGATGTGACAAGAAGAGAGGCTTCAACAGAACTCAACCATTCGGTGACTAGCACAGAACGATCAACATGTGATCGCGCACCTTGCAACAGCTCGTCGATTCAAAAGAATGTCGATATGGATTAATCTTTTGTTCTTTACCTATTAAGTACTAATTCTATCATGCCCAAACGCCATTTCTTCTGAAAAGCACACTGTCGACACAGGTCGAATACCACGCTGACTATGCTCAACCTCATCATCTAATCATTACCCATTCACCTCCAGGAATTATCAAGCCTTCTCTCTCTTCTCCCACTCCACATTAGCAGGTGCCAAAGGTCTGGTGAATAAACTGGTATAATCCGTGCCAATAACCTCTTTCGTACCGCCAATATTCCTTAACTTGAAGTATCGAACCATGGTTGCGGCGATGGTGATGAGCTGCACGTTAGCAAATTGCTCACCGATGCAGCGATGTCGTCCGGCACCAAATGGAAGATAGGGACTCTTTGCACCCTTGCTGATCAAACCGTATCCATAGTCAAATCGCTCCTCTTCGACATCACCACCCAACACTCCGCCAGAGTCGGCATCCCATCGGTGTGGTTCCCACTTCATTGGCTCTGGGAAATATTCGGCTTCACGACTGGTGCAGCCGGGGGATGCGAGGAGGTTGTGGGAAGTAGGGATGACGAATTTCGCGCCTGGAACGGGCATTGGGTTGGTAACTTTGCGGAGAATGGAGTGAATAGGTGTGTGAAGTCGGAGAACCTCCTTGAGCACATTTTGGTGAAGGGTGAGCTTGGAAAGATCCTCATATTGGAGAGGTGGTAAGTCGGCTCCAAGAACATTGAGCTGTTCCTGGTATAGCTCCTCCATGATGTCTGGTCTTGAGGCAAGTCTGAGGAGAATCCAGGAGATCGAAGAAGAGGAGGAATGTTGACCAGCCATGAGAAGCGCAATCATCATGTGCGCAATCTCCTTATCCGGGACCACGGTACCATCCTTGTACGTCGATCCAATCAACTGTGTCATGATATCCAGTCTGTCCAAATCTCCAGCGGCCTTGCGCTCTTGAATGACATCCATGTAAAGTTTTGCGACAGTTCGTTGAGCGTGGTCGCGAGCGCGGTTGTGAGGCAGTGGAGCCCATGGGAGGGAGAAGTTGATTGGAGAGAAACCCATATCGAGATCGTGGTAGAGCTCGGCGAAGTGCGAGTCGAATTTGGCTCTGACCTCTTTTCCTTGCAGCGAGTGCGACGCAGTGTAGATCGTGATCTCAGACATGACATTGACGACGTCGAAAACACCCTTGTTGCCCTTGAAGTGGGTGGATTTCTTGATAAAGTCCTCCACTTCGCCCTGGATGATTGGAACATACGACCTGAAGGCCTCGGAGCTGAGACCAATCTTCATAAACTAATTACACCAGACGGATTAGTATATTGCATATCAGTGGCGCAACGCATGCAATCGTACCTTCTTCTGCTCCATCAATTTAGAGTTGGGACAATCGTAGACAACATCAGTTCCAAAGACAGGCGTTGTAAGCACCGTATAGATCTCCTCGGCATTGACGTCCTTGTGTTTGCCGTTCAGGATGAACTCATTGCCATTTCTTCCCAAGTAGACGGTCGTCTTCTTTCCCAACAGAATGAACGTGAAACAATCGCCATATTTCGCCTTGCAGTCGAAGAAGAACTTGTACGGATCGATACCGTAGGTGATGGTGCTGCCGATGATAGGGAACAGGTGGAACACGACCGGCGGCTCGTTCTCCTTCTTGAGGAGCAATTGCTGCAGGACGTTAAGGACGACGGTGAGGACGAGGAACCCGACGAATGCGGCGGCCGCGACGATTCCCAGGCCGCGCTGCGCGACCTGGTCCGCGATAGGACCCGCGATGACTTGAACGATACCCATGACTACTCGCAGAATGAGTGTGCGAAGGAATTTGAAAAAGAAGGAGGGCGAGAGAGAAAACGAATGTGGTGTGGTTGCGTTTCGCCCCGTCGACCGCTATCTCTTTAAATTATTTCTTAACAGGGAAGCGGAAAGGGGATTGACGCTTGGCGTTGTTGACTCGGGTCGTGCGTGATTGGCTGTGTACCTGAGGGACCCGAATACGGCAAGATCACGAGAGCATCAGTCCATCATGTCACCACCATACATGCCGTGGGCATATGTAATCGCGATGGCTGAGCAGTGAGCTATGTTCTTTCAATTAGCATATCTTAGGACGTGGAGAAAGCAAGCAACGCAATGTTGTTCGTGATTTGCTCACTCCCACTGATATTGTTCTTCCCCAAGACTCAAGCAAAGACATTGCAAGGCTTGTATAGTACATATTTGTATTGCAGTATTCGGGTTCGTCTTCGTTTTCCTTCATTGCGGAGAACGGCAGATCTTCGTTAGAAATGTGGATCAAAATGTTCTGTAAAAGACGAAACTGGTATGATGCATTGCTGTGTAGAGGATGGACCACAAGTGAAAATAAGATAGGAAAGAGAAAAAACGTCATTTAACGTACGGGATGGAGCAAAAATATGGCATTAGTTATACGCTTATCGTGGTATTACAAGGTAGCCTCCCAATTATTGATACATCCGTGTTATTCTACAACCTGTAACTCCTCTTTCCTATTTGGCGCAAACTCGTCTTTCCAGGTATCCCACAACCTCTCCAGTTCCTTGATGTACTCCTCATGCAGCCTATCAATATCCGCTTGTTCAGGCGTCGCCGACTGGTGTACCTTGATTGGTTTGCCGACAACGATATTGATTGGTCTTCGGTATGGCATGAGACCAACATCGTAGTTGAACACTCCTCGAGCATGAAAAAGTGGTATCGTAAAGCCAAGGATCTTCTTGATAAGAAGTTGGAATTTGTGGATTTTAGGATGCTCATCAGCAGCGAATTGATCGTAAATATCATTCTCCCCAAAACTCAGAACCGGAACAAGGTCAGCACCTGTACGGATGGCCAGCTTGACAAAACCCTTGCGACGTTTGAGGACGAGTCGTAATGAATATGGGAGAGCATCGAGTGATTCACGAGCACCTCCTACTACAATCGTGATGGCACGGCCCATCCCTTCCTGTTTGTTATTAGTATCTGTACTCTACTCTCAAAGAAATTTCTTACATTATTCGGACCACCTCTTGTAAGCAGATTTTCGCACGATTCCTTAGATACAGAATTCATACCCATACCTAAAGCATACTCGCGATAGATTGGTATCCTGAAGTTCGAGTCCAATGTAAGCAGGGAGTTTTTTGATGCCCGGAAATAGTTGTCCAAAGCCTAGCGCTTCAGTGCTGAATGCTACGAAAGCACCCATAGAAATGATTCCGTGAGGATGGTATCCGAAAATATACTTCCTCGTAGGCGGTAACTCCACAGTTCGATATAATCTTGCTGGGAAGTATTGCGCAAATAGTGACCAGATTGGGAGCCTTCGCATGAATTCCGAGCGATACTTCATGCTGCCATTCACTGAAGCTTGCGAAGCCATACTGTAGATCATGTAAGGTATCAGTAACGGCCAGAAGAGTGGTATGGCGCAGAGGAAGAAGAATGCTGCTGCTCCAAGTGCAATGCTGAGTGTGTGAAACAGCACGGTCAGGGTCTGAAGTCTGCGCTGGAGTGGAACGTTGAGCGGCGCAAAGCGAATGGCGCTGTTCGACCACCGTTGTCCTGCCTTCTTGCCTGCCTGTAAGATCTCCTCTCGCTTCAGTGGCTTCGGCTTCTCGTCCGTTCGACTGTTTTGTATGTCCTGTTTGACCGTAGCAAGTCTGCCATTGCTGCGCTGTCCATTCAACAGCATGATATCATGCTCCTCGTCTTTGAAATCCTTCATCTTGTCAGCGAAACTACAAAACAAAAAACTATGCACATACAGTCGAGCTGGATGTGGAAAGTCCATTCGTCAGTGGCTCATCATCATTCTCGACGCTGCTCTTGCTTCGCGAAGCCTTTCGGTGCTTTTGTCTGGTAGGAGTTCGAGGGGTATCATCTATTCCCTGAACCGAGTCAACCATTGAATCAACGCACCCCGTCCATGCGACTGACCTGCGCAGAATACTCATGCGAGGACTCCTGCCTATCATAATCCGGTCGCTTCACATGCTCATCATGCTCGACACCATTCGAGCTATCGACGTCAGGACTCTGCTCAACAGCATCCACATAACTCTTGGGCGGGAGGTTTTGCTCTTTTCGCTCTTGCGGATCAGCAGGCTCTGCGTTAAGAGCTGGCCCCGACATCGCGTTGCTGAGGGTTATGAAGGTTCTGATAATTGCAGGTGGTTTGAATTTAGAAAAATGTTCCAGAAGCTCATTCAACAGAAGATAATGATCTGACGGGCGGGCCGGTAGTGCATGCTACAATCGCCAAGCATTACGTAGATGGAACATCATTGCTTGGCATTTGGTATACTATTCTCCGAACAATGAATCTGTGATTGTATGATGGCTACGGTAGTGTTCGAAACATTTTGTAAGGATGAGACGCTCTCAGATCCTCTTGAGAGGTTGATGCCGTGACACTTGCTATATATTCACTGTTACGACGTATTCGGATCCTATGTTGAGTGATGATGAAACATTGGAGTCTTGAAAGATTCTGTGCGCAGAAAATGAAGTGAAGATAAAAAGCAATACCACTGCACATTTTTATTTATCAGAGGAAAAGTCTTAACGATAGAAACATTCGAACATTCTATATCTTAAAATCATATCCTGGTATTAATATTTTCATTTCTTTTATCTCTCTTCTATATTCTTTTCATCGTAAATCTCGTGACGCATCATGCTCAGCTACATATGTGGCATCCGAGCCTCTCGACCTCGTAGTAGCAAGGTCTTGCTCTAGTCGTGATCTCAAAGCTTCTAAAACTGCTTTTTCTTCCACATCCAATGCCATCCAGCCAGGGATGACAATCTTGTTCGCGTCTAGGGTAATCAATTCTCTTCCACTTCTCTCAATCCTGGCATCCTCATCATCAACCTTCTCAACATCCTTGGCTATACCCTCAATCTGCTCGGTACGGTATATTTGACCCGTATGTGTTGGGGCCCACCAGTATATCGGATACCTCCTCGTGATGTTGTTGATCACACATGCCACCACAACCATCAATGTTGCTCCAAGGACAATCAATCCTACAAGAAACCAGCCAAGATCTCTCACTTCGTCACTACAGACTGCTAGTAATGCTGTAGCTCCAGCCGGCGGATGTACGGTCTTCGTAAATCCCATGACAGCGGACGACAAACCAACGGCCAAGGCACCTCCGACGATTCGAATGTGATCATAGTTGGGTGCATGGAGGAACAATTTGGATATCGACACTCCGACAATGGAAGAGAAAAATTGACCAAGAATAGCATTTCGGGGTTGTGATAACGGAGAGTCGATTGTGTTATACTTGAGGATCGCCGAAGCACCCTATCACCGTTTAGTCTTACCATGTACCAAAAGTGTTTCCGGAAAAAATATACCAGTGAGCCAATGACTACAGGAGCACCGTTACCACGCAGTAACGGTGCACTGTAGACTGCTTCGACCACCAGGATGCCGCAAAAGGCACCTAAACACGCCCAGAACCATACCAAAACATTCCCTACGGGCTTCTCTTGATCCTGCCGCCTGTGACCAAGAAAACGTGCTATCGACGGTGGAAGAACATCCAGTCTATTGGGTGGTACAAATCTGTTCAGATAATGGTCGACATCAAAGTTGAAAGAACTTTGAGGTGACATTGATTCGACTTGTCAAGGTACCTCTGGGAGGAAATCTTGGTCCTTTTGGAGGCGAGCCTCCCTTGAGATATCTTGCAGGTACCCAATGACGGAATATCCACCAAATATTTGTACAAGTATGAGAAAATGAGCGGGCAGAAGGCACAGCTGAACTTCAAGAGAGTACTATAGAGACAACGTAGAGAGAGAAGAGGGTGAAAAGGAAGAAAAGTCGTCAGCGGTATGCCGAAGATCCATTTCGCTCTCACATAATGAGACCGGATGCACGCTTTGCTTGACACGAAGGGGGAAAAAAGGCAAAAGGGCGAAAAGCATGGTGCACTCATGACATTTAAGAATTAGCATCTCCGGATTCCTCATACAAAAAGAGGCTCTGGTCGTGACTCTGTCGTGCCTCAGCAGCGTCCTGGACCCTCTTGTTCCCTGGCCGTTCCTGCCGTGACTGGAATCTGGGGTAAAAGGTCCATAGAGATGACGACAAATTTAACACCAATTTGACATTGCTCTGCTTAAACCCGTCCAGTCATTGAGGGTGAAGTGGTTGTTCTCAGGTAATAGCTTGATGGATGTAGTAAGGATCCTAGTTGTTGAAGCGAATCACTTGTTTCTATGAGCTAATAAATGACCAGTTCTCTTGGCACCCGTCTCAAAGGAGGTTTCTTCTAAACTCACGTGATCTGAACACGTGGGAGGATGTGAGCTTAGTCATTCCACCAGGGCTCCTTGGTAGGTTCTGTGTTTTGATGTGATCTAAGTATATCTATATGCAGGTATTGTGGAACTAGCAAATGAGAGAAACGTTCGATGGATGTCCCTTTGAGAGATACTTCCCACTTGGCAGGAGAAGTCTGCCAGGAATCTCGAACATACTCAAAAGTCACATACCTGACGACAGCACAAAGAGAATCTGTTCTTCTCTGATGTCATGAAATCTCGTTACGCTATTGTCATCTACAGACTGTGCTACCATCCGGGAACAATTCTGGTTCGAACAAACATTCCACCATGCGGCTTTACGGTGATACCACCCTTGATATCGATCGCGGATTCATCCATCTGTCTCTCGTCATTCAGTCGAAATTCGAATCTTCCTACACAAGCCGCAAGTAATGCGGCAAATTCACCTCGCGCAAAAGATTGCCCCATACAACTCCTGGGTCCGTGAAGGAATGTCAGGAAGGCATAGTTGCTCTTGGCACCACCATTCGCATTGACCGTTGATTGATCGGCCGCAAGCCAGCGTGTTGGGTCGAATTGGTCGTACGTAGGTCCCCACATGGATTCCTGTCGGTTCGTCGCCCACGGCACGACCATCACGCGCGTACCCTTTGGAATCCTTTGTCCTAGTAGAGTTGAGTCTACGGAAGCTTGTCGGAATGTCAGCGGGACAGGTGCGTAGAATCGAAGAACCTCTGAGCAGAAAGCGTTGGTGTATGCGAGGCCATCGATATCTTGACTGGTCACTGGCTTGCCGGAATCCAGACTGGGCAGACGACTCCTAACCTCCTCTCGTATGCGGGTTTGCATCTCGGGATGAACACAAAGCATATACGCTGCCCATGACATCGAACTTGCGGTGGTTTCATGACCCGCAGCAAGGAACGTCATCATCTGGTCGACAAGGTTCTCATCTGTGAAGCCACCAGATTCCAGGGCCACACTCAAGATATCCATATCTTGCGCACCTCTAGCACCTTTTGCCAACCTTTCCTTCTTCTCTTGAATGAGAAGAGCGCACTCCTCTCGAATCACTCTAGCAGCCTCTTCGATTTCTCCATTGCGCTTGACTGGAATTCTTCTGACGAACCAGTTTGGCAGCAGTATTCCTAGCAATCCAAGAAATTGTGCGGTCTTCGATGGCTTGAGAATTGTTCGATATACTGCTGCGAGACGAGTATTTGGATCCCGGATCGAGCCAAAATCCTTTCCAAGTCCAGTTACACCAATGATGTCTAGGGTAGCCCGAGAAGCCCACTCCGAGAACTCAATGACGGCCTCATTCTCCCCAACATCCGTGTTTCTGACAAAATTCGAGGCCTTTAATTCCTCGTCACCTACACCACCAGCGTGGATCTGTTCAGATATAGCGCCAACAAGTTCACGTGCTTTCTCCCAGAAGGTAGGATACAATTCTTTGATATGTCTGAAAGCGAATGCGGGCAACAGATTCTTTCGTTGCATCCTGTGATTGTCTCCTTCAGCAAGGAGAATCCCAATGCCCAGGATCTTGCCGAGGCCAACAATGAAATCTATAGGTTTACCAAACTCATAACTTTTGGTGGTCAACAACTCACTCAGCCCTTTGGGAGTAGTGACCATGATACGTTCTGAGTTGAAAAGTCCCAAATAGCGAATCAGCCCATCATTGGGGATAGTGTTGACCCTGTTAAAATAATGTTAGAATGCAGCTCCAAATGTTACGATTCACACATTACCATTCTCTCATAGGGTGTCCTGATGGTTCTTTTGTTATCCTCGCAAACTGTCCATTCCACCAACTATTGCCTGTAGGCTGAGGTAGATGACGTAGTGGTGACAGGAATTTTGGCCAAAGAACTACTGTGTATGCCAGCCAATGAATGAAATGTAAGAAGAAGATGAGAACGAAGGTGCCAAAGTATGTCGGACTCTTGGTCAACAGAAGATCTGGTCTGTGGCCAACAAGTGTGTACGAGCCAATGGCAGACAGTGCTGCAAACTCCTTCCAAGGCAAACCCATACTGAAACAATGGCGTGTAAGAGTCCTGCAACTATCAACAGGTACTTATGGTGGACTATGATGACAAAGGAGTCCAGAAAGAAGTCAAGCAAAAGACAGTCCAGCTGACATGATATGCTCACTCAGATATATGTGATGAAACGGACAATAGTCGAAGATGGGGTAAGACTGGAAGAAGTAAGACAGCCGCACAGAACAAGAATTAGAGAAGCACGGAGGAGCGAGTCGTCCCGGACAGCCGCTGCATACGTATGGCGAAGGATTTGATCGCATAGGCAATCGGAGTGTACGAACTCCTCTTTAGAACATCTGTACGTTCAGCTTGCTGACGAAGGTGTCAGTTGCGATTGGTGACGCACTTGCCAAGAATGGGTAAGTATACTTGTCGTGCGTGTAGACAGCCGCTCTCTTGCGAATGGGATTCAGTCATTCTGTGTCACATACATGGTTAGTCCGACCCCGTTTTCCTAGCAATATCGCTGTCGCTTGCTGCTACTAAGGCCGTAAGAGATATATCAATATAGGACGTCAACTCCTGATCTCTAGCAAGCGTCATAGTCAGTAGTAGTCAGGGTATCCCCGAAAAAAGCTACAATCCCTTCATTGTCGTACAAACTTCTTCCGGAAGGATTGTGGCTATATCACCTCGCAGCCGTGGACTGGGCGGATTGATCTGCCGGCAAAAGTACTATATATCCTTAACACCCGCAGGCCTAAGATACGTGCAGCTTGAATTGGCGAGACCCACGATCACGATTTCTCCTTCATCTGGTACAAGTCTTTGCAAGCTGGGAATCGACCAAATGTAAGTATACCGTATGTTCTCTGTGCTCAGACATTCTTTCACGAGTCTTGTCAATTAAAGACAATGAACGAATTTCTTCTTCCCTTCCATAGGCAAAGAATGGTGGAGACCCACTTCACAAGTATTACAATCGAGTAATGACTTGAGAATGCTCTGCAAGTGATGTATTCAAATAGCCAGCGATGGTTGCTGTAAGAGCATTCAGCAAAACCCTAGATTTATCGTGAAGATAAATGCCATCGTTATCTTCATTGTACTCTACAGTGCTATTCATGCAATTTCAATATAGGCCACGCCGCCCTCGCTTCTCCTCGCTTGCCTCCCAGCCCGCCCCGCGGCGCCGCCGAAGTCAACGCTGCAATCACTCATTGACAAAAAAATTTCTTCTAGTTCACAACAAATTCAATAAAGGATATAAAAATTCTTCCCTACGACATCCACAATTTTCCCTTCCCCATCTTCTCGGCGCATGAGCATCGTCAAACGGACGCTACCGAAGAAGCAATTCCTCTGCGTGCTCGATGTCCTCCTGCAGTGATTAGTGGTCAATTCACCCTCGGGGTCTCAAGCCAGAGAGCCAGTGCTGCTGCACGGGACAGGGAACAAGCTATGGTGGGGCTGCAGAGGGAGCTTGGACTTGGGTCATGTTATCGTTATCTCGAGTCGTCGAGACACGAATTACGATGATATCTTGCCGTCTATCTCTTCTCAAGCATTTTCCCTCTCCTCTTGTTCTTTTCCATTCTCTTTCATATCTTGACCTCATAGGAAGTTCTTTGCTTGATTGCTGGTGTCATCCATGACAATTGCTCAAGTTTTACCATTATCTATCAGTGTCACGCGAATTGCGTCGAGGAATCTGTGTTCAAGTCATCCCTGACGCAATCTATACGAAAAAAGGGTACCCCACCATTAAACTCTCCAAGTGACAGCGGCAAATTTCTACAAACACTTCGTGCTTTCGAACTTTCCTCTAGAGATTGCATTTTGCGGTGGAAACTTTAGTGGCGAGGAGGGAGGAGTATCATCATGTCTTTATTGGCTCGAGTTTCGTCGTTGGAGGCCTTGTCACCAGAGAGAGGGAGAAGTCCAGATGGACGATCATCTTCGAGGGATCGGAAATTGAGTTTCAGTCCGCTCCCTGGAGCTTGGGAGCAGCCAACTACGGAGGAGGAAGAAGAAAACCAAGGTGCAGAGACAGTCGGTGCATTTGACGTACCAAAAACCAAGAGAATAAGTATGCATTTCTTCGACAAGGACCTGGTTCTAAATTATGCTGATTCCTACTAGTACAGGTTTTTACGGCAGTCATATACTGCCTGTTTGCTGCGGGTATCGTCTTCGGATATGCAGCCATCAAACCGGTCCTCATTCGCGAAAAGGTCTACCGTAACCTCTGTACAAAAGACGAGCTCGATAGGAACGTACGAACATGTTACGATCAAGAGATTCGTCTGAACTTGATGTTCACGATCGCTGCAGTTGGGACAAATGTAGCGGCTCTGCCAATTGGTGCAATTCTGGATCGATTCGGACCACAAGTATGTGGTTTGATAGGAAGTGTCGTGTTGGCTGTTGGAGCCATATTCTTTGCATTTGCAAAACAGTTATCATTTGATGGGTACATCCCAGGATACCTATTCCTCGCACTTGGAGGGCCATTCATCTTCATCTCCTCCTTCCAACTATCAAACACCTTCCCCAAACACTCCGGCCTTATCCTGGCCCTTCTCACGGGCGCGTTTGACTCTTCCTCGGCCATCTTCTTGCTGTACCGCCTCGTCTACCAATGGTCGTCCTCAAGATTTCAGCCAAAGCAGTTCTTCCTGCTCTATCTTATTGTTCCGCTCTTCATCTTCATCGTCCAGCTGTTTTTGATGCCTAAAGCGAGCTACAAGACAGTCGGCGAGCTGGTCAAGCAAGTAGAGCAGGCCTCGGACAGTAACAACATCTTCATCGATCAAGTTGATGAGAACACCGCTTTACTGCAAGAAGAACGCCGAGAGCGTCGTGATTCGATTGTTCACGGTGTGGAGGATTTGATTGGATCAAAATCAGGACATAAACAAAAGCAGAAGGAGGACGAAAAGAACAAGAAGTCGGGAGTTTGGGGAGCTTTGCACGGAAGGACGGTTGTGCAACAAGTCACCTCGCCATGGTTCGTCCTCATCACACTATTCACGGTCATCCAAATGACAAGGATCAATTACTTCGTGGCTACTATCCGAACTCAATATGAGTATCTCCTCCACTCGCACGCAAGGGCCGTCGAGATCAACACATTCTTCGACATCGCTCTACCACTTGGTGGAATCTTGTCGATCCCATTTATCGGCCTGATTCTCGACAACACAAGCACTCTATTCGTGCTTTCGACATTGGTATCAATCGCAACTACCATCGGTGTCCTCGGCATTCTCCCATACAGATGGGCCGCTTACGCCAATATCTCCCTCTTCGTGCTCTACCGACCGTTCTACTACACCGCCGTGTCAGACTACTCCGCCAAAGTGTTCGGCTTCAGGACGTTTGGCACAGTCTATGGCCTCATCATCTGCTTAGCCGGTCTAGGCAACTTCTCTCAATCTGGATTCGATGCTTTGCTGCATAAGGTTTTTGACGGCAATCCTGTACCCGTCAATTTGATCCTAATGGGTAGTGCTCTGCTTGTGGGACTTGCTCTTTGTGTGTTTGTCGGTGTGAAGGCTTACTCGATGGAAAGAGAACAGCTTGAGGAGGAGGCTGAGAGAGCGAGGGAGGAGAGCGTGCCGGAAGTCGCTGGGGGATTCCACGCCGTGGATTTTGCCAGTGATAGGAGATAAGGGTGCTCATGAGTAGGTACTTAGTCTTTGCTCGAGATTGGATTGTCTTTGAATGCATTTAGCATGGTGGCAAGATCTGACGTTATATGTTCTTGCATCTGTTGTTGTTAAGGAGTTATGGATGACTTTGGGATTACCATCATGTTATTTCTGGGAGCTATCTGCAATTAATCAGATTCTTATAACAACGACACCAATCACTCTGGTCATTCTCATAACCCTTCTACTCTGGGTACTCCATATTTCTCTACATCACGTGTCACAATCTTAGGCCTGCGGGTGTTAAGGATATATAGTACTTTTGCCGGCAGATCAATCCGCCCAGTCCACGGCTGCGAGGTGATATAGCCACAATCCTTCCGGAAGAAGTTTGTACGACAATGAAGGG
>Ga0115847_100094_pt1 | contig 19313 bp, 10 predicted proteins | sample InSIn5SAF170_FD_83861 | JGI IMG/M metagenome (GOLD analysis project Ga0115847, IMG submission 83861)
TAGTGTTAGTTATGGATTTTCAATTGGGACATAAATATTTTCATCTTTTACCCAAGTTTTTTTTTTTTTTTTTTTGTCTCTAGCAACGTCGAAGGATCTCTAAATCCAGAGTGCAAGTTCATGACGAATTCTTGCTCTCTTGATCTTTCGGGAGTCACACCACTCGAGCGGGCATGTCAACATTGAATGCGGAGTAATGGAAGTTGGGGAAAACAAGGGTCCTATTTAGCCGGCATAGTGCATACATTTTGCCCTTACGGCTCTAAAGCACCTATGTCCCACGCGGAGAGGTTGGCCGTCTTTAGAATGACCCATGTTGCTCTTCTATCCTTTGATGCCGGTGTGGAGTATAACCATGCTGCAGGCCCTGCTGTTGTGATGAGCGCGATGTCAGTAGAGGAGGATACTAGTGTTGACACAAGTCAACATACAACTCCAGATAAATTATATTACGAACTTATTTGAACCTTTCGAATTATGGTCATAAGATTATTGATTGAAGTTCCTGAGACAATATTTGTATTAGATTATTCTCCTGTTTCTATATGGTGTCAAACTTTGATATATATCTTGTCTCATTGAGCTATTACTTGGAGTCAGCATTCGTCGCATTTTGGTAGCGTCTCCTCTCTAAGTCCCAGGTCCCAGATGGGCCAAAAACGTATAAAAAAAAAAAAAGCTTGGGTATAAGCTGAAATTATTCATGTCCAATTGGAATATCCATAACTACCTCTAAACCCGGCTTTGATATACCCCACCCGTGTTAAAACCTGATCTAAGACTATATTCCGCATACTTGATTCCCTGTGCTTCTCCAAAGCCCAGCGCGGGGAATCTGGGGTCGGACGGCGCGACGGCGCAACGGCTTCGCATTCCAGGCGCTATGACGATGCTCATTCTCCAACATTCGCTTGCCCCCTTCACGACCTTGGTCTACGCCGGTTTCTATTTACCCGCCAACCGGGGCTAGAAAGTGAAAGTTCTCCATTTTCAAGACCTTGGCGATGGTGATCTCCTAGTGATTAACTCAGGCACGTTACCGTTCTCAGCATGACGCAAACGCTCGGCCTGTTCATCAATATCATCTACCCGGCTAGCCAATATCAATGCAAGAAAGCGTCGTGCTTAATATGGGTCTACCATGGCTTTGGGCAGGCCTGGTTGGCAAGCCTATCCAGAATGCTACCCACCAATGCGTATTTAGAGTAGGCAATCCCATCTAAAGCCCCTCGATCTAGTCGAGCTTCTGGATGTGACTCCTGGGACCGACTCATTGACCAATCACATCGTGGTGATGCCATATACGATGAAGTCACTTCTTTTGACAGCAGCTGGGAGCATTATACCGGTGGTAACTGCCCTAGGTCAGCAACCTGTGATCAGCTTCACCAACGTAAAAGATGCCTTCCAACTAGCTGGTGGTACAGTTACAAGCCCCCAAATTCTTGTCTCCGACGATGATTTTTGGGGCGTAATCAGAGCTGCTGGCGATCTGGCAAAGGACTTTGGCCGTGTAACAGGCACGAATTTCTCACTTAGTAACGGTAATGCTGGCGCTAGTCCGGCATCTTACGAGTACCACCCAGCAGCCTCAAACTACACTGTGGTATGTGTTGAGCATATCGTATTGCACTTTCCTGTCTCATATTTTTACAGTACTCAACCAATGGAACTAGTTACTTCAATGGTCCCAACTACACCGACCCATCACCAGCTAACACCGTGATAATTGCCGGAACCATCGGGCACTCGAAAATCATTGACGACTTAATCTCTAATAACAAGCTCGACGTGTCTGAAATAGAAGGACAATGGGAATCGTTTACCACCAAACTGGTAGACAGTCCAATCCCAGGTAATTCAAAGGCGGTGGTAATAGCCGGCAGTGATCCTCGTGGAGTTATTTATGGCCTCTACGATATTAGCGAACAGATTGGAGTCAGCCCATGGTACTGGTGGGCGGATGTACCTATCAAGCAAAACAAGAACATTTGGTTCTTGTCTGCTGGGAAGACGCAAAGCTCACCATCTGTCAAATATCGTGGTTTCTTCCTCAATGATGAGCAACCTGGCCTGTCTGGCTGGGTAAGTCAGAACTACGCGGATACCCCGTTCGGCCAGGGCTACAATAGAGACTTCTATCCAAACGTCTTCGAAGTCCTGTTGAGACTACGGGCGAACTATTTATGGCCTACTGTTTGGGGAACCATGTTTGAGGTTGATGATCCGGCCAATCAACCCCTGGCCGACGCATGGGAAATAGTTCTTGGGAGTTCCCATACCGAGCCGATGATGCGAGCACAAAACGAATTTGGCACGTTCTACATAAACAAGGGTCTAGGTCCCTGGGCATATAACTTGAACAACAAGACGATTGATAAGTACTTCGAATATGGAGCACAAAGAGCGAAGCCGTACGCACGAAATAGTCTGTGGACAATGGGTATGCGTGGCACAGGCGACACCGCTATCGAGGGTCTTGGTAATCAGGCCATTGTCAGCATGTTAGAGACACTTGTCGACCATCAAAGGAACATTATTGAAGATGTCCTTGATACCAACATCACCGATGTACCCCAAATGTGGTGTCTCTACAAAGAGGTCGCCACTTATATTCTCGACGGATTAGAGGTACCTGACGATATCACTCTCCTCTGGGCCGATGACAACTGGGGTAATGTTCGAAGAGTTCCGATTTCAAACGAGACTGAAAGAGCTGGTGGTTCAGGTGTATACTACCATTTCGACTATGTTGGTGACCCAAGGAACTACAAGTGGATCAACACGATCCAATTACAAAAGACTGCTGAGCAAATGCAGCTTGCATATTCACATGGAGCAGATCGCATCTGGATTGTCAATGTAGGCGACCTCAAGCCTCTAGAGCTCCCAATTAGCCACTTCTTTGACATGGCATACGATGCCGATCAATGGGGAGTAGACAGCGTGGATGATTGGTTGGAGGCCTGGGCCACGCGAGAGTTTGGTTCGGACTTGGCCGCTGATATTGCTGATATTCTTACAAGATATGGTATGTATGCTGGCCGAAGAAAGTTTGAGCTGATCGAGCCATTTGTTTACTCTGTCATCAATTACAACGAGGGCGACGCAGTTCTTCAGCAGTGGGCCGATCTTGCCGCTGATGCGCAGGCTGTATACGACAAGCTAGATGAGGATAAAAAAGCAGCGTTTTTCGAGATGATATTGCATCCGGTTCTTGGTGGACAAATCGTACACAAAGTGAACATTGGCGCCGAAAAGAACGCGGTGTACGCCAATCAGCATCGCAACGCTGCCAACGATGCCGCTACACAAGTCTTGGCGGATTTCAATTCCGACGGCAACTTGACTGCTCGTTGGGACGCTTTGCTCGACGGAAAATGGGAGCGTATGATGGACCGTGAGTTTCTAATTCTATTTCCTTGTCGATGAACCAGTCTTACAAGTTATGACAGAGACTCATTTTGGCTACGATGGGTATTGGCAACAGCCCATGAGGAACGTCGCTCCTGCTTTGTCCTTCAACCAATTAGGGGTCACTTCCACAGCAGGTGCTGTCGGCATTGCGATTGAAGGATTGAATGCTAGCATTCCTGGTGACGACAAGTACCATACAAATTCTGGAGCGACCTTGACTCTGCCGCCACTCGACCCCTACGGACCTGCTACTCGCTGGTTCGATGTTTTTTCACGCGGCACTATATCCTGCGATTGGGTTGCTCAAACAGACAAGTCATGGGTCAAGTTATCTCAGTACAACGGAACTGTAGGCCCAGGCAATGGCACCGACTCGCGTGTTTATGTCTCGATTGACTGGGAATCTGCACCACAGGTCATCAATACCACCACCAGCAATATCAATTTTACCACTGCGTGTGGTCGTAAGGGATTTGCAGCATGGTATGGTTCACCAATTGTGCAACTTCCGATCAACCTGCGAAATGTTCCATCGAATTTTACTACCGGCTTTGTTGAATCGGATAAATATGTCGCTATTGAGGGACCGAACTACCAACGGATTTACACTCCATCAAATGACACATCCAATATTACATACCATACGCTCAAAAACTACGGGCGCACATATGGTGGTGTCAGCCTCTGGCCTCAGGATACCCAACCTGTAACGTCCGACTCTGGTCCAGCTCTGGAATACGACCTGTACTTGTTCACCAATGTCTCAAATGTCAACGTCACCTTGTATCTAAGTCCAACACAGAACTATCTCTCTGACAGAAACCCACTTCATTTTGCTGTTTCCATGTTTCCTGCTGGGTCCCAACAGGCGACGCCAAAGACAGTTCGCTTCATCGGTGACAGCGTTGGGCAAGACATGCCAACTTCCTGGGGATACGCTGTTGGTGATGCTGTTTGGGGTCATCATCCGAGCCACAATACAACTACCAGGTGGAATGTCACTCAAGAAGGCGCTTACAAGCTTCGCGTCTGGGGCCTGGCTCCAAGCGTCGTCATACAAAAGGTAATCGTTGATCTCGGTGGCGTGAGACCGAGCTACCTTGGGCCGCCAGAGAGTTTCTTGTTCGGTAGAGACCAGTCGGGTGAGTTCAATGGAACGAGCTTCGCAAACCAGGTGACGGTCCTTGGTGCCATTGGTGATACCAAGCACGATTCCACAAATGGTAATACTAACGGATCTGGTCATTCCGCGGCGAGTTTAGTCGGTATGTTTGTACCGTTTATCGTAATACTAATGGTGGTGTTGTAGATAGTCGCACATGGGCCCCATGCACTGCAACCCAGTGCATAGCTCGCGAGAACAGAAATAAATTGAATATATTTGATCATGAATGTTTCCATAGGTCTTAGTTTTATGTTATCTTATAATTTGTGATGATCCCAATCCTGAGGTGTTGAGCGACCGCAGACCCGTATCCACTCGCTTCATCGATGGCAACTGTTGCAAGCCTACAGCACAAAGATTGTGACAAAGGTGCTGAGGCTATAGCACAAAGAATGGTGACAAGGAGGCTTAGGCTATGGCACAAAGATTGGACACAAAGGAGATGCTGCCTTGTGGACTACAGCCTAAAGGTTGTGATCTCTAGGCTGTGGCAGCAAGGCTGCTACTGCTTATAAAACACCATAGCCAGCCACCACTGCTAATGGGAATCCTTTTGATAGTTATGCTTGATCCGAATATACATTCTGTATTGAGCCCGTTTACCCTTTTCCTAACTCAGTGCATGCACCTCGAGTTAGCCTTCGCTAACCAACAGCAACGGATGACTCGGGAGCATCGTGGATGCCTCGTATAGTTGATGTCAATGCTTCTCAGCATGCTATTCTAATTAGTATACAACGACTATAATGTTCTCTGGAGGTGTGGGTCTCGACCTACCAATTATCCGATTATTATAAGCCTTCGTTCGCTTATGGCCAGGTCCAAACTTGAGATGGTACAACGGCACGTCTCGATCCTCAAGCCGACGCCTGCCGTGCGTGCGGTATGTTGCAGCTTATTTACCGTCGCTACAGCGTAATATATGTGAACTCCACTTCCTGCCTAGGAGAAGTCCGAATATTGCTTAAAGGCCTTGTTTGCTACAATATCATGCAACCCTATAAAACTCGACGTCACCTAGCGGCCTATCAAGGGCCAAAGCTCTGTGCCGGAAAGACTCTGCTGTGCAGTTGTCTTTCAGGCAGGTGGTCGGATATTCGAATTTCTAGCCTCTCTCCTCATCTGGGCTAACCCAGCACCAAGAAACACGACAAACAGAACACAAACGCATCCCAGCAGACCACCGGCATATCCAGATCGGATATCAGGTGGATATTGGTCTAAACTCTTCGTCCATTGTGGCAGCTTGATGGCGCCGGTACCGACGAGAATTGTGACTGCAAAAATGAGCAACAAAGCAACTGCGAAGAGACATTGTAGGGAGCCGCGGATGATCTGAGATGCGGCTGTGATATGTCGGGCTCTCGTGGATACGCGCATTTTGGCGGCTCGATCATATATATCGATGTAAACAAATCAACAACAAAAGCAGGTGAGTACAGAGTCAGTTCAATGAAGAATTCACAGAGGAAATGCTAGGCTCTCCCTAGCAAGGTGTCAGACAAAAGCAAAGAAGGGCGGGGTTTGGTGAGCTGCATATTAGACTGCTCGTTCCGTACAACTTGGGCGGCACTTCTTGGGCCGAATCTGTGCCGTGGATGACATCGTATGGTGGCTTAGCATTGCAGGAATCCTGCATCAAGGTCACTTGGCAGTGTCCGCGTGGTACTGTAAGAAATCGCTTTCGGACAATGTCAGCTTCGGGGGTCGGAGACTTCTCGTTTCCCGAGATCCTGCTTACTGTCCCCAGGGAAGTTAGAGGCTGTGTCTCATCATTGTGTATACCAAATCCTAAACGCACCACTCCTAACAGGATTGGCTAAGTAATTAAAACGAAGTTTCCAATGATAGTTTTCATTGCAAGTATATTCATGGTTAGAAGGCAGCCTAAACTAGTATATTTGACGCCAGCTTCCAAAAGGGCCGCAACCAAGTCATCCAATCATCGTATGTTGATATAGCTAGTTTTTATTATGTGGCTGGTTCGCAATACCAATGCAGCCAATATCCTTCAGGAGAACCTCAAATCATATCCATTGCCTTTCTCCAAAGCGGACTTCCAAGCTGGTCTTTCAATGCACCTGGAGCGCCATGCGTCAACATTCTTATACCTTTGCGTATCGTACAACCCAGCCTGAAAACCCCAGTCAATATACCAGAGATTGACAAAGTCAGCCCTTGTAGGTTCATTGCCGCCCATAAAGTACGCTCTGCCCTCCAAGAGTGAGTCCAGGTGGTTCAGATTGAGATCAATCTCAGCATCCAAGAAGGCTTTTCCGAGTAAGGCATTGAGACCAGAAAATATGGGGCGAATAAGGAAAGGCGTGCTCTTAACAAGCTGCATGAAGATGAAGCGTAACATAAACAATGAATTGATGGTTGAGCTGCCGAACGAGATGATTGAATCTTCCTTGACAACGTCATATTCCAGTTCGTGTGGTGGTGTTGCGATTTTAAACTTGCCCGCTTTATCGTGGGTCTCGATGAGATACAAGGCGATGGCACTGCGCTCAGTAATCACCCGGCCAGTAGGTGTGATGAGCTGCGGCGACTTGCCCAGAGGGTGAGTCGTCTTCAGCTCAGGAGGTGCGCGTTGCTTTACGCGCTCGAAGAGTTTCAGTTCGTAGCCAATTCCGAGCTCTTCCAGAAGCCATAGGATTGTTTGGGATTGGGAATCCTACAGATGCGTCAGCAATGGTTACAAAGTCTAACTTGTCGAGCAACAACTTGCGTTCAGGTGGAGTAAAGTCAGCGTTCCTTCGGCCATTTTGATCTCTGGATATTAGTCAGAGATACAGAGTTGACTATACAGATGCTTAGGTGCTAATTATCTTCAACGGACTTGTAACAGTGCTCTCAATGCAGGTACAACTATGTTTCGTGTATGGTGGGGCGACCTGCGGTCTGTGATGATGCGCTTTCGACTTCCCGCTCAGGCACGCGAACTAGCGTAGCTCACAGCTTGCTAAATGTTGATTCCTATCGCGGAACTCAAAAAACTACATTCATACTGTACATCTACCAGTCAATATGCAACGGCTTAGCATCAGAATAAGAAATTGAGGGTTCTGCTACAGTTCTACCACATCTTTGTCTACCTACCGACATATCTTTCATTTAGCTCTAATAAGGCGGAAAAGAATCCATGTTGTGTCTGTGACGCAATCTCCGTCACATATAAAAAGAGCCAAGGACTCCCTCACTATATTTAAAGCAAAGACTCCTCTTTTCTTTTCTTTTCTCCCCCCTCAGGCTTAGAAAACTGAAGGCGGCTTGTCATATGCTCCTCATGATCTCAAACATTAGCTGAACCACTTTATACATAGCTCTATGAACAAATGAGCTGAGACGATGACCGACAAGGTCACGCACGTTGGCTGTTGTGTCGAGCGTTTCGATGTGTCGCGATCGGCATAGTTGAACACAGCTGGCAAGAGAACCTCAAGCCTGCAGGCCACAGTGAGATTCGAGGCACAGTTGAAATCTTTGTCAGCAAACACCTGGGCATTACAAACCATGTCCATGGAACGAGCAACGATTAGCATCAACTCGATCGAGTATATAGAAATTTACTAATCTTGGTTTTTATCTGTTGTCATTAAGCAAGAAAAGACCTAGAGGAATTCTACCTGGCTCACCACGACATTGTTGATATCTTACCGCATGTACTCCATTATTCTGTGTCTCTGAGTTTGTCCTTCTTTCATCAAATCCTTCAAGTCACCAAACTTGAACTCAATTTGCACTCTGAGTGCCGCTCGATAAGTCTATGTACCGACGAAAGATTGAGCCTAAGAGTAAGGCAGGGTACTGAGCCGAACATCCGTGTATTCATCACAACAGTGAATCTTCTATGCACGTTGAGCTGATGTACATGACGCCATTGAACCGCTTGATATATTTGGCGGGAGAGTAGTTTGAAGCCTATGTGTAAGATTTCGTAACCGGTAATCTTTTGTTTCGTTTCCGCATGCTCAAGGTAGGTTCCGTAGCATGCTTACGATGAGCAACATGGGGAGGTACCAAATGAACTTGCTATAATGTCTTAGGGCCAAAGTCCACTGGAATGTAAACCTCAAAAGAGTCCCAAAGATAAGATTGATCGGCGCTCGCCGTGGGATGTACTTCATCGGTCACATGACAGCCAGGAAAAATGGCAATAATGCAATGTAAAATATATATGTATACAGTATCGCAACTTCCAGAACCAATTGTATTCGGATGAGTATGAATAAAACAAGAAAAAAAAAATACAACAGTCTAGAAGTCTCAAAACCGCAGTTCAACTCCAAGACACCGCCAACGGACCAATGACTCCAATGAACTCCGGCCCAAGACCTAAAAAGTAGAGTACATGTCAAGATAATATTGTTCCTTCTTCCTTAAATCATGTAGCTCGGTAGAGTTACCGCCACACCAAACCTCCTTTCTCTCTTTTCGCGGAAGCATGGGAGTGGATCGCAGATCCACCAATGGTTATTCTGCGGTTCTTCGATCCTTTTTCAATTCTTTCAGGGCTGCCGTGGATCTTGACACTTCCGCCCATACCCATTCGTCTCGCCTGCCCAGGTGTGAACGATCTGATGCTTCCTACCGATGTGTCAGGTGGCGAACAGCTGATCGGCGGACTACCAATCTTTTCACCGCTTAACCGCCTTATTCTGGAGATACCATTGGCGGCACTTGCTGTAGGACCTGAGTAAGAGTTTGTGACTTTGTGACCGGAACCACCATAAGATCCGATGGAGCTCACCCTTCTGGCACCCGTCGAAGCTATTCCCAACGAGGAGAGGCGGTCACGCCGGTTGTTCGCATGAAGTGCAGAGCGCAGTTTCGTTGCATCAATTAAGGAACTGGGTCCTTCAGAATCCGAATTAGAGTTCGAAGGTGGGTAGTTCTCATCAGTTGTAATTCGTGGTGCCGTAGGTGGTGAAATTGGGACCGGAAGTTGTGATCCAGATAATACCCTAGGGCTCAGGGAGTTTCGTCCAGTATATGATGGTGATCTGATATTAGCAGTTCGACCTAGGTCAAGATTCCGAAGAGGACTTGTTTTATTATCATCTGATGATACAAGGTTCAGCGATAGTGTCGGGGCAACGGGCGAACCGCCCATGCTGCCCGCGGTCGAGGTTCGTGTCTTTGTCAAAAACCCTGCTTGGAATCTGTTCGGTTTTGCAGGAACAAGTCTTGTGGGGGAAACTACAGGAGACACGGAGACAGGCTCCGGCGCAACCGGTGATGGGTTGGAGTCATCGGCTACGTCATTGAGATAAGATGGAAGTGGAGGGAGCTCGGTCGTCTTCTCAGGCGATGCAATTTCCGGCATCGCTTGGAACTTTTTCGGTGTTTTCTCGAAATCTGCCAATGTACCATCTTCTGACTCGTCGTCTCGCCATCTTACCCCACGAGACTTCTTCTTCACTGGAGTGAACGCGACGCCTTTCCGCGCATTCAAGGCCTTACGCCTTCGCGGCGAGCTCTTGGTTGGCGACGTAAACATGGATGGCTGTTCTGCGGACACAGCTGCCAGTACCGGATTGGGGATCGGCTTGACACCATCTATCATGACGTTGACCGCCTTTTTTCTCTTTGGTGTTCCGCGCTTCGAAGGTGAGAACTTCTCGACAGGAATATTGCCGCCTTCAGGCTTGACGATGTGTGATGTTGCCGAATAGCCTGTCTCTAGTAATCGGTTGATGATCTTCTTGGCGTGCGCCACAGCTTCGTCTGCACTCATGTTGATGGTCTCGGCCAGGGATGCCATGATGTCGAACTGTGCGGTCAACAGGACTTGCATCATGCCCGCGTCTCCAGCTTTGTCTTGTTCAAGTACTTCGCGGTAGGCTTCCCTAGCGAAGTTTGACTTCAGGAGCTCGGCCTCTCTTTGCAGTGTGGCAGCCTCACCAGCATCAGCATGTGCATCACTTGTTGGAAGCTGACCAATACTATGTTGGAGAGCAGAGTCAATAGCCCTCTCCCAGTTGCCCTTCTCCAGTTTCCGGTGGATATGGTGGCGACTGTTTTCCAGTTCAAGTAAAATGCCTTGAGCGGTATTTCGCATAGCAGCTAAGTTAGCAGGCATGCAATTTTCGTCCTCCTTGGCGTCACAAACAGCATCGAAAGCTGCGATCCATGAGGACAGTAGGCCAATGCGTCGCTCAATAGCTCGCTGCTTCTTCATGTGGGAAATCTTGTCCTGCCGCTCGGGTTCCGAGTTATGGTAGGCTGTTCTAATTCTCTGAACGCCTTCGCTAGCAGAAGCGCCCCTCTTTTCGAGTTGTTTTTGAAACTTAGCAAAGGCCACCTTCTCAGCATCCTTCTGCTGCGCCTTAAGATCGTTAATGATGGCCATCTGTTCGTCAATCTTGACCAAAAAGTCCTTGACATGGCGGTTAACGTTGAACACATTCCTTGTCACCTTGGTTTGAATGTTTTTGGCTCGATTCGCATATCGGAGAGTATTCTGAGTCTCGTCAAAATGTTGGCTCGAAGGGCTGACACAAACAATCATGACAGTCTTGCAGTTGCCGCCAAGAGAGAATTTAAGCAATCGAGTGAGTTTGCTGTTTCTGTATGGAACGTGGTTCTTCTTCCTAGGATCGCAAAGAGCATTGATACAACTGCCTAGGGCAAGTAAGGATTTGTTGATATTGGCACCCTCCAACAAACGTTCGCCTCGGTTCTTGGTTGCGCTAGCCCGTTCGCTGCCAGCAAGATCGATAATACTAAGGGTAGCCATAGTATGAGGCTCGGAGACAGCTGCTGTGCGGTCCCTTTGTGCGATGTTGATTTGCAGAACAGCATGCGATCTGGAAGATGTGGCATTGGCTGCTGTAGGTGACACAGTACGGTATTCGTTGCCTCGAATGATCATATCCATAACCTCCTGGACGTCCTTCGGGTGATGGCTTGTGAGGCCAGCTACTGTGACTGCCTGATTCGAATCCTCGCGGAGCATCAAGCCCTGTTTACTACCGCCGGGTACCAGGAGATCCCGAATTGTCTCATTGTAGATCTCGAGGTATGAGAGGGAAATTTCAGTGTGCTTGTCCTCTTTGCGCTCGGAAATTTTCTCAAACAGTTCCTGCATGGTGAGAAAGATGATGCCGGGCATCTGTGCAGTACCGGTAATGGTGTGGGTTTTACCACAACCCGTAGCGCCGTATGCGAATACCGTGGCATTGTAGCCGTCCAAGATGCTGTCGAGCAAGTTTTTGGTGGTGCCTTCGTAGACTTCGTCTTGTGACGTGTTTTCATCGAAGACTCGATCAAAAGCAAATATCTGATCCTTCACTTTCTTGCCTTGGGGAACCACTGATCTGGAGAATTTCTGCATGGGGTTGTCTTCGGGAGGGTCGAATACTCTAGTGGAAGGAACAAGTCAGTAAGTCGGTTGATCTCTTCCTGTACACTTTCCTGGCAGCGGAACATACAAGCACCTATCGTCTACTACCTTTACTACTGATCTGATTCCACTAGATTTGAGCTTCGGTGTTGGCGCTGCGGCAAGGGAGCCGTCTCCCAGGAAGATTGTGTCGCCATCCGAGCGGTGGAGTTGTGCGGCTTCGCGGATTGTGAAAGGTCGCACTCGTACTGTAGAAGCGTATTACATTAGCAGCCATTTAGACTGTCTGAGACTAGAGGCTTTGATTGCACTTACCAGCGACCGTGATAGAAGAGGCACCAGGATCCCGCATCGCTGCCATTTTGTTTTGTTTTCGTTCTCGTTATGGTACAATCGTCTGCTTCCAAACCCTCACCCACATCCGTCCCGCGCTGCCTAGGGGCGAGTCGTGTCGAGTCAAAACAGTCGTTATTTGTACTGCTGCCTTTCTTCTTATCGAAAGCAAACTGTTCGTGCTTGGGTAGGTATGGTATCTAGTACATAGATTCGAGAAAGGATGTCAAGGTTGTGTTGTGGAGGTCGTGCTAAACAAGAAGACAAGTTTCACAACTCAATCAAGAGTGCTTACAGAAGGAAAGAGGACTACCAGTAGTTGAAAGCAATGTTGTTAGTCGGTGCAGAAGAGAAATGAAGATTGAATGACACAGACTTAATTGTCGTTAGTGGAGCAGCGTAAACGTGCTGTCATGGCTCTGGCTCACGTTCACGTCGATGCTTCTCACAGGCCATTTGCCGGCACAAGACTGCAACCAAATGGGGAAATGTTGTGGTGCCTGATGCTGTTGGCTGGTCAACGCGCGGGAGCTAACCTATATTCAGCGTAGCACTGCGAGCAGTCAGGGTCTTGTGGTTAGTGAAGTTTAGAATAGTGGGTCTTTGGTGGAGCTTTCCAAAACATGGCACTCGAAAGCTGTCCATCTACATCCAAACCATGGTTCTCCAGCTGTGCAATTTGATGTCGATACTCTATTTCCGGGGCTTGTTTCTTAGCACTCAATTCCAGCCTTATTTCTCAAGCGGCTGGACTTGAAACGTGGGTAGCAGCTGAGACTTCCCCAACTATTAAGCATGACGAGTCCAATATACGCTAGTAGTTTGTTGTTTATTTGGCATGACATGTCTTGTTGGCTACAAGGAAATACCGTGTATATTTACACACTCATGCACGAGGATTACTGTGTAATCCATACAATAAAGGTAACCCTGGCGTGACACTGCATCCAAGAGGGAAAAGAAGAAGAAGAAGAAGAAGATGAAGCCAGAAATTATAGCTCATGTTCATCTGATTATCTGTGTACACTCGAGGTTGGTGCTTTAAAAACATATTCGAACTCTTTCTGTGAGCAATATGTATTTTCTCGCTGGGGTATCTTGAATTCGATATGGCCGCTCTCAAATGCGTAGACAAAGCAACTGGCCCATATTTCTGTGATCAAACAACAATCCCTTCCTGATAACGTCCTAATTAACGACGTTCTCTCTTAATCCTTTGGTCCTTAACGTGAATTTGGTGCCCTCACCGAAAGGCAGACTCGCCATAGCTGCCTTACTACCTACAGCATGTCCATTTCCAGGACGGTCGGCATCGGCGCTGATGATCTTTTTGAGCTCGTCCTGTTGCCTCGTTGCAATCTCACTATCAACACTTCCACGTCGGCTTCCAGCAGTACTACTAGCCCCGTCATCCACGGATGTACCAACTTTGCCTTTCATCTTGCCAGCCCAAAGCCCCCGGATGCCACCACGTTTTCGTTCCGGAAGCTCATTAGAACCAGCACTGCAAACATAGAGGAGATACTTCAGGTTCGGAAGTGTATGGCGTATGTCAACCACTTTGAGACCTGCATGAACACATAGCACCTCAATGTCCTTGTTGAGTAAGAACCATCCATAGTCAAATCGATATTGGGCTGTTGCTCCTCCTCGTAGAAACAATGGAAAGGTTCGTTCCTTGTCGGCTATTTGAGATATGTCATCTCGCACGCTGCTCCTTGAGCTGAAGGGTGTGAGCGGGTACGGCAACGGCACGCCTAGGTAGAACTGTAGCGTGTTGGTCAGTTGAGCAACCAAACCTAGTGCTGCGGAAAGAGCATTCTCTTCTGTAGTCTTCATAGTCGGGTCATAGTCAGTGTTGGGTAGATCGAGCCCGCATATCTGAAAGGCCAATGGAGTTCCGGATTGGGCTGCTGTGATTGGAAACACCTGGCTTAATTCTTCGCAGATACGACGGCGTTGACCACGGATAGCCTCTCTTGCACTGTTTATAGAAGCACGAGCAGCCGGCAGCGTCGCTGCAGCATTTTCTATATCTTCAGCCGCTTTCTTTTGCGCCTCACGTCCCTTGACAATGGCGGCGCGGCGCGACGCAATTGACTGTTTCATTTCCTCCCTGCGGCTTTCGGCGGCTTTAAGAGAACGTTGCTCAGCTGTACGATATTTAATCGCTAGCTTTGCCTTCTCTTGGGCCATAGGGACGGGATCGGTGGGTGTGCGTTCAAGGATCTCATTAATTTGAGCCTTAAGTGAGTCCTGAGTTGCCAGTGCATCTTGAATAGAGGCGTCCAGATTTGAAAGTTTCATCAGTGCATTGTAAGAAGAGGTAGGTAATGCTGCACCTTGCTTCGGTTCGGGTACTCTTGCAGGAACGTCCAAGCAATATATTCCATCAATGAGGTGGAAAACCAAGCAGTTAGGTGGAAAGTGTTGGTTGCGTAGGGTGCCAATGAAGTTCAAATGACTAAAGTCTACCACCTGTTCAAGTAGGAACATCCAATGTCCATGTCGCTTCGCCCATAGCTTTACAACAACTTCAGCTGATCTTGTAATGTCCGGGTCGGCCTGATTCAGGTCGAAGAATTGAAAGTTGAAATTCTGCAACGACCAAGCAAATATTAGTCATGCGATTCATTCAAGTTTCACACATGCAAGCCATAAGATATGTGTTGCCTGGGCGTTTATCATACCGTTGATCGCTCGGCTACCTCACTGACATAGACGGGTTCTTCCACATCCTCTACATGCAAGCTGAAGAAAACATCGGCCGCTTTTCCTTCAATGGCAGTCTCAAGAGCTTTTTGCCTGGTCATTGGACTCTTAGTCGCAAGATTAGTGCTTCGTCGTCGGACCTGAGTAGGGCGGTCGCGTAGGGATTCGGAGGAAGCGGCATGATGAAGCTGATGATTGCTCTTCAGGGCCTGAAGCTTAGTCGGTGACCCTTTTCCCAAATGCAAATCATCGGCTGTCTTGCCTGTAGGTCGAACAAAGCTCAGGTTGCGTAGATAAACACCTTGGAGATGTCGCAGGCGGCGATTTTGCGGCAGAAGCAGCGGGCGCGTTGATTCTGTGGACAGAGACATAATTCAGGTCGACGAGCTGCAGGTGGCAGCGTATGCATGGGAAGCTATCGCATTTGTCACGCAGGTCTCTTTTCTTCCACCCGTATCGAACTCACGGGCGTTGATGAGCCATAAAGGAGCGTCAAGGCTGGCTGGTTGCGACAAGCAGGTATTTTTGGCCCAATAATGGATTGTCGCACAAGGACGAGTTCAGGTTGAGACCTACAAGACGTCAAGATCATCCACGACTGTGGTAACTTAATGCACCGGAACGTCATGGCGCTTCTTGATAGGTGATGTCTTACAGGGCATAGCGAGATAATGTTAGAGGCTAAAACTGCCCATAGCGGCGTAAAGCGGCCGTCAACGGCAGAATCGCGGGGTAGCTAACGGCTTGCTACAGGCACAACGGCAGGCTGTCAGTGGCCGTTCCACCCGTCTCCGAGCTCCAATTGGAATCGCAACACCAATTCCTTGACACAATATATCTTCAATGGGACTTCGCCAATTATTTTGCTGTCCCCCATCGTGACGAGCTCGTCTGCAAATTAATCTGGCCTTCTTTACGGCGGCTTATTTGTGATTAATTAGGCTTTCTTTGGATGATCATGATATCCATATCCATGGCGCCTCACACGACGCGACTTCGACATGTATAGTAATCAAGGCAAGATCATGCGCCGCCTGCTGGGCCGGCCAACCAGCGACTCGACCACCAACGACAACGGTCTAAGTCAAGCCGGTTCGCCAACTCCTCCATCTTTTCGCCCGAATGCATCTCAGGATGTTGAATATACAGTGGGTGGGCCAATAGCATGTCTAGACAAGTCTCCCGACGGGAACTTTGCTGTCCTTGGAGGTAGACATATCCTTAAAACGTTACGACTGGAAGGATCCCGTGTTAAGGAGGGTATTGATTTACGTGCCATCATTACTTCACAGCCAAACGCAAAGCTTGGTACATCTACTACTGTTTCAGACCAGTTGTCAATTAAGGATGTCAAATGGGCTACGAATTCCAATGGCGAATCGGTTATCTTTACTGCATGTGCCAATGGTCGAATATTCCAGTATAATCTTAGTCGACTTACATCGCGTTCTCCTGGGGCCATTGGACTGGAATATGTGCAAGCCCGGGAGGATTCTCGTCAGATCAACACTCTCGATATCAACCCACACAAAAGCACCTGGTTACTTTCTGGAAGTCAAGACGGTATTGTGAGATGCTTCGATACTAGAGATTGGGGCACCACTAGAAGCGAGCAAGGGACATACCGAGCTTTTAAAAATTTCAAGTGCAACGCCGAGGGCATTCGAGACGTCCAGTGGTCACCAAAGGATGGCTTTATCTTTGCTTGTGCAACTGAGTCCGGAGCTGTTTTCAAATGGGACATCCGGAAGCCGACCGCTCCTCTTCTCAGAATTAATGCTCATGATCCCACAAAAGGAGCCTCCTGCGTTGCTTGGCATTTTGATGGCGAATCTCTTCTCAGCGCTGGGCTTGACAGTGTAATTCATGTGTGGGACATGTCAGAAGGCGCTGACAAGAGACAAAAACCAAAATGGACCATTTCGACACCTGCCCCAGTATCTTGTGTCTCTTGGCGACCGCCACTAAGGTCTGTCACTGCTAGAGGCAGGAGAGCAGCGCAGATTGCAGTATCGTACGTAGATGGACCGACCAAGGGTCATGGTATCAGTCCGGTACACATCTGGGATTTTGGTCGTCCTACCATGCCGTTCAAAGAAATCGATCGCTTTGAATATTCACCCAATGTTATGTTGTGGCAAGATCAGGATTTGCTATGGACAGCTGGATTGAACGGTTTCTCACAGTGTGATGTTGCTTATGCACCCAAGGTTGTTGATCGAAGGTCTACTTCAATGCTCGCCTTTGCTCCTCGTGGTGATGTCTTGATGGTGCTGGAAGAACGCGCTGCTTCGCGGAAGCCTCACCCCACCATTGCGACACATGACATGCTTCCAACTTCCTTCGGTTCTAGTCCAAACGCTCAAGTCCTGAGCCACAGTCGTAGTGATTCAGAGGAGGATGTTGTCGGCAGCTTTCTTGGCCCATCAAAAGTGGCTAGTCAAAGAACCAGTACCAACTCTCGCAGTGCGGCAGCGTTTAGTACGACCCCTCCTTCTGCTTCTGGTACCGACGAGCCTGTTATGCCACTCGGGTTGTCAATTGGTATTACTAAGGGTTTCAAGCCGAACCAAGTCATGGCGGTAGGCCAAGCAACTGCAACCACAAAATCCAGACACTATCAGTTTCTCTCGCGTCATTACGTCGATGCATTATATATAGACCTTCCATATACCCAAGGAAGTAGCCCCCTTAATGTACGAGTCTCTGGTATCATGGAACATTGGGCTCGTACTGCAGAAAGTATTGGTCAGATCCGACTGGCTCAGACATGGCGGGTTCTTGCTCCGGCTTTCGACCATCTACTCAAAAGAAGGGCGCAATATCACCTGGAAGTTCGCATGACTAGGCGAAAGAACGCCAAATCTCCGATGCTTAAGGAACGATCTGATTCCAAGGTAAATCTGCAAAGACTTACGAAATCTATAATCCTTGACCCAGGCGGCGATGAAACTCCTAGAAAAGCGAGCTCTGTACGATCAGTTGACAACTGTCATTCTGGGGAACAGGCACGTCTCGTGGGCGATGTTGAAAGTGAATCCAATGTTCCAACTCCTCTTGCTCAGCCCATCCGAGAGGACATGTCGGAGCATCATCAATACGTCCCAGGTAAAATTCTGACACCTGTCCAGGAATTGGAAAGCTTCACACTACCCCCTGCCTTGCATCAAGATTCAGAGCGGGTAGGTCTTCGGCAAAGACATGATTCAACCCCACTCTCCGTAGTTAGCCAAGACTCTCACATTTCCAGTACTGAAGGCTACGATTTCTACGACATTGATGCAGTGGAAGCAATCCCTCAAGCTATCGATGTACCCAGGAAGAAGGAGCCGTTGTCCCTAGGCTACGTCAATACTAGTGCTTCAAGTAGCCGCAGACCTCATTCTGAAAGTCATGATTCTAATGAGAGTTTTGGTCAGATGTTCTCAGTTTCTGATGGAAGCCAACTAACAAATGAGCCTGGCTCAGTCTCCAGCAGTTTATGCCGTGTAGGGAATCATCATGAAGAGATAGGTAGCTCAAACAGGTCTTCTGTTGAGGAGTTCCAGAGTCGAATCCGAGGCAAGCAAATATCGGAACCACCCGCAGCTTCGCATCCTAAAGCATCGCATAGTCTAGATCGCCAAAATTCGGACAGCTCTAGAGATATCTTCATGATATCACAGACTACCGCAGACAGTAGTGACAGTCAACTGTCGCAACAGGAGTATCGTGAGATTTCCCAGCAATCCTCGAATCACTTACGTACCCCACCTAAGGTCAAGGTATCGGAGCCAGCCCGGAAACGTTCTAATGAACGGCTAGTTCCAAATCGGCCTGAAGAGAGTACTTCAACCGTGGTCATCGAAACTGACTTTATGCCATGGGAGGATGATCCACCATATCCTTTCCTGTTATCTGGAGAGGCGGATAAAAGAGTAACCACTCCTCCCATGAATCCTTATGAGATGCTTTCAAGAGCTCTCAGCTACGAAGCCAGGACCTCTGCGCTTAATGCATCCGCCATGATCCTGCTTTTGCGGCCTCTAGTACCTGACAATGTTATTGATTATCACCAAGCCACTGCTATTCTGCGGCAACATCACAATCGACTGATGAAGCAAAAATATTTTGTCGAAGCCGCAACACTAAGGAATATTTGTGTTCCAGGCTGGAACGGTCTGGATGATTGGGGTGACGACTACACCAGCATATTCCATGCTGCACAAGATCCGCAGCGTGTATCTGCAAACTTTACCTGTCCCAATTGCCGCAAGCCACGTGAAATTAATCGAACGGAAAACAGCATGAGTATATGGAAATGCGAACGATGTGGGTATGCTATGGGGCCCTGTGTCA
>Ga0115847_100095_pt1 | contig 19262 bp, 20 predicted proteins | sample InSIn5SAF170_FD_83861 | JGI IMG/M metagenome (GOLD analysis project Ga0115847, IMG submission 83861)
TTCTGCTGGCAATGCTAGTGGAGTTACAGCCCGGCCGCAGAATGGGATGGCTTCTGGCATGCCACAAGGACAATCGGCGGACGGCAATCAATGAGTTTAGACACTGATTCAACGGTACAACACCTGAGTGCACAGATCGCTTTCGCATCTTAAGAAGAGAGGTGCGTGGCGGCAATTGCGATCGGAGGAAGCTGCAGTCGGTGGGGTGCGAAAGGCACGCAGGGGCATGTGCGCCCGGACTAGAAGAATGTACAGCCATAGGAATGCTCCTATATTTGAAGAAGAAGACGCCAAACGGTAAATGTAAGCGCACGACGAGGAAGGCACAACATGTGAGATGCCCCTCCCTTCCAGACGAGGTCGCCAACAAGCAGGTGCAATCAGAGCACAGAGCAGGCGCGATTTGAATGGACAAGGAGTATGGCCACTGAATTGCTCCTGCCGCCCAGGAACATACCAAACGAGGCAGGAGCGACTGTATCAGATGTGAAGGAGTCTTATATGTGCAGTACCACGCCGGATCATTACTCGCGCAGAGACACATTGACGGGAAAGGGTGAATCAAATATCTCGACCACGTGGCGCGCCGCGGAGAACGTGCCAGCTATGTACAAAAGTCCGACAACAGTGCTGGGAGCCAGATACATATCTATGCTACAGGCAAAAATCAGAGTACTCCCGGAGGGCCGACAGATGTTTAGCGTTCGGAACATGTTGCGTGTGTATATTGGTCGTTTGAATTGTCGAGGAGAGTGTGGACCGTGGAGTCTAACAGGCGTCGTGGCTGCAAAGCACTGGGCAGTCGTGGGCTGATATCTGCGAATGGGTCGAGGAGCATGCATGATCAATAGGAGGAAAGGACAGGGAACGTTGTTTGATTAATGATGTTGGTTACACAATCAGGCACCTGGAGCGAGCAGGCATTCTTTGAACATATTGCAGCATATATACACTATTGGTTATCGTGGGCAACCAAGCGAGTCGCTCTAAAGATTCTTGATTTGTTTGACAAGCTAGCACCTTGGGAGTACGAGGCCCGATAGCCTCAATACATGGTCACAAACGCCTAAATGGGCGCCTCAGCGAACGAAATGCTGCTCTTAATCCTTGGAGATATCTCTCCTTTCGTCGCTGCGAGTTCTGGCGTTTAACCTGTCATGCCATGTAGCCCTAGAAGACGGCTCTACTGGCAGCATAAACCCATGCATTACCGGTTCATGCTGCATCAACGCTCCTTTCTATTGAGTCGTGGTATCCGCCGCGTCAGCACCAACATTGACACCACTCTCGTCGGCTTTCTTCTCCGGTGGCGCATCCTCCGTAGCCCCATTAGCATCAACAAGCACAATGTCGCCATCATCGCTCTTCTTGCTGCTATCGTCCCCCTCCTCCTTCTCAACCTTCACAAACTCATCACCACTCCCACCACTACTGTCCGCCTTGGACCCCGTCGTCACACCACTCAGAACTTCCTGTGCGTCATTCGCGTCGACGCGATTCACGCGCTCCTCCGGCGGACTGCTGATGCGTACCTGCCTCTCTTCCCCACTGACCTTACCCATGTCGACCGTGCCAACTACATCCGGGCCCCGTGCATGCGGAACATTATCCCCCTCATCTTCAAGGTCAAGTTCTATACCCTCGTCGCCAACGCGATGGACATCTTCGTGCCCCACAGGCACAATGCCCGCCTCCTGCTCCATCCTGATCAACTCCCCCTGTGTCACTGCGCCATCTAGTCTGCCCGACGCAAGCGTACCGTTATGTTCCTGCGCTACGGCCGCGATAGCTTCTGCATGCGCCGCCGTCTCCGCCATGTCTATATTTGTTTGTGCCTGTGGCTGCTGCTGATGTTGCGCTTCTTCCACGAGAGGCAGCATCTCAGCATCCGCATCCACGTCAGCCTCTCCCTCGGCATCAACGTCCTGCTCCGGACTCTCACTCGCATCCTGCCATGACTCAATCTTGCCATTGCCGTGGTTACTCGCTGCCTCACCCCCACTCCCCGCCGAACTACTCAGGTCCCCATCTTTTAGCCACGGAATAGGTGTGAGTAGTGCTCCACCCAGACTCTCGTCGCTACCAAGTGACTCTCGATCATATCCATTGCGCGTCTCATTTGACGAGTTTGCGAACAAAATTCCACCAGTGTCTGCACCGTTTAGAAGGCCATTGGCCAAACCGATATTCGGCGGGATGTCGGAGAGCGGGAAGATGTCTGCTCCGCTGCTGACGGATACGACGCGGTCGAGGGCGCGGAGCCAGGCGGGGAGGGTGCGGTAGTGTTTTGTGGGGTGGAGGGTCAGTTCGCTCAGGCGCTGGATGGTATGGGGCGGTTTCGAGGCGAAGCTGATCCGCAGGGTCTTGAGAGATTGTTCGAGGAGCTGGAGGATTTCGGGGGGGAGTTGGTCTGTCCCCAGTGTTTCTTCTTGAACATCTTGGTGTTCTTCGGGGGGCTCTGTTTGGGAGTCTGGGATTCGTGATGCTGAGCTGTTCGGGAATGGTGGTATTGGGGGTAAGGTTCGGGGTGTGTTGGGAGTATTGGGGCTGTTCGATGGGAGGATAGGTGGATTCTCGATGAAGCGGTCTGCGTGAGGGTCGGAGGGGTGCTGTGGCGGCAGTACTGGGTATAAGACAGGGTATGGCCGTGGAATCTCGTAGGAATTGTTGGCGATGTACGAAAGGCGCTCAATCAGCGCAGGAAGTAAGGAAGGCCATTTGGTGTAGTCGATGTTGCCTGTTTCAATGCAGGCCTCAAGAAGTGGTTCATCTAAAAGAAGCGTTAGCTGCGGGATGTAGATCTCATGATACTAGTCATACAGATGTCTAGAGAAGCCATGTTGGGTATCATTTCATCGGGTCATGTCAGTCATGTCATCATTAAGCCGGCTTCATCGGCTGTAGTCGCATGGGATTGTGTCGACGCCGACGCTGCACATACAATAGCTAATAGCTGGCGTCTTTCCTGGTTTGGTTGGCTCAGGCTGCATCTAAAACGATCGCGAAATGTATGCGACGTGCGGCGACGCCATGCGACCGTGAACAGTTCTAGCTTCTAGGCGCAATGGAGGGCAAGCGGGGACTCGGATGCGAGGCTAAGCTGCCCCCCAGCCTCAGCCCGAGGAAACGTGTCAGACGCGGCTAGAACGACTAATCTCCATTAGTTATCGTGCCCGCCGAAAGTGCCTAGGATGATGATTCCGGCTTTGTTCCAGGGCAGCTCTTCTGTTCGAAACGAAAGTCAAACCGAGCCTATCGAATCCTAGCTCGAGTCGTCCGCAGACGGAACCTGGCTTCAGTCCAGCCCCAAGCTACAGTACTTGGTACCACAGATATTGAAACCAGAAACGGCCACTTCCGATTCATCCTGGTGCACGGCAGGTCTGCGATGGCCGGTCAAAAACCTGAACTCAACCAGTTCGACTCTTGCTGCGTCATGATGCTGCAGATTGCCGGCCTGAGGATGGACTACTGCGTGGAATATTCTGACTAAGAGTAGTGGTGCTTTTGCTGCAGTCACCAACGCTCGAGTCATCTCTATTATGCCTAACTGCCTGATCTAAGACGAGAGCTGACCGCTACTGCTTGTATCTCGGCTTTAAGATGAGAGAGGAAGCTCCTCACCATCGCCAAAAATGCAATTCTCGTCAGCATGCCGCTAGTTGTTTCGATCTATGTGGACCGGGCTAAGCATCTTCATTAATAGAAACACACCATTGTACTTAGTACATGTCGTGCTTTTTGATCAGAATCGGCAAGCAGTCGCCATGGGAATCATCGTCTGATAATTACTGCATTTAAGCTCGAGTGACAGAGCTACGAGATCCATCAGTCTGGAAAGGATTATTGGCCTCTCTTTACCTTTGCGGGTGTCTCTACTGTTCCTTCCGTCCCATAAGTGGCGGTGGACCCCATTAGCTCAGGTCGAAGGGAAACAAAGCAAGGACCCGACAGGACCAATGCAGTTCCAAGTCTGGCTCACGCTGGCTTTCCGATCAGTTATCGTCTTTGTTCTGCAGGAACGCTACCGCTATCAACCCACGCATCAAGACACTTCTGTACACTGCCGTTCTGTATGCATTCCCACATGGGCGTCTTTACTCACATCGGTGAATCAGTCTGATATGGGCCTGAGCACGGAACCCACGCCTTTGTAAGCGTTGATGAGCACTGGCCAACCGGGAAAGCTAAACTGAACAAGGCAAAACTAAGGACGGTCCTTACTCATAGTGGTGTCCAGGCCCTGTAATCCTTGTTCCACGGCCCTGTTCAGAGCCACCTGATGCTTGTCAAGGCGCCGCCATACGCGATCCACACGGGCAAGGCGGGTACCGTTTCGATGTGCCAACTGGATCAAGTGGGTTTGTCGTGTAGTTCGTCGTGCCTCGCCCTGCTTTGCCTCAAGCCGCAAACTGCATTGCCTCTCACGTCTTTGTCTTCGTTCGATCTGTACCAACAAACTGCAGACCAGCAGTACCTGTGTTTGAAATCGTTTTGCTATGGTGGTGAGCACGTTACAAGGCGTGCTACACACCACAATATTACCAATGTTCCAACGGTGACAAAGAAACTTGTTTCAGCTTCGATCAGCACTAGACGTCACTTCCATACCTCCAACCTACGAGATCGCCGTAAATGAACCTCTGAAAGCTCTGGGAATGCAACAGATCGAGAACAGAGCCCATCTCTCGGTCCGGCCACCGTAAAGGTCTGCTTTCATAAACATGGCGAACACAATCAGCATTCCTCCAGCAGGAATATCCATACAACACACCCATGAAGATTCAAAAGAAGCTCCCCAGATAATACGGCTGAATCTTGCTAAGAAAGAAACTCGAGACTTAGTCAAACATGTCCGAGAAGGAGGAAGTACCCGGCTGAAGACTGGGCTGCACAGACTTGCAATCGAGTATGGGACAAATCGGGTCTCACTTAGGTTTGGCACAGACAAGCACTCGCAAGAGATCTTTGAAGGCTCTGCAGACTGCAGCAAGCCGATGTACTTTTCTGGAAAGCTGAGTCACACTCTAGAACAACTGCAAGCAAAGGACGCCGTCGCGGGAGTGGACTCGGCCCTTGAGACACTCAAGACTAATCTTAAGCAAGCACAAGATGAGAGGGACGGCAGTTCGGTCAACAGCAAGCTCCTGAAGCCTCATCACAGACCGTCGCCTCTCTCTGCCGGCTTACTGGGGTCAAGACCCTCAAGTCCGTTTCTGAAGGCCGGCTTTTCTCCACATTTGGGACCTACCTCAGCACCGTTATTGTCCGGAGCCTCGAAGCAAGAGCAGATCAAACTCAATGCAATCAGGATACCAGTCGTTCATCTGCTGGCGGTTGAAGGCCAAGAAGCAAGTAAATTGGCAGAAAAGCTGAGGGTGAAGAGGGCAGACCTCGATCAGGTGCTTCTGAAAGTGGCCAAAGACGGTAGAGGAGGGAAGAAAGAGTTGAAGGATAGGCCTTTCCGAGAGCTGGACGTGTGGAAGTTTCCCTATCAATCACAACATGATCGGCAGTCAGCAATTGATCATGCCATCTCTGCATTTGACAGACAGAGGATCGACAAGTCGGATAACCTGTGGCAGATGCTGCTAGCCAAGGAGGACAGAGGCAAAGGTATAAGTTTGTCCAAACTCAACTTCGACAAGCCTTTGGCGACTGGCAATCTGACACCGAAAGTGATAGAAAGATCGACGGACGGAGGCAGCACGGAAGGCAAGAGCATGAACAGTCTGGGATCCAGTCAGTCTGACCAAAAAGGGAAAGCATCCATTCCAAAACAGACCAACAAGCCGAAGCCAACTGTAGACAAAATTGTGAAATCACTGAAAGTGTCTGGAAAGGATAGTGGCAGAAACACACCAGCAACAAAAGAGACCAAAAGGGCACCTCCACCCAAGCAAGATGTGAAGTTCAAATCGTCCGACAGAATCGAAAACTCTGATGAGGAAGCCGACGCTGTTCCTGTCATCGCTGCGACAAATACAGCAAAGCGCGATCAACCAAAACAGCCACAACAGCCAAAAGAACAAAAGCCGTCGCGTCCAGAAAAGTCCTCTGCTGCGAAATCTAAATCAGCATTACACAAACCTCATTTGTCAGGCTCATCTAGTGGTAACAGTGATTCTGATCCAGGTCGACTGACTCCTTCGTCAGCCATGGTCAAAACCCGTGGTGGCAAGGACACCACATTCAGCGAAGACAAAGCCAAAGTTCTCACTCCATCACAAGCTCGAGATCCTTCGCGACCTCGAAATGGCAGCTCACCTACTAAGCCTTCACCTCTAGGCTCCTCACCTCCCACCAATTTGCGTGATGTCGACAGCACAAGCAACAGCAGTAAAGGCACCGGCCTGTCCTCTGCACCATCATCTCCTCCATCCACTGCCGACTCTTCACAATCAAAGAAGAATCACCCAACCCCAGCTGTCACAGCAAAGAGACCCGACAAGCTAGTTAATGGCACTAAACGCAAAGCTGACGACCACCAAGTAGCGCCACCAACAAAGAAGCAGCACGTTAACGGCACTGCAAAGCCCGATTCTACCCGTTTCAATAGCCTACCCAAAGCCCTCACCGACGAGATCGATCGACTACCTAAACGCGATAGTCCCGATTCCGACGCGTCTTGGACAGCAGAGAAAGTTGTCACCAAAGAGCAGATAATTGAAGAAGCTAGAAGATTTCACAAGTATTACGCCAAGTACAAAGATCTCCACGAAAAGGTCAACAAGCAAAAGGCTTTTGAAAGAAACGACGAGGATGTCGATCTTGTCTGGTCTATGCACAAGCGGTTGCAGGAGATGAAGGATCGGATCTGGAAGGATTGGGGAAGACTTGAGAAGAGGAAGAAGAGCTGATTTCGTTCTGTTACGATTTGCCTGTTATGATAAACGATTACTTTCGCATATGGCATACTATCGGCGTTTTTTCCTTTTTTTTGGATTTGCAGCATTATTGGCACGAGTGGACGATACCCAAAAGCTACAAGAGAATGTTCCTTGAATATCCCACATGAGCCATGTTTCTCATTCTGAAAGCAGCATGGTCGAGATATGATTCGGACTGGAGCTATGAGAAACGACCATTAGCACATCAGAAGTGATTGAGACAACACATACCAGCTACACTGAAATGAGAAGAGACATCGAATCATATCTATTGATGTCCACCACATGTGTCCTCTGTCCCAACGTGCCTAACTTAGCGCCATTAGCTCCATCCATTAGCACAGTGCTCTGGCGGTACAAAAAAGTGGGTTTCCCTATCCTTTCTTTTATGTGATGCTGATGAGGATTGCGAAGGTGCCATCCTTAGCACAATGTTTACCTCCGATGCTCAGTCATGCTAGGCGAGCAATCAATAAAGTTCTTCTTATACTGCCGTCACTGTCTCAAATCAACCGACAGCTGGCTTCAGGAAGGTGAGCATCGACCATGAAAGCAGCGACAGTGGTGGTAGGGCTAACAATTCACAGTGAAGCAAGCCTTCACTCTTAACGCGAAACGTTCCACTTCTCCACTTCCAGGTCGTGCTATCAAGCTTCAGCCACCACTTTTTTTCATTCTGCCAGTGTCCTATACATTCTCTTCATACGGTCTCTTGCAAAAAGACTGCGCACTCTCGCTCTCGTTACATCTTTGATGCCGACTCTATCCGAATTTCTCATGATTCATTTGATGCGCATGGCCTACACCCTCCTCGCCATCACATCTTTCATCCTCAGCACACTTTTGTTCGTACTTCTACTCACCTGTTTCACCACATTTCACAAACATTCGAATCAACATGGCGAAGTCGAAGAGTAGGGTGAGTTCCATGAGTGGCTTCAGAGCTTCCCAGGTATTTGTACCATCTCATCTCTCGAAATGGCCTGAATTGAAAGGCCCAACGCCGCCAAGTTCACAGCCTGTACCGAAGACAGCGAAGAAAGTCTTCATGGATGAAAGCAGCGGCGAAGAGCTTGACGGCTCCAGTGTCGTGAGGAAGGAGGCAAAGAAGTCGAATGCCTTTGATGGTGCGAACGAGTCAAGAATTAGCTCTTCGAGCGACGACTCAGATTGTGATTCTGCTAAGGAGAGCGCCACTAGCACTAAATCACTTCAAGAACCCGCCAGCAGTTCGGAGGAAAAGAACAAGAGCAAGGATTCCGAAGCTGCGGCGGCTAGCGGCGTCAATGATGCATCATCTTCTGGCGACGATACTGCCAGTAGCGATGAGGCAACCTCAAGTGGCAGCGACGACGACGACGAATCGAGCGCCTCGCCCAAGCAAGAAAAGGATCACTCGACCCCTACTGCAAAGCAAGTACGTCTGTCCTTCTCATCAAAGGAGAAGCTCAAGAACGCTGTCGCGGAGAAGCACGATGAGAACAAGAGAAAAGGTGTGAAACCCAGTGTTGAGGGTAACGTCTTCAATGCCAGGTCGCCAGCGATTACCATCTCCACCGCAGCAAAACCAGCGTCAGAAGATAAAGCGTCAAGGAAAACGAAAGGGCCAACATCGATGGGACCACCTGCGACCGCACCTGTACCAAAATTAAGAATGGAGCGTAGCGATGCGCCACCTCCTTCCCCGCCGCTTCGCCACATGATATTTCAACCGCAAGATGCAGTCGGCATTCAACGTCATGTCACTGCGGGACCCAATCCTCCCGAGCCAAGATGGGAAAGCCCCGGCAAAGGCGCGGGAAAGCACAACCTTGCCAGTACCAGCACCACGCCACATTCCGGGAAGAGGAATAGCTCTGGGCATCTTGTATTCTCAAGCTCTGTACCCAGCAAAGAAAGCAGTCCACAGCCTGAAACAGAAGAGCCGAAGGCCAAGTCAAAGAAGGACCAGAACCAGAAGCAGGGAGTTGAGGTAACCGGACATGATATCGTGCTCGCTGAAGCCAAAAAGCAGGCCGCACGGCTAACAGAGCACACACGACTTAAGAAGATCCGGTATTCTGAAACATCATTCCCTGCGAAACACACACCTAGCAGTGCTGACTCCAACTCAAGCGGCAGTGAGAGCGATGCCCAGTCCAGTGAAGACGATGAATCTGGCTGGGGTTCCAATTCCGAAACAAGTGTCGAGAAGCCAGCCAAAAGCAAGAAGGGTACAAAGCGCAAGGATCAAGACGAGGAGGGGCCTAGGCACGCTAAGAAGCAGAAGCAAAAGGCCATCAGCGACGGAACTGACGATCTACCCACTACGCGGAGCAGCAAGAAGTCGAAGAAGCGGAAACGAGATGATGACAGTCACGCCCGTCAAAACGACGCCGCAGTTGAAATTCGAACCCCCAAGAAAGCAAAGAAATTGCGAATTGGAGAGGATGCCGCCAACGATGTTGCTGAAGTCCATGTTTCGAACAATAAGGCCAAAAAGAGGCACAAGCGAAAGAGTGATCTTCAGGCCAACAGCGCAACTGAATCTCCGGACAACAAGCCCTGCAAGAGCCCGAAGCAGCCGAACATCACTAGCGAGCAACGAGTCGATTCCCCAGAAAAATCGTCTGCAAAGAAGAAGTCCAAGAAAGAAAAGAAGAAAGCGCGAAGCAGTGAAGATTTCACTGACGTTCACGCCTCTCGACAGCGTCAGGTCAAATGGGAGGCTACCAACGGTAATGGTGAATTCCAGCAATCTTCCAGCTTTCGCACCACTCATATTCCCACAACTCAAAACCAAGCTTCCTCAGCCGCCATCGACACCACAAACCCTGATATCAACAACCTCCTCACCCACCTCAAACTCCTCATCCCGCGATCCATACTCGAATGCGCACTAGTAAAACTCAACAGCGCCAACAAAGATCTCTGTTCGAAACGAAAGCTGCAGTACCTTCAGAAATCCACCAGCAAGGAAGCGAAACAGGAAGCGTCGAATAGTAACGCCATTGACGCGGACTACTACCTCGACGACAATGTCACAGTCCTGAGCGCAGTGCGAGACCTTCTAGTATCACTGTCGGGCAAAAGACTGGGCATGAATTCCATGGATGTTCAGGGTCGTGCACAGTCTGCTACCAATATGTCGCCGATGGAACTTGAGCTGGGACGGATTGCGATGGAGCGGCAGTGGGAGAACGAGAGGTTGCAGGAGCAGGTGAGGAATTTGCAGGCGAGGATACAGAGGTTTCAGGTGTAGTGAGATGGGAGCGTGAACAGTGATTCTTAAAGACGATGGCTCGAGACAAGAAGTCGACATATGGTTTTGCGCAGGCGGCGCGATCACCTGTGCACGAGGAAATATACGATGGCCATGCACGTAGGGCAGGAAAATCCAGTGGTACAAATCAGAGCCAAGCCCTCCGCTGAGCTTACTTAAAGGAAAAGGAGAGAAAAAGGTGATGACCATTCATGATAGCTGGTAGAAGGTCGAGGATAGTGCGGGGCTATTCAATGACCCAGTAGCACCCACTCAATCCCAGTACTTCGCCTTAATACCACCCAATACCTCTTTCTCCTTCTTGTTGTCCGGCTTGTCGAAGTTGCCCTTGACTCTGGTCCTCACCCAGTCACCAGCTTTGATCCCGTCCTTCTTGCTGTCATGCTCTGATTCTCCCAGACCGAGCCTCCTGAGCAGCGGGCTGTCCAGTGTTCTCAGCGTCAAGTCATAGCTTGGCCGGAGGAAGTACAGCAAGCCAAGCCTGTCAATGTGAGCCTGATCAGGAGGGGGCGCATGGACTCGGTGCACCGACGACTTCAGAAACCCGTTGGACCAGAACTGGAAGACGTCCGCAATGTTGACGGTTATGCTTCCGGGATATGGCTTGACGTACTTCCACTCATTTGCAGGAGTCAGAACCTGGAGCGCAGCGACCGGCTGCCGGAAAAGCAATGTTAGGCTGCCAAAGTCGGTGTGGCCCTTTGAGTAGATGTTGTTGAACTTGGCGTTCTCCTCCGCTGAGCGAGCGCGGTAGATCATATACCTCAAGTGACAGTCGCTGATGTCGTCGTACTGGTGACCCTGAGTCAGAGCCTCTTCGTCTGGCAGCTCGAGCACGATGGCAACTAGGACGAGGAGCTTCTTCACGACGTCCTCGGCGATATGGCGCTGGAATCGCTCGATTTCGGCTCTGTGCTCGTTGACGACGTCTGGCTGCGAGCGCTCAAGCTCAGGAATAAATTTGAAGAGGTTGTACATCTCGATGTTGTCGCGGAGGCCCGGGTAGAGCTCTGTGGCGCCGAGGGGACGATACCCGTTGTAGTTGCCGTGCTCGAGATCTGCTCGGTGTTTGAGCTTCTCCTCCATGGGCAGGGAGAAGATTTCTTTGCCTATGGCGAATTGGCGGTCGACCTCATCTTGGGAGAGACTGGTAGATTATGTCAGCGAGGATGCAAATTATATCCAGGGCGAGAGAGAGGTTCCCACCCAAAGTTGGTAATGTAGAAGAAACCGATATTGTGGACGGCATCTTTGAGTTGCTTGGCAAGAGCCTGTTTTCCGCCAGGTTGGTCAAACCTAGAGAGGTCGAGCGTTACGAGGTCTGCCCATTCTAAATCGAAGCTGGACTCTGGCACTTGTTTGTATTCAGGCAAAGGACGTGTTGGGAGGAGTGGTGCGTGTTGAACCGCTGCTGCTGCCATGATGGTAGAATTAGCTTTTTGAGGAAACGCTTGTTGGCCACATGGCCAGACACGAGCAGCTCATGGCTCTGATATATAAAATATCCCCTCACCCACGACTTCGGCCTTCGAAATCAACCCGGGTATCATTCCAGTGAAGATGAGGAGTTGATGCCGATCACCACGAGTCAGACCAGAACGAACGAACACGCTAGCCGCTTGCGTGCAAGCTTCATCCGACGAGCCGATCTGCTCAAACGTCTCGTTGTCTTCCATCAATTTTTCATTGGCACAATAAATCGCAAAGATTGCGAGATGCATTGACAGCCTCTCGAAGTTGCGCTCGGTATCCAGCGGGCGTGGGGATGCTCGCACTCTCAAGTACTCACGCGCGGTCGCTCGCGCTCTCCCTCCGGCGCACGAGTCGCTCCCTCGCATGGGAGCCATGTGCGACGGCGCGACTGGCAATCTACATGAATTGGTCATCACTGGCACAAGCTACTACAAGCTTTTGCACATGTTTGACCTCAACACCACTCGGTCTAAGAGGCATGTTCCCAATGCATTCGCGTGTTGGAACACTACGGATCGAGTCGGATGTATAGGACTCCGCAGCCACGTTTTGCAAGACGTAGGTTCTTAGATACGTGATCCAGTATGGGTTGCACCATGAAGTACGGAAGCGCGCTTCGTCGCCAGCTGCTACCGAGGCTCCTGTATAATAGGTAGCTCATAATTAAAGAGGTTGCCGATGATATATGGCTGGCAATGCTCTACCGGAAAAGCACTTCAGTACTGACGCCAGAGAGACAGAGACCGAGGCCACTACTTTGTTTCGCCCCTTCCCGACCACTGAGCCTCCATTCTTTCCTCCAGTTGTGCCAGCAGGATGGCCACTCTAGATTATCTCGCAGCAGGACCGGGCAAAGAGGCCCAGACACGACCCGGAGATGTCGAGACATCGTCAATAAGCACATCCCAATCGGTCACATCACTTGCACTGCTGAAGTCGGCACAGAAGAAAGTAGACCGCAGACTCATTCTCTGGTATTCTTTCGTCTACCTCGTAATGCGAATACATGTCAGCAACATCACGAATACAGCCATTATCAACATTGAGGAAGGAGATGGCATCCGGGCGCAACTGGGCAATTTGACCAGTGGTCAATGGGCGTGGGTGTTGAGCATATTCTACTATCCATATATGTTCGCTGAGCCCGTCTCAACTATGATGCTCAAGCGATTCTCGCCTTCTGTGTGGATGTCACGAATCATGGTTACCTGTAAGGGTCTTTCATAATCCGTATCAGCCATCTTAGCTAACACGTAATCAGGGGGAATCATTTCCATGTGTCAAGGAGCCACCCAAAATTATGCTGGAATTCTGGTCTGCCGTTTCTTTCTAGGCCTTGCAGAAGCGGGTTTCTATCCCGGCGTCCTTTACCACATCTCCTTCTGGTTCCCAGCAGACTCAATTTCCCTGCGCATCGCCTTCTTCTATGCCTGTGGGCAGTTCTCGGGAACAATCAGCGGTCTCCTAGCTTTCGCGATATCATTCATGAACGGGGTTGGTGGGCTAGCGGGCTGGCGCTGGGTCTTCATCCTCGAAGGTATTCCAGCCATCCTGTGTGGCATATACACATTTTTCTTTCTCCCAGACTACCCGCAGGAATCGAAATTCCTGTCTGAAGATGAGAAGAACGCCATTATCGACAACCTGCCAAAGACACAACCGACCTCAACAGCGAAGACCTGGAACCTGGAACAGGTCAAACTTCTCTTTCGAGATCCGACCTTCCCAACCTTCACCATGATCTGGATCTGCCATTCAATCGGTGGTTGGGGTGTCTCAACAGTGCTTCCGACTGTTATCTACGAGCTTGGCCTGACTGGATCCGCCGAGGCTCAACTTATGACGATGCCGACTTATGCCTTCGGCTGCAGCTGTCTCGTTATCATAGGCTGGCTCATCCACCGCAAGAAGATCTCCCCATGGGTCGCAGCGATATCCCTTGAAGTGTGCGCCTGCGTGTGCTACATCGTGCTCATCACAGTCCGGCCGCCCATCGTCCGTTACATATTCGTTACATTTGCAACAGCATGCTCGATTTGCATCTACCCCATTATCTGGCCAGAGCGAATCAGAGCTGCTCACGGAACCACAACTGCGGGACTTGCTATCGGTCTCACAAATGCTGCGGCTCAACTTACTGGGATTATCGGTCCGGAGGTGTACCAATCTAAGTTTGGGCCAACGTACAAGGTTAGCTTTTCCGCCTCGATTGGATTACTCGTTGGCGCGATTGCCGCTATCTTGAGCACGTGGTATTTGGTTCGAAGACAGGACCGGGCTCGAGCGGAACATGCAGGCGCGGATGCGCAGATTGAACCGGTTACAACAAGGGTATCTAACGACAAGTGCTAGCAGAGAGCCGTATGATGTGCTAGAAGGTCTGTCCTACGCTGAGTATCATTTTAGAGGCTCATATCCGAGCCATTGCCGGTCGGCTCTCGCGAACCTATCCATGAACCTAGCGCAGTGAAGCGAGCGGGTGGTCGCTCGGCGGTTCGAAGACCACGCCGTCATATTGCTCAACCAGGCATCCGGGCCTCGGGTCAGGCTGGTCTACTCTTCGCTCTGACTGCATTTCACTGGCAGGCACGTAGCAAGCGGCGGTCTTGGCTGCTCATTCGCAGAAGTATATTGGAAGCATGGGCAGAAGGCCCACATACCCCTCAGTAGTAGACAACGAGATAGTGCTTCAAGTCCAGAGATAGCTCATAGCCTACCCCAAATTTGAGTATAGCTCGTTACTTTCGTAAATCAGAAACACATACCAAGCATCGCGCTGGTTGATAACCCTCCGAATTACATTTCCGCCTTTGGACACCTTTCTAGCCGCTAAGGATTTCCTACATATTTTACTATAGAAAGGTACTGGATGCGGAAGCTTACCACTATCTGATAAACTTAGATCGTAACTGAAAAGGCGATTGAAGTAAGATTTAGCCTTAGATACCGACATTATCTAGATTCATTGCCATAAGAGCAGCATCCGGTTAGTTCTAAGGACTGATAGAGAAGGCTGATAACAGTCTTGGCGGCCAGAGAGGTGTCCGTGGCCGGAAAGGAGCCCAGAAAGTAGGCCCCCGCACGTTTCTGTCCTTTGTCTCAGTCGCTGCCACGCTCCGCTTCTTTCTCAGACTAGTATGACCGCCTTCGAGAACATTAAATTGCCCTGCTTTCGACACCCGAAGTCGGGAGCCTGCACAAAGGGGTCTACATGTCACATTCAGGGTTTGCAAATCACGCTGTTACGAGCAGTCACTCGCGGTACGGGCTAGAGCATGTCTGCGACCACATGACCATTGCGCCTCATGAGCAGTTCATGGCATGCGTAGTGCCGGATATGCATTCAAGAAAGAGCAACACGGTGGTGGCTTCTCCGCACCCAAAAGAAAAGACATCGGTGTCTTTAGTCCGAGCCGGACAACAAGCCAGAGCCCAGACACAAGTGAACTCCCACAGCCTTTCCACGAGCACATCACAAGCTACAACGTTAACCGTACATGTGCCGGTTATCTATATAGTACACCAAGACCAGAGAGTTATGCCCGGCCTAATCAGAAGTACGATGCTTGTCCTAACAGCCTGATTTATCTGGAAAGAGCCGGCTTGGCTGGAAGCCAAGAAAGCCACAAGCTCAAGGCTGGCAACGCAACAGCCGTGAAGCGATTGGTGCTGACACGAAGCGGACTATTCTGTGGCAATCATGGGATGTCTTCGAAAGCACCATGTCGCAGCATGCCCAGAAGCTAGGGGAAAGTGCCAAGAGCATCCTCCCCCGGATTCCAGACGTTGGTGCTCCAATGCTACCCCAGACTTGTGCAAGGATCGACACCACCGCATCTTGCCAAGTCATGAATACGAGCTCTCGACCACATTGCTTGACTCGCTTGCACGCTTGTCTTCCGGTGGGACGACGAGGTTGGCGGACTTAGTGGGAGAGGACATGCTGTACAAAGGCTGAGCACAAGCCAAAAGTGCTGCCCCCAGCTATTGTCTCGGTCGTGCTCGGATACCCGTACCGAAGCGACCTTCTCTCCGTCTAATGCAGGTCAACATATTCTCCAATTTCCTCTCAATACAGGAGACGGCTATAAGCTCGATCGTTCGCCTGTCCTGGCATACTTGTCAACCACACCACTGTCTACACTGAGATCAGCTGGTTAGAGGCAAAACTCATTCACCATGTCGAAGAATAATCTTGGATATCGACTCTTCAGCAGAGCTGTCCACAATGATGCCATGAAGACAGATCCGCCTGAGATCTATGGCTGGAGGGCGCTTGTGCTAGCTATGTCGGTATGTGGTCTCCAGCACCTTCACATTCCAACAACCATCTGACACTCGGTCGCAGGCAGGATGGGGTGCCATGTTGTTCGGCATGGATTCATCCATCATCTCCGGCGTGGTCGTACTCCCAACGTTCCTCTCACGCTTCGGCCTAGACGAAGCCGATAGCGCGGTCGATCTCGCGAACCTCCAAGCAAACATCGTCTCGACACTACAAGCTGGGTGTTTCGCCGGAGCCATTGTCGCAGCGCCTCTTGCTGACAAGCTCGGCCGTCGCATGGCTTTGCTCATCGCTGGTGTGATCGTTCTGATTGGCGTTATTCTCCAGTTCAACGCCTGGGGGTACCTCGCTCCTCTCTACGTCGGACGCTTCATCGGCGGCTTCGGCGTCGGTGTCTGCTCTGTCACTACCCCGACATATATCTCTGAGAACGTTCCGCGCGCAATTCGAGGACTTCTGACTGGATGTTACCAATGGTTCATTGTGACGGGAGGCATGTTGGCTTACTGGTCTGTACAGATCTCCCCAGCCCCATCTTATGGTTATTGACCTCGTGTTAGGATCAACTATGGTGCCGAACTCCACCTACCCGGTGACAGCGCCTGGGTTGTCCCACTCGCAGTCCAAGGCCTGCCGGCCGTCCTCCTCCTTGTCTGCATGTTCTTCTGCAACGAATCTCCTCGATGGCTTGCTAAACAAGACCGCTGGGAAGAGGCAAAAGCCGTACTTGCCAAAGTACGCATGCTACCAGCGACTCACGAGTACGTCGAGACAGAGTACCAAGACATGGTACACCAACTGGAATCCGAGCGGAGGCTGCTGGCAGGTGCTGGCTTCAAGGTTCTCATGAAGGAGATGTGGACGATCCCAGGAAATCGCAAGCGGGCCCTCATCTCGGTTGTGCTTATGATCTGTCAACAGATGACGGGGACGAATGCGATCAACGTAAGTCGACTGTCCAATGTAAGACACGAGCAGCATACTGACACGTTGCGCGCAGAGCTACCTCCCTCTCATGTTCCGCAACATGGGCATAGAAGGCCGCTCCACCGGGCTTTTCGCAACCGGCATCTACGGGATCGTCAAAGTCATCTCCTGCACCATCTTCCTCCTTTTCATGGCAGATTCTCTTGGTCGTCGCCGCTCACTGCTCTGGACCTCGATCGGACAAGGTATCTGCATGTTCTTCATCGGCTTGTACATCCGGATTGAGCCCCCAATCAAGGGTGTGCCCACCCCCCCTGTCGGGTACGTTTCATTGGTGTGCATCTACCTCTTCGCCGCATTCTTCCAGTTCGGTTGGGGCCCGGTATGCTGGATTTACGCCTCCGAGATCCCAACGGCTAGGCTTCGAGCTACAAACGTGGCGATCGCCGCGGCGACGCAATGGCTCTTCAATTTCGTTGTTGTCAGGGCTGTGCCGAATATGCTGGTTACTGCTGGCGCACACGGATATGGAAGTAAGTCTGACTTGAAAATTACTGCGTGAATCAAATACTGACTCAACTAGCTTACCTCATCTTCGGTAGCTTTGCTTTCTCCATGTTCGGGTTTGTGTGGTTCTTCATTCCTGAAACGAAAGGTCTCTCGCTTGAAGCTATGGATGCGCTCTTTGGTGTTGTACCGCATGACGAGCTCAGGATGGAAGGCGGGTACCATGGCGCTGGTGGCGCTAGGGACAGTCTCGAGAAGGATCCTACCACGACCCAGGTCGAGACCGTGCAGAATCCGGTCGACAATCGGGCTTGAGGACTTGTGTAAGATACCGTACCGTGCGAGTGCGTGGATGAGATCTATTGGACAATTGGGGCCAGATGGGAAGCAAGCAATTTGCTCTGCGACCGTTCTTTTTTGGTTCGATTCGGTTTGATAGCTAGTCCTATCGCATCTACCTAATTCAAAACAGCCTCAATCTTCGTCTCCACGTTCCCCTGCGTGGCCCTACTATACGGACACACCTCCTTCGCCTTCGCAATCACCTTATCGAAATCCTCCTGACCCAATCCCTTGACAGTAACCTTCATGGTCACCCTCAATCCCATATCCAACGCCTTCATATCCCCCACCAAGTCCACCGTCGTCTCAACCATGCTATCCTCCTTGTTCGACGGCATCTGAATGCCCATACTGGCGGCGCTCGCGTTCATGGCGCTCTGGAAACATGCACCATAGCCTGCTGCGAAGAGTTCTTCGGGATTCGTCTTGCCTTTGTCGCCTGTTCCGCCGAGGGCTTTGGCCATTGTCAGGTCGACGTTTAGATCGTCGCCGTCGACGTGGCCGGTGCGGGCGCCGACAACTTTAGCATGGGCAGAGTAGAGGGTTGGCGCTGTCTCTGTGTTGAGGTATCTTCGCGACACAGGCCCTCTTGTTCGGGGGAGAGCGCGAGGCACTTGCCGGCTTAGAGCTTGGAGGGGCCGTAGGGATGCCATGGTTTTGTCTCCGGAGTTTTCTGAAACTGCTGGTGCAATGAATTCTAAGATCAGTAGTAGATGTGTTCTGTGTCTTGAGGCTCAGAAATAAGCGAAAAGCGCAAAGGAGCTGCAGAAATGTAGCACGTATTGTCAACAATGCATAGCTGCGCAGTTACCTCTTTCGATACTAGGTGACGTAGAGATCTAGATCCGTCAAAGCTTAATCTCGTGCTCATCGCCAATGTCTGCATCCGCTTTTAGAGACATTCACGATTTGGAAGCTCGTGATGCTCAATATCAAGTGGCGTTGCTGGGTAGTCATGATGTTGAAGCTGCTGCCGAGCAGGAAAGCGCGACCAGACATAACCAAATAGACGAGAAAGGTTTGCGCGCTTGCCGGCATGACAGGCGATCGATCTGCACTAGTCCGAAACGGGAAGGATAAGCGCATCTGACAGGCGGACCAGGCATACCTATTGAACAGGACGACTTCGCAAGTTTCGAAGCAAGCACGATCTAAGGAACATTGGGAGACACGCAAAGAAATCCATTGACCTTGTACGCCATTATCACACCAACAGAGCACGCACCTACATTCACCGTCATCCCGCCTCTCCCTCGCAAGTCCCCAACCAACAACTCCGTCCTTCACAATGGCAGTCTCCCTCCCCTACAGCCAACCCTCACCCTCCAAACCCCTCACGCCCAAAGAGATCATCACGCTCCTCGACCTCCAACCCCACCCCGAAGGCGGCCACTTCCGCCAAACCTTCGTCGACTCCGCGCACGCGCTCCCCTCCGGCCGCGCCGCCAGCACAATGATCTACTTCCTCCTCCAGGCCGGCAACTTCTCCCGCCTGCACCGCCTCGACGCAGCAGAAGCCTGGCACTGCTACGCCGGCCACCCGTTCAACGTCGTCGAGCTGAGCGCCGACGGGCCC
>Ga0115847_100096_pt1 | contig 19247 bp, 18 predicted proteins | sample InSIn5SAF170_FD_83861 | JGI IMG/M metagenome (GOLD analysis project Ga0115847, IMG submission 83861)
TCGATCCTTAGGTTCGAGCAGCAAGCAGTGAAGACTACTTCTCGCAACATTCCAGTTCTCGGATAAGCACCTGTGACGCCAATTGCACCTCATCCCAAGCCACCATATCATCCCATTGCCTCTGCAACTTTGCCAATCGATTCTCGACCTCTTTCTTCTCACGCTTCAGCTCCTGAACCCTGCCCTCATCCCACAGATCTCGCGATTCTGCCTCTTCCTTTATCAACCACAACTCAGCTTGTAGTGATGACCTTCGCTGCCTTTCGAGAATCCGGGCTAGCTCATTTGGCCTCGGTTGATTCATCTCACACCACATCTTGACGCGTGTAATATCTTCTTTGTGTTTCATGTTGATATCCATGAGCTGCCGAACGTGGTTCTCGTTGACGATCGCGATGTCCTTTGCATGAGCTGCTTTGAGGTCATCGAAATGCTTCTTGTGATCTGCACGCTCTTTCTCGAGAGTGCTTGATAGACTGAGAACCTGCCACTCATGCCTTCTTAGATCCTTGATTAGGGAGGTTAGAGGCGATTCTGCAGAGCTGGCATGTATTGTTGACAGTAGCTTCCATTATGTTAGTGTCTTCCTCATGGGTACATTGTGGCTTTCTAAACCTACAGAATTTGCCCGTGCAATTGGGTACGTGTCGTTACGACTGAAAAGGCGTTTAAAGGATGGATTACGACCGCGTTTCGTTGGCTCTGTCCTTGACATTGTGCAGTCGTGGGTAAACGATTGAACAACATCTCGAAAATAATACAGCTTGTCAGAGAAGAGGATCTAGGAGGCTATCTTTAGGCTGCAGCTCTTGTGGGACGTAAAACTTGGACAATGCGATACGAACGGAGATGAGATAGTTTGTACGAGCGGTGTAATCATGATAGTAAAAGTGAAGGTGAAGTTGGAATCTCAAGCTAATTGTCCCAAGACTCACATGCGGTTGCTACGTTATTCCCAAACTTGGATTTGATGCTTTCGCTCCTTGGTCTCCAGATCTCAGCGTCTAGTCTCAATGTCCAGCCTCAGCGTCTTATCTACAAATGTGATAATCCCAACTGAACATGGCTCAAAATCGTAAAGCAAGGCAGTCACTGCATCCAAATCTTCCTCGATGTCCTTCAGCTCTGCCTACGCTCCCGCGATGTTATTCTAAGAAGTAGTAGCAAGATTATACACATAATCTGCTCTTGAATCCAAGCCTACTCACCTTCGGACCTACTACCACGCCTCAGTAGCAACGGTATCGAGGGCATCTTCGTCAACCTCTTGGCCTTCGTGTTTAGGTTTGGGCTTGCCTTTGGTGTCTTGACCTTCTGTGCATGTTTTGAATCCTTCAATACCTCGCCCTTCCCAGATTTATGCAGCGCAAGGAGAGAGTCGAACGTCGTCTCTGGGTTAGCCCGGAACTTCACTTCCTGGAGTAGCGGACTGCGAACACGGGTGGAGGTATCGGATGATGATGGTGGACCGGAAGTGGATGCTAGGGATGAGGTGCAATTGGCGTCACAGGTGCTTATCCGAGAACTGGAATGTTGCGAGAAGTAGTCTTCACTGCTTGCTGCTCGAACCTAAGGATCGATGTATGAAGTTAGCCAGATCTCATGCGCAGTTCATACATGAAGTCACCTACATGTGGGCTGTGATAGCGAGGCGCGTTGTTCACAAACTCCTGAAATGATGGTGTGGATTTTGACTCGGGTATCGGAGATGGTTCTGGAGGCGATAAGGTAGAAGAACAAAAATTGTAAGTCGAATAACAAGAAGCGCGTCGGGACTCTGAGTAAGCAGACTCTTCATCCTTTTTGGCGTCAATAGAAGCAATCTTGGTTTGGACTTGAGATAGGCCAAAAAATCTACGCACCTTCTTTGTCAGCTTTGACAAAGCGCGCTGCCTGTGCTGCTTATCATCCTCCATAGTCGTAAGCGCATTGGTTCTCTCCACCTTTGGCATCACGCGTGGAACCAAGTCTCCGGGCCTACTATGACGAGTATTGGCGCTCTCGCCCAACCAATCTTGAAGGTTGTCATCCTCTATGCCCTGTACAAGCGCTAGTCTGTCTTCTGCGGACAGTGCTTGGGCGTAGTAACGCGAATATTGTCGGGGTTGCTTGCACGAAAGGACTGTCATGGAAGGACTTGAGCGATGGTGTAAGTTTAATCCGAAGGATTGGTGCTGAGTTTGCGATCCAGAATTCGCAGTACGGTCAGCTGCTTTGTTAGCACCAAAAGACGTCAATGGGTGGGAACCGTGTGGGCCGAAAGGCTCTCGTATGGGGATAGTGAAAGGTGATGAAGGAGTGTCCTGTATTGGCAATGCGACTGGTTGATCAAAAGGCTCCCACATATTTGCAGCTAGATTGTTCGACGTATAGCCATCTGTGACCCTTGAGTCCGGGTGGACACCTGACTCCCGCTGCTTCACCACCGTAAAAGAGGACGATGAAGTCGCATCCCCGGCGCCTAAAATAGGCGGCCAATGGTTATCATGGACTTCACCACGACTTATATCCTTCTTGCGTAGCGATGACATTGTACGCAGCAGATAGTCCCTAATGTGCGATTCTTTTCGGCGTCGAAACTTGCGACAAGGTGAAGAAGGGGATGGTTGTGGTGTCGGACAAGCGACTGTGTTAAAGCGGCAGAAGTTGTTCAGGTTCGAAAGCTTGAGATCGAGCTGCTATTGCCGCTGGGACATTCTAGCTGGATCAAACAATATACGCGCACTAGTATAGTCATTGTGAGGACCTGTGAGCCGAATGGAACATGCACTGTAGAGATAATGAGTACCATCGTGAATGAACAGGGAAAAGCGACAGCTGATCTGTCAATTGTTTGGTAGTAATTCATTCACTTTTGAATGACGATTCAAATCAATACCCGTTCCCACATCCTGTCCTCATCTCCGGGTAGGTCAAGCCCATCTTTCTTCATACTCTATTCTTCTTTGCATCAGTCTCCTCTTCCTGAAAACTTGGAGTCTTCTCCATCGATGGCACCATATGGAGCTATTAAGCTCATCGACATATGTAATTCCTGGCTTCGTCGTTCCTTTGAGCGGCACCTTGACCACCGGAGTATCAAGCGGGCTGAGAGAGGAGCCCGTGGGGTCAAATGCTTCAGCCGAGCCTCATCGTTGAGTTGCATGCTACGCTTAGCGAGCGAACACGAATGTTGATTATCGTCCTGTTGTCCGTCGCTGTACTCATATAACGACCCATTGGAAAAATCCCAGAATCATGGTAGCAATAACCAGGTATGTTGATGTAAGCGGTGCGTGCCGGCTTCCGAGAGATGTGGGGTCGCCTGTGGGTCTGGGATCATTGTCAGCGTTCACATTCCTGAACTTGGTGTAACTTCTAGATAGGGTAACAGCATCATCGAGACGCAATCTGCAGCCGCATAGTGGACCGCTCGGGTAAAGTGCGCGTGGGATTTGAACTTACTGCTTCAGATGTAGACCCATGTCATCGATGGCATCACACCTCTGCCACTCCAGCTCGGGAACTGCCTCCATGGTCACGTTGTTGTCGTCGTTGAAGCTCAGCCTTTGTCCGTTACTTGCGCTAAAGGAGTGCCAGTCCGGGCTCTGAAGCTCTGAGCCTTTGGAGACTAAATATTCTGCAGCGTGTGTGTTGGGGTCAAAGCTTCGGATGAAGGACGCCCAGTATGCCTGCACGAAAACGCCAGCGGCAGAAGTAGCATTGTTCCAGATTGGTAGCAATTCTCCGACATGCGACGCGCTTCCCACGTTCCACCGGTATTGCCAGGTTGGGTTCGTGTTGTTGATGGCGTAGGTATCGGTGACATTAAGAGCAGGGCAGGTATATCGGATGTACCCATAGACATCAGCGGTCAGTGATCTCCAGCGGGCGTCAGCAGTCGTCGCAATGTTACCACCCCAAACTTGACGGATTGTATCCCAGTTCAAGGCGGGGTACTGGTCGGTGAGGAAATCCTGGGACCGAGACTGGGACATGATGCTCTTCTGAACGAAATTGATGCCATCATGCGTGGCACTGCCAAAGATAGTGGGCACGTTGACGAAATGACCAGCCTTCAATTCGTTAAAAGTGTAGTCTTGCACGAAATCGTAGTCCAGGGTCGGATTCCAGAAGTAAAGCGGTGGATTCTTGCCGCCTGGGAATGGCATCTTCAATGTACTGACAGCATCTTGGAAGGTGACCGCATCGAGGCTTGCCATGCAGTTGAGATCGGCGCATCCCGTCTGTTTGAGTAGCTCGTCGAATTGCCATTGACTGTCCCCTACGTCTCGTAGCGATGGAAAGGCGGGTGATTCGGCAGCAGCAGCGTGGAAGAGTCCGTCATCTCGTCCACCATATGCGGTAAGTTGGAAAACAACGGAGCCTCCACCAGCGCTTGCTCCTCCGATAGTAACATGTTTCGGGTCGCCTCCAAATTGTTGGATATGCTTTTGTACCCATTCGAGTGCTTTTCTCTGATCTTTCAGCCCATTGTTTAGACTCAGACTCGAATTCGCAACAATCTCACGTCCAGCTAGGAACCCATAAGGGCCTACTCGATAGTTGAAGTTCACCACAACCATGCCGTCGTCGCCAGCATCAATCAAGTCTGCACCGTTGTAGTTTGCATTGCCGTTGAGATTGAAGCCACCGCCCTGAATGAAGACGTAGACCGGTAACTTGCTCTTGTTTGTGGCTCTCTCTGGCGCGAAAACGTTGATAAACAGGCAATCTTCTGAGTTGGTCCCCCCAAATTCAGCTTTCAGTGGTCTCTTGGTGCCGATACATAGGGGTCCGAACTAAAGTGCTGTTAGCGTGTTGTCAACAAACATGAACGCGTCTTGAATACTTTTGTAGCGTTGACAACACCGGACTCATCTTTGGGATCTTGAGGTGCGGTAAATCGCAGTCCCTCTACACGCGATGGATTGCGTGCATATCGCATACCAGCCCAGCGTATGACGCCATTGCCGAGATCTTTTCCACGGTACTTTGCATATCCAAGGTCGATCGTTTCTTGCAGCGCTAAGGCATGCTGAAATAAGAGTGCTACACAAAGCAGCAGGCGAAACATTGTTGACAATTGAGTAAACGAAAGGCGAGGGAAGGAAGGAAGGCAAGTCGCAAATAGGTACAAACAATGGGGTATCGTATTCGGTGATGTTTCCCCTGGTTGTCGCCGAAGGGTCGTTCCGATACGAGCTATGCTATAGTGCGGCAGGGCTACGTAGATCTCTGTTCTAGGGGAACGGGTCAGAAGTACAAAAGAAACTCGACAGTTGCATCATGCTATCATGACAGGGAGTTCGGTTGGAAGTGTGCTATTTCCGAAGCGTTAGCTTTCACATGTGACGTCTGTTTGCGCCGTGGTGAATAGTACATACTGTGTGGAGAAGGATCAGTGACATTAGCACCACCGTGCTATTAGCAAACGTAAGCTCGCGGGCTGAGTCGATGGTAGTACAGCAACGAGGATCCACGTCATAAAAGAGCGGGCCCGCGGGTATAAGAGTGCCTGAGTGATTTGTTGTTGCTTCTAGTTATCGCTGCAACGGTCCTATCTGCACCGCCGCACTGCAGCATCGAACCAGGGTTTTGTAAAAATCCAGACCATTTGACTGCATGAGGGCGTGAGCGACTCTGCGACGGGATGACCCCAGGCCTCTGACAAGTGGATGCTACCGACCAGGGTGATTGACCGACAGGCAGTAGCGCGCGCTGACGGTACAATTACACCGAAACTATTCCATTGCTGTGCCTCGTTGAACTCCTGGGGTCCGCGGATTTTCATTCGAGGATCAAGGACGGCGACAGTGGGAGACGCAAAATGACGACTGGTGCTGAACGGGCACGGCAGATGGTGATTGACAACAGTAATGAGATCAGATCTACGATGTGAAAGCGGTTGGCAGGTGCCCAGCATTGTTGATCCAAAAGCCATGTGGGACCTGCAGCCGTATCCATGATGCGAAGCCTGATCACCTCAAGGATGGGGGGCGGCATCCTTGCCGGCTTTCTGCTAGAGGGCAAGATCGGCCGTGCCAACGCGCGAGCAGGACGGCTGAAACCTGGGCACAAGGATGAAACCACGACGCCTTCACGAGATTTTGTGGAAACACTCCAAATTACATTTTCCAAGTATTTTTGCCCTTCGCTTGGCCTCATCATCGAATGATGATGATTTTGTTCAGCATCAGTGCGAGCCTTTGGGATACTCGGCTCCGTCGCGATGCCCGAATGGCGTTTAAAAGCCACGTCGAGACGTGCTTGGTCGGGCCTGTTGCAGCGTCTGTGAATGCGTCGTGGCCCACGTGGTCTGTTGTCAGCCTCGGGCGCGTATTGGAGGTTGTGACAAGCACTCGAAAGCTCGCCAGCTAGGAATCTGCTTATCCTGGAGGCTTGCTTTTCCAGGGTCCACATGCGTCACTTCTCAACGTTGTCGGATCAATACATGGTATCCATGGTTTGAGGCGGTCAAACAAACAGCACATCACTCTGCGAACCTACTGGTCTGCGGTGCAACACAGATGATCCCCGCGTTCACGCACACCATCGTGCCGTTAGGTTCGGTGATCCGGAGAAGCCCCAATGCCGCGGGAATTCCAAGCTATCCGAACGCCAGGCCTGCAAGCCACTAAGCCATCGTTCTAGAACTTCCACCACTCTTACACTTCACGACATGTCTTTGAGAATTCTCCAAAGTTCGTAAAAGAGCATTCTACACGTGTTTCACCTTTGCAGAACACCAAGGTTGAAGCGTACTGCAGTGGTTCCGGAATGGGGAGCCGCAACCTGCACTCAAAACTTTCCGAGTCCAAGCTAGTGATATCTCATTCGCGCGTAGACTGCTGCAGCATGCGTGATTTCCTCTGCACAAGCTGTTCCCTCTCCCAACACGATGATGATCCTTCGGAATGCGTATGCGAACCTTGACTCATATTCAAGTAAATCATTTGTTACATTTCAGTAGAGCGTGATCTTGAGTTCAAAGGTGCTGGATGGCAGTTCCGCAGCAGACGAATGCGTCAAAGCACGAATTCTCTATAACGGTATTTGAACATCTCTTGGTCTTTATACACAAGGATGTATCTCACCGCCTAAACCCTAGCTGGTTCTTTTCCTCCAAAGCTGTTCCCAGTATATACATATCCAGAACCCTATGCTGTTTCTGGCATCAATGCTCGTCTTCATTTCCTGTCTTCTCATCTGACACTTGAATCTGCATCTTCCATATCTAGCAACGCTTCTCTCAGAAGTCAGTAACCCTCCCATTATAGCTCCAATCACCCGTCTTTCCAGTGCTTCCCCACCTAAGAGGTTCATTCTTTGGTCCGCCCACCTCCCCCGTCTTGGGATTGACATCACCCTCAAACTCCGGCGGTGCCCCTCTCCTCATATTAGGATGAAACTCCTCCCCCTTCTTGATTTCCTTGCCATTCTCAAATCGTACTTCGGGAGCTGAGTCGGGTGACTGATTTATTTGTGGTCTTGACCTGGAGGCGGGGGAGGCGGGTGTTGGAGATGACGAGTCTGGAGACTGGTTGATTTGCATGCGGATGTTTGGTTTGGATGTTGGGGTTTCAATGTCTTTGGGTGTGCTGAAGGCGCCAGTGCTTTGCTTTTGCAGCTTCTCAAAGAGTTCTTGCTCTTCCTTGGGTAGGCGGGGTGGCGCTGGGCCCGAGCCAAAGGGTGCTTGAGCATGTCCAGCTGAGATGCTGAATGTGCGACGGGAGAGCTGGCGGGGAAGGCGCGCGATTGTGCGCGTTGAGGCAGCCATGGTCGGTGGCTAAATGTGTGATGGGACTTTCGGAGGCGAATATACTATGCGAGGTCTGTCGCGAGTGTGGTGGAAGCTGTTTGTAAGTCGATGGCGAAGACGACCTTCTTGACTATAGATCGGGACCGCGGCTTGACGGAGCCAATCGGAGCCCTGCAGTGGCAACGGAGGTCGGATTTTCGTACATCGTGGATGTGCATCACACTTCTCTTCTACAACCTTCCAGTGTAATTGCACCGTGTTCCGAATTATTTTCGTGATATCAAAATCCCCAGTACATATTGTGTCTAACTTTTTAGAAAGCTATCGTCCCTTCTGGGTCAGAAACGCCCACCGTCCTCTGCATCCAAACGCCAGGCTATCGTACAAAACTACAGCACATATAATCTACGCAATGTATCCATTCGTCTCGCCCAGTGCCCGCGCACTCCTTCCTGCATCCAAGAACAAGTTTTGACATTCTTCCACATCGTCCACCTCGATTTGCTTGTTCTCCCTTCCATTGACCTCTGCCAGTACACTCGCTGGAGCCAGGAGTTGCAGCGCATATCGCAAGCTAATCTTCTCACCAAGCGCGCTGACCTTCTCCTTAGCTGGACCCGAGATGTTGAGTTTCTCGGTCGTAACTCGGGTGGAGATGATCGACTTGATTTCCGCAGGCCCGTATGGGTGTGTTGGAATAATAAGGAGACGTGCGAGGAGATCGGTCGGGATGCCGTGCGCCGAAGGAGGCAGGTTCTCCCCACCACGAATATGTGTGTTGCCGCGGTTCGACGCGAGGATGACAAGAGGTGATAGGGGAGATTCAAGGGCGCGGTTCAGGAATGTGAAAGCCTCGAGGTCGAGCATGTGAACCTGCGCATGTTAGTCAAACCCAAACTTTAGAAAGTGGTATCTTACCTCATCGATGAAGAGTACACCAGGTACCAGGTCCGCGATACCTTGGTCAATGTACCTATTAACGACCTTATTGATCTCTAACCGCAGCTTCTCTGTGATCTCGGTCTTCTTGGGTTTCATCAGTTGTCCCATCATGCTCATGATGTCCTGTCCACCTTGCGGCCGCGCGTTGGCGACGTCTAGGTCGTGCAGAGTGACGTCTTGAACAATCTCCTTCTTCTTGTGAACATCACCCTTTGGTATAGGAACGTACTCCTCTGCCTCGAGATCGAACTCGGTCGCGTAGGCATCTGATCGTCCGACACGCTTCACAGCACCTGTGTTGGCTTCAATGTAGATAACATCGCCTAGACGGACGCGCTCCTTCTGTATAGCCTCGTATATGGATGGGTCGAGTCGCAGCTTCTTCGTGCCCTTGGCCGACTTGAGGTTGATGAGGAGATGCGAGATGGTGCGGCCATAGCCTCCAAGCGGGTTTTCAGCTTCCTCAGGCGTAAGCTCCGTCACTTCACCCTCATAGACCTCCTTGGTTTCCTTGACGCGAAGACCTAGCGCAAAGTGTTAGTGCACTCTGTGCCCACAGACTGAGTGAATGCGCACCTATTGCTCTCCTGAAGTTCTCCATGAGGGCCTCGGTCTTCTTCACCTCGGCAGAGTAGATCTCGCTGCCAACGATGGGGCAGAAGGGCACCTTAGTACCCAACTCCTGGCTCACAGCCAATGCCAATGCGGTCTTTCCAGTTCCAGGGCCACCTGCGAGTAGTACAGCTCTGCCGGACATCTTCTTCGCCTTGACAAGGTCAACGACTAAACCACACGCCTGCGCTGGTTAGTATCTAGGCTGAAGCAGCGAGCGAAAGTTGCAAGTACCTCTCGTGCTGCAGCTTGGCCGACGAAGCCACCAGCTGCGGGAGTTGCGCGTCCATCGCTTGATAGGCCAAGTCCTTTGATATGGGAATGCGCCGCGGTTCTGGCTGAGCGATCGTGCGTGCTCTTGACTTCGCTGACAGGCACCGTCGTCATTTTCGGCGTCGCAAGCACTCAATTCTATCAAACGATAATGATTTGGTATCGGGATGACGGTCGAGTTCGTGTAGGCGGTGTGGCGATGGTGTGGATAGGTAGGCGCGCGTTGTTTTGGGTGTCTTGAGCTCGAAGTTTTGGGAGGGATGGCAGTTCGCGAAAGGCACAGCTAGCGCGTCGACCGCAGCGCCGGCGCTCTATGTCAGTCACCCGCTTGAATCCCCACCCTCCGCCTCCACTCACAGCAGCAGGGCATTCACGGTCCCAAGCCAGGACACAGGGCTGCCCGCAATACTGCGCACTCGCTCACTATCGCATCGCTCTCTGCATCGCAGCCTGCTGGTATGTTGGGGGCTTTCACCATCCCTTCCTCCTCCATGGCGTCGCCTATCAGTGACCGTCACACGGCGGCGCAGTCAGGGTCACTGCCTGGGCCAAGGGCCAACAGAACGTACAGTATCTGACCTTCCTCTCGCTGTGCCGAGTACTGACCTTACTACAGACCACTACTTACAGGAACACATGTTCGCGCCCTGAGTACCGCCATCACTGATATCCCCCCCTTCGGAACATCCTCTTCCGAACAACCAACGGCCACTCCTTCACCCTGACGGAACACGGAGTATCTCACGAAACGCCCCTAGGTCCGAGACAGGTACGCATGCAAGACGCCACAGAATACACAACACCCTCAACGGCGATTTCCTTCGGATCCCGCCTCGCCTGATTAGTCGCATCCACTCTCGAGTACACTACCGAGCCAAGACCAGAGATTATGGAACATCACACACCGAGGCACAACGCACATTTGGCAATATTATCTGGATTTTATTCAGGCCGCCGACACGAGCAGCATATTCATACAGCAAAAGACTACTCGCATGTCCCCCATTTTCGGTAGAACCACCACGCCAAATGCTTGTTACAGCGCGCAGCCCATGCCTTCGACCAAAAGGACCTAAAAAGACAAACCTCGTCACTCGTAATCCGTTGTCGGCATTGGTACCATGATCATGGCACCTCTAGGGTGGGGTCGGTGGGCAAGAGAATACTATACATCGATGTGTGCGTTGGTTGTGTGTGTGCGTGGGTTTGGTGGTAAGTGAGCGCCTGCAAGCTCGAGCAAGCACTGATGTCTGTCTCAGATCTCTCGCCATGGCTAACGACGCCCGATGCGCACCGACCGCAGTATCAAGATGAAGGCAAGACGCGCATGTTCGATCATGTCAAAGGAGAAGGAAGGAGATCGGACCAATCATCGAACCAGGATTTCACGCGAAAACAGGAGGACTATTTGCCGAAGAAGATTACTCTTCCTCGCTCTCGGAGCCGCTGGACTCGTCGTCGTCGCTGGATGCATCATGCACTACAAAGGTTAGTTGATGATTGAGAGGTGCACGCACTAACAACTCACCAGGCGGAGACTGGCTGGATCCCGACGCACCACCCTGGAACGACTGCAGTTTCTCCTGGATCTTGCGCATGTTATCCTCCTGTTCACTCTTGCCCATAGGCTTATTCTTCTTCGGTCGAGCCGCAGCTTGCTTCGTCACCTGCCTAGGTGGCTCAAAATCATCATCGGCTACGGCACCTCCCTTGGGACCGCGCAGAGACTTGATGAACCTCAACAACTCCCGGAGCGTATCATCGTTGATCTCGTCCATATCGAGCTCCATTTCGTCATCGTTCACGGTCGCAAGGTGTGGACAGCCATTTCTGATGATTTGGACTGCCTTACGCATATCAAGGTCACCAAGCGTACTGATGCCCTCTGAGATCTCCTGTTTCTGGGCGAAACTCAGAGGCGCAGGAGCCTTAACCTTCTTAACCGGTGCAGTCTTGATAGGCTTCGCAGGCGGTGGCACCGCAAGTGGAAGACTCTTCCGCTTTGTTGGTGGCACGGCGGCCTTCTTCTTCTTGCCAGGCAATTTGGGTGAGGCACGTTTGCCACCAGTTTGCTGCTGCAGAAGTTGTTGCGCTGTGGCGTTCAGTTGTGCGATCTGTTGCTGGATTGCAAGAAACTGAGCCTGAGCAGGGTCTATCTCCTCCTCGTCTTCATCTTCCTCATCATCTTCGTCAGAGTAGAGGTCGCTGGGCGAGTGTTCAGGAGCAGGCGCATGCTGGGCAAGCCAGTCGGCCTTCTCCTTCCACAGGCTCTCAAACAGATCCTCCATCTTGTGCCCCATCTGGTTGACGGCGTCACCTTCAGGATTGAACTTGTAGCAATTCTGGAAAACGAGCTGCGCATCCGCGTAGAAATCCTTGGCACTTTGGTAAACGCCATTCTTCAGATTCTTCTCAATCGTACCAAAGTCCATTGGTTTCTTGATGATCTTGAGATAGGACGGAATGTTGAGCGCCACAGGATCTACCGGAGCAATGAACGGGTAAGTAACTGCACTGTACTTTGGCTTCATGAGCTCGGTAAGCACAGACTCGCAGAACTTGAGTTCTTGCGCAAACTTCTTCCTTCTCGGCTTTGCGTTGGTGTAAGGCAAATCCTTCGAAGGCCTATGAATCTCTCGCTTTGGACGACCGTCTGTAGTAGACGAATCACGTCGAATCAACGGCGTGCCGTCTTGCTGCAGAGGCCAGGCAGCCTGAGGTGAGGTTGCTGCAGGAGTAGCGACGGCAGGAGATTTGACATTAGGCGGTGCAACACGAGACTCACGTCGAGCCTTTGACGAAGTGTTTACTGATGGCTTCTTTGCCTTTGCCGGCTTAGGTGGCTCTTCAGCAGCAGCACCTCGGGGCATTTTACCCATGCCTTTCAAGAAGTAAGCGCGGAGGTTATATCCTGCTTGAGTTACAGGATGTTGCTTGTTGTTGAAAAGCTCGCTGTTGGTAATCATCTGATCGAGGTCTGCCATGAAATCCCTTACGTAAGTGTACTTCTTGTCCTTCAACTTGTGTTCCATAGTAGTCAAGTCCATGGGGTTCTTGACAATGTCAGGGTAAGTAGGAATGTTGAGGGCTATGGGGTCAACAGGATCCTTGAACGCTATCGAAACCTTGATCTTCTTCGTGTTCCTTATCCGCTCAAGAAGAAACTTGTTCTGTGCGTCCGTCATCGGAGTGGTTGGCCATTCTTCCCAATCAACAGCCCTGTGAACACCTGATGCCTCGTGTGCAGAGTCGGAAGCCGGCCCTGGAGTACCGCCATTTGTGCTGGGTTGCTCCGTTTGATTGGGCAATTCGGGGAGCTTGAAGTCGGTCTGAGCACTCGTCTCTTCTTCGGTCTTTGTGCGCTTCGCGTCGGGAATATCGTCATCATCATCCTCGCGGGGACGGACTTTGCCCGAGGACGGAGCATCTTCCATCTCACGATCTACAATAGCTGGAGACTGAGCAGCAACAGATGGGGGCGCAGTAGCCGCATCGCTGTCGGTCTTGATTGTTAGGTCGTGCATTGGCTTTGTAGGTGCTCCGGATGACTCTGTAGGTTTCGACTCGGCCGGTGCATCGGCGGTGGTATCCATGCTGTCTTCAGCTGGCGCTTCCTCTTTGGCGACAATCTGCGTCTCGGGTACTTCTTGGGTACTAGCGGCTGTTGCCTGGGTCGCTGAGGAAAGCTCTTCGGCAGTTGCGGGTTCGTCGCGCACGTCTGAAATTGGCGCTTCTACGGCGTTGGTAACCGTGGCACCAGTATCCTCGTCACCAAACAAGGAGTTGTTGTCTTGTTGGCTGTCAGGCAGAAACTGTGCGACACCGTCGATTCCAGCAGAGACGTTGGTAGTGGGCTCGATGGCGGGCTCGACTGCAGGCGCTGATGCATCCATATCTACGTGATTGCCGTTGGTGGTTGGTTTTGATTGCGCGGTTTCGTTGAGGGTTGTCTTTGGTTCTGGGTCGTCGAAGAGCACATCGTGAACGCTACTAGATATTAGTAGGTGGCGCAAGGTGAGAGGGGAGACGTGATGAAGAGTAAAGGGAAGAGCGACTTACCCGTTTGCCTCAGTGTCTACCGCCATTGCGTCTGCCGGCGCAAAAGCGCTCGCCTTAAGGTCCAGGGAGGTTTTGTCGACAGTGGGAGATGTCATTACTGCCATAGGGCCATGAAAGTGAAAGGCGGGTTTGCGCGCGGCTGACAGAGGATGTGTTGTGTTTGATGTTGTTGCTAATCTGGGGTTGTTAGCGATTGCCATTTCGGGCGCACGCGACTGCGCAAGAATACGCGTGTTGACGACGGACACGGCAATGAGAGGGGTGAGTGGGCGCGTTTGCGGTGAAGGTGGGGTCGGAGGGTGAGGCTAGCGTCGGTAAAGTGACGCGAGGGATCAGGAGGGGCAGTGAGGAATATATGTTGCAGAGGCTGAAACGCACGTGACTACGTACCAGATGGTGGCGGCGGCGAGGTATCAAAGAGTGGACGGCGGTCGGTGATGAGTCAGACTTTATAGCGCCGACGCGTTTGTTATGTTGGGCCAAGCGCGTGGAAGGCAGAGGCAATAACGGAGTGGTGCAGCTGTGCGCCCTCTCTCAAGATGTGCGACAACAACACAAACGTTGGTGATGGAGTGCACGGATGGTGACGGCGGGCTGGATGCTCAGACGGGCGGGCGGTGAGCGCTAGTGTCAAGCGGGTGCAGACAGACGGGGGATGGATGCGCAATATTAATTATGTCGGATTTACTTGGTGCAGCAGCCTAGACTTTTGTCGAGATGTGACGGATCTCGGACAGGTGACAAAGGTGTGGCGGGGGAGTGCGAGTAAGGTTGGGTGATCGGGAGCAGGCGCGTATTGATTGGAGGCAGATCAAGAAAATGGACTCAAGAACGTCGAAGACAGACGCGAGAGGAGAGGCATTGGGGTTAAGTAGCCCGGCCCTTCCATCTCCGAGCCAAGCCTCGCAGCAGCCCCTGACCTGCCACTAACCTGGACGGGTACGTGTCCTTGCCGACCACTTGAGCATCCGCACCCGCAACGCCGCGTTTTGGGATTATCTGCTCTCTTCCGACACCTGCGCGTTCAACTTGGACGGCTCTGCTACCCTCCCGATGACTTTGTTGCTGGAACAGATGCCGTCGACGCGTCGCAGCGAGCTCGACAGCTCTACACTATGATCCCTGTCAACAAGGCCCGTGCGTGCAGGGGTGGGTAATTCGCTCTTTCCAAATTTTTTGCGACCACTTGCATCTTGCGCATTGCTTCAGGCTGCAGCACCACAGCCTTGAACAAACTTCCGGTCAAGGCATCCACGCGCCCAGTCAGCGACCTCTCGACATCCGCTGTGCCTACCACAATGCCCGCCGCAGTAGCAACCCCGAAGAATCACGACCGCCGGCCGGCGAAGAAGCCCAAGTTGGCGCAATCATCTGCGACAGTCCGTCAGAATGGCCTCAAAGCATTAGTGAATGGAAATGCGGCAAAGCCCACGGCAAAGACAAATGGCCCAAAGAACGCGCGAGCAGACAGAGTCGACGACGCCACTGCTGTTGTCGAAGGCCCGGCCGATGCGCACATGCTGGATGCAGACGTCATTGAGATCAGCAGCGCCGAGGAAGAGAGTGAAGACGATTCAGAGAGTGAGCAGGAGGATCCCACACCGAACGGCGCCGCCGCCGATGACGACAATGCCGCGGAGCCAGAAGAGCTTACGTTTGGGGACCGGCTGCGCGCAGAAGGCCCTGAGCCTGTTCAAGAATCACGAATCATCAGCGTAGAAGATGCATTTGACCCCAACCCCGAGCGCACAGTAACGACGACCAAGAACCGCCCTCTTGCACCGCCGAACGCAAACTCTCTCGGCACTGTCCTTACCCAAGCCCTGCGCACCAACGACAAGGAGCTTCTTGATTCATGTCTCCAGGTTGTGGATGTAGAGTCAGTATACGCTACTGTAGAGCGGTTGCCATCGCCATTGGTTGGCACATTATTGCAGAGGTTGGCTGAGCGACTTCACCGAAGCCCTGGCCGGGCAGGCATGTTGATGGCTTGGGTGCAATGGAGTCTTGCTGTAAGCAATCCGCATCCGACTTGAAGGAGGCAACAACTGACACATCAACAGGCCCACGGTGGATACCTCGCTTCCCAACCACAAATCGTCAAGCAGCTCACCGCACTTAACAAAGTTTTGAAAGAGCGCTCGAGCGGTCTCATGCCGCTCATGTCGTTGAAAGGTCGCCTGGATATGCTCCAAGCTCAACTTGATCTGAGGAAACGGAACCAAGCCGCCAACGACGATGCCGACGAAGCGCTAGTCTATGTCGAGGGTCAGGACGACTATGTCTCCGATGATGAGTCTGTCGATGGTGCCACTGCGACCCCGAAACGATCGCGCGCGGAGATGGACGATGAAGATGAAAGCTCTTCAGACGACATGGGCCTGAATATGGAGATGGAGGACGTTTCTGATGAAGGCAGCGAAGGTTCTGACGAGGACCTTATCGACGACGAGGCGGAAGAGACGGACGATGACGAGGGCGAGGGCGAGGATATGTCGGAACCCATGAGCGACGACCTGGAAGATGGCGACTCCGAGAGCGGAGACGAATCGAAACCGGAGCGACGATCAACTGCCGCACGGGCAGGACTTAAGAGCCGGCGCTGAGTATGGAAGAGGAGGTTCGTAATATTTGTACAGTCTACGACGGCCCGCGAACCAAACTGCTTGGCGCGTCCGATCATCCAAAATGGGATTCACGCATAGGCGTTCATCTAGGTGGCGTTGATACCTTACTTACGGCAATCTACACGAAGTTTAGATCTCTTCAACGCATCGCTTTTGCAGACACCGTTGGTTTGCATATCATGGAATTAAAGGTACTTCATACAATCAGTCAGTTTGCTGTTCTGAGACACGTCTTTGCCTTCTCGTCAGTCAGAGACAGTCCCTGCTGTGAAGCCTTGTCGCGTTAAGTGTGCACAGCGAGCTGTCGTCTCATGGCACAATGTTCTTCTGACGCTGATATAACAACATTCTCATAACTCTGTCAACATGAAATCTAGCACATATCACCTCGACGCTGTACTCCTAAAACTTAACAGCGAACCATCCCAACCTGGACTTCATCCACAACTTCGACGCAGAGAAAACGGACAGCTTTTCAGCCATATCTACCCTGGCCAGGCGGGAAAGGTTTACGCTATAGTCTTAGACTTCAACGGCGATCTCATCGACCGTAACAAACCGTGCCCAGAGCTGCGTCGCACAGCTTCAGGCCATCTTTTCCAATACAAGATACCAACTGTCAGGAACGTGAGTCGCGTACCTTCGATTCTCCACAACTGGTTCCATTGACCATAATAGGACGAGCATACCTAAAGCGTAACTCTAGCCGTTTAGATACTACACTCGCCAGTCTCTTGGCACAACGATTGCGACGAAACAAGGACCAGCAACCCCACTAAACCTCACCAAAGACACTAGAGCGGAAAATCATGGTTAATAGACGCAATATTCGTCCTGCCTTTCGAAGTGAGCGCTTCGCCAAAGAACAACTAGGGCAGAGAAACTTGGCTATCGGACACAAAATTCCTACGCACCACACTCGGCGCCTCACCAACGAGGAATTATCAGAGTCGAGAGATTGGACTACCAGACGAGATACCAGAAATCGGGCTAACATACCTATGGCTCCTACACTACACACCCAACGCATCGTACCTACAGATTCATCACTGCCACGGCCTCAACATCTGACTGGAATGGCGTCTCCGTATACACTGATCCAAGTAGGTCATAGAATTGACTCACGGGCTCAATTTGCTCCGCATACAAACACGTACGATGCTGACCCTAGGCCTAGGTCGGATAGACGGCGTGCGTCGACGATCGTTACCCAACGCACGACCGACTTGGCTGAATTGAGTGAAGAGAATGAGACATTGCGTGAGTGGAAGAGGTGGATGGCGAGTAACAAGGACCCCGCTAAAGAAGCTATCGATGACCGGCGTACGATGGAACTTCGCCTCGTAAGTAGTTGTTCCGATCTCCGGGCTCGTTTCAAACTTGGTGGGGAACTCGCTGTGAACAAAGTGAGGGATAGAACATACGAGCCCTCTTCCCACAATTTCGGTCACGGGTTTGATCGTGATGGCTTTTACGGCCAGCTTGATAACTCACCGAGACCAAGAACCATGACGGTCACGAATTCAAAAACGGGCGAGAAGAAGGTAGTGCGTTTGGATCATCACATGCGTCCTGTTCTTCGTACTGAGGAGCAGAGTTCTGAGACTGATGGTGACGATCTTTGGTCGCAAATTGCTCGCGACCGGGAATAGCTGAAGACTCCTTTTTTTTCAAGTATGTTGCGCTTCATATCCTTAGTACCCATCCCAATCCATCCTAGTCTGCGCCATCATGATCGTTGCAATTCCTCAATACTTTTTTCTACCTCAATCTAGTGACTCTGGGAATGCTCATCTGACAGTACGAAATTGAAGAAGACTTTCGAGGCTATCAGTGCGCTTAGGGACGATGTCCGCACCACCCGAACGAGCGTTTAAGGATTGTCTGGCAAACCTTCAAATGTCGAACGTAAAGTCAACAAGCTCGCTCAAGAAGTTGCGAACGTTAACGCCAGAGTCGAAGAGCTAGTTAAAATAAGGACAAACAACTACTCTAGGAAGAACTAAATGTTACGAATGCAGTATGGAACGAAATGGGGTGCTATAATGCAGTTGGATGACAACAAGCTGAGAGTCGAGCCGCTGGATGATGACGAGGTGCGGAAACTAATCCGAGACATTGCTTTGGAGAGCAAGTAGTCTTCCGGATCGGGAATCTGGTTAGCTACGTATGTGAGCCCCAGCCAGGCGAAATGCATAGTGAGTCGAATCACATATCTACATTGAGCTAGACGGTTACAGTACCTCAGTCTCATTGATGCTTGTAAAAGCCAACATGATTGAGTCTTTGTCTTCCTCCTCGATTTTACTACTCAAATCACGTCTTTGTTCTACGTATATTCCGAAAAACAATGCCCTTGTCAAACTAGACCTTAATATACTACTTATGTGATAAGAAAAACATACATACCTCACCATTTTCTACCATATAGCCCAGCTCCAATGTACATATACGCAGCACTTATTCTTTATCGACTGACATGTCTTCCTTGGAAGGCACCGTCCCAGTTAACACCACTCACACCAACCAGCCTTCGACCTACCGCCCCTCAGCCTATTATCCACCGATCCGTCATCCGTCGGCCCATCATCCGTTGGCCCATTGTCCGCCCACGTCCTATGATGAAGTCCGCACAAAAAATGTCGACGATGCCTCGACGTCGTCAGGACATGACCATTACCACTAATCCTCCAGTTCAACAGACCTTCCTCCTCAGTCCAACTCCCACGACCACAACCTTCCATGTCAATCCACCTACCCTCCCCCCATTTGCTGGGTACCAAACTTTCCTCCTCAGCGCCACTTCGTCTTCGAGCTCAACAAGTATTCGTGGCGATTCTCCTGTTCTGCCTCCATCTCCCGTATTACCTCCATCACCACACCTCGCTCTCTTCCGCAATCGTCATCTCTCCACACCCATATCAACACTACCAGCCTATCCGACACCTCGTAGCTTCCACGATGACGGTATAAACTCCGACCCTTCACTATCC
>Ga0115847_100097_pt1 | contig 19242 bp, 20 predicted proteins | sample InSIn5SAF170_FD_83861 | JGI IMG/M metagenome (GOLD analysis project Ga0115847, IMG submission 83861)
GCCGAATGGTGTGTTTTGCGTTCAGTTGTCAGCTTCCTATTCTGGTCTGGCCAAAAGGCCGCGTGGTGTGGACGACTATTGCTTGAAGCTGAATCACGAAATTTCATGCATCCAATCCAAAGCTGTGGAGAGAGGATCCTGAGGAGGTGGACTCCGGTAGACCGTGCGGTAGTTGTCAGAATGAAGAATCTGCCTTTCTGCTGCGACTCGAGAAGTAAGGAAGAAGTTGAGGTGGAGGTCGATGAGGGTTTTGGAACTTAAAGACAGCACTGTGGTTAGAGATGGCACTAGCTTCATCAGCCACATTTTCCACCCTCGAGTCATCGATTGTGCAAAGACGTCCAACCACCACCACCACCACCACCACTTTACCAAGTATGTATGTACAGTTTAGCCTTGTTGAGAGAAAAGGTGCTCGCATCCAACAGACAAACAAATAACCACGTCCCAAATGCACATAGGCTGAGAGCTCGTCACCGTGTTCCCTCGCGGCGTTCTTGATTTCCAACATCATGCAGGTGCCGGACAAAACGATCCATTCTCCATCTCGCCATGTCGATCCATGCCAAAAAGTAGCGGGTGGTGGTCACCCTCAACACAGTCAAGCTTCGTCCTGACAGTGTCCCCTACACATCACATACCGACCCAGGACCAGGAAGCCTTCCAGGTCCCTGTCCGCAGAATCCTCGAGCAGACACTCATACGGGGTCCAACGGCTGGAGAAGTGGCTGTTCGGAGGACTAGGAAGTTGAATCACACTTCTCCACAGGGGCAACACCATGCGGAAAGCTATGGGCGCTTAGGGACCTGTACTTTTAAGCTCTAACCCATCACCCACATTAGTAGGCCCTTTGTTCTTGGGTCCTTTCTTGCGACATGCCTGAAGAGGAAGTTTATTGATGGGGACGCGATCCGATATCGCTTGTGGGAGGTCGTGGGGGAACGACAACCCTTCTATTGATGTTTTTCACAAATGGTGGCAAAGTTACACAGAGGACGAGATTTCATCACGAAAGGTGTGCCCAAGTAAACTCTGACAGTGAGATGAGTGCTGAGGCAGAGAATCATCCATCGTCGCTGACGTGGTGTTAATGCTCTCATCTCCGCAGTCATGCTAGGATCTGTCACTGATGACTTCTATCGAAATAAGCGGTACTAATCATGAAATCATTCTCGAACGAGCACGTCCACTGTTGTCATGCCGTCTTACCCATCAGCAATTCCTAGGAAAATCAAAATAGGACAAGCGATGTCTGCACAAGGGCGTTTCCCTTGACCGTGGATAAAACAGAAAAAAAAAACTGATGACTCGAAATGGCGTCCAAGTGACGTGTGTGGCATGGGAAGATACTTAACATCCACCCAGGCAGAATGAATTGACGAGCTTTCAACCCATCAAGCTTTCCAAGAGAACGCACGACGAAATCTCCTACTCCCGTTCTCCATATGATCCTCATCCACTATTACATAGTGCAAAAACTCCATCCCTGCGATTCCTCCTCCTCCTCCACCTCCTTTTACCAAAGGACGAACACGGAATAGATCAGGCATCGGGCCAGCTTGAGTGGGCACGGCGGACAGTTATGGCCGCATTACTCCCTATCCTTCAGGATATTGCACCAATCATTCTTCCATCAGCTGTGCATCTAGCAAAAACGCCGACGCTACCAGTTACTGCCTCGCTAGATCCAGATATCAAGCGAAAGCCCGTGACTCTTCCCGTACTCTCCAAGGTATCAAAAAAGTTACATGTTACAAGTAAGCTTATCCTCCGCTCTCAAGTGCAAAGCAATACATCTCAGATCAATTCTGTATATCTCAGTGTGTGGCAGAACCCAAAGGTTTTGAAAAGAGCTAGACTGGGATCTCCTATGTCCTCTATAATGTTGCACGCAAACTCTGTTTGTTCACCACAAACCTGGTAAAGTTTGTCCATAGCTCACGACTTTAGTCTGGTTCTCCTCTCTCAAGTCATCAATGGACACCACCCTCTTTAACGTCTTCTCAATTCAAGAGTTTCAGGAGTACCCCATAGCTTGACGTTCTCTGCAGTTATTGCAAGATCTTCTCCTTTAACAAGTGTTGCATCTGAGATATCAACCGTCGCAAAACACAACGCAAGAATTCTCTACCTCATCAGTTCCACTGGCTATCGCACAAATCAATCTTCACAACACCGCCTTAATCAATCATTTCATTTCATTTCCTTCTTTTCTCCATACCAGGAAAAGAAAACCTTCATATCCCTTCTCCTCTCTCTCTCTCTCTCTCTCCCCTCCTCTCTTCAGTACCATCTATCAATTAATCAATCACTAACAAACACCCAAAGCAACCCTCCTCCCTCCCCTAACCAGCACTCCCATCCGCCATCACAGCGAGCAAGAGATCATCATCAGCATCCAGAAGGGTCTCCCGTCCCTCCTGACCCTGCAATCGGGCAAAGTCGTCGAGCAGTTTGTCGGAGTGGGTGATTACGTCCTGATCCCCGCGTGGACCGAGTATCAGCTCAGCAACGGGAGCGAGGTCGATGATGTGATTTTCGTGTCGACGGGCACGGGAGGGGAGGAGAGCGTGGTGCTGTTGGATGGATGGGGTGGGCGGTTGAGGGAGGGGGAGTGACTGTGCACATGTCACGGACTTGAATGAAAAGAGCAGTTCAACACGTTAGACTCAGTAAGTGAATGATGATGGCGACACGTTGAGATGAATTGAATGATGGTTGGTGGTTATTATGATATTCCATTTTTACGGCTGAAATTTCTTGTTGTAAAACAATGCCTGATACTACATCCCTCAAAGAACTCCTGCCCATGTCTCTCATCTTATATCTCCAACTCAATCGACATACCGAGGTCCATCATCCTGCCAATTCGCAGCAGGCGTTTCCGGAACACCATAGGCACCCGGCGTAGGTGCACTATAATAGCCAGGCGTGGGTGCATCCACAGCACCTGGCGTAGGCGCTGACCAGTTGTTCTGGTACGGCGCAGGTGTAGGTGCGCTGTACGGAGCCGGCGTGGGAGCATTATTAGCACCTGGAGTAGGGGCACTATAAGGCGCAGGTGTTGGCGCGTTCATTGCACCAGGTGTTGGAGCGGAATACGGTGCTGGTGTGGGTGCATCGTAAGAAGAACTCTGTCCCCAGCCATTCGAAGGTGCTTGATTTGACCAGGTTTGCTGTTCTGGTTGTGAGGATGCTTGATATGCAGGTGTTTTGGAACCCCAAGAGTCATTCGCGTTGGAGCCACCGTAACCTGGTGTCTTTGACCCTGCATCGAACCCATTGTATGCTGGCGTTTTGGCTCCTGCTGACCATGCTGGGGTTCGACTGCCTCCGCCGTAGGCTGTTCTACTTCCGTCGCCACCATAAGCTGTGCGACTTCCATCATACGGATTTGAGGTGCGAGAACCATCGTTCGCCCAAGCTGGTGTTCGTCCTCCATCTCCACCAGTTTTCCAGCCTGGAGTTCTGCCACCAGCATTCGGCGCGGGAGCTGATAGATGTTAGCAAGACCGAAAACTATAAGTTTTGGACACGACTTACTTCTTGATCCCCAAGCAGGAGTCCTTTCGACATTACCAGAAGGCGCTGGAGTGCGTCCACCTTCCCAACCACCAGGTCCACCTCTTCCAGCACCTCTCGATGGCAAGCCGCCTCTACCACCACCAAATCCACCACGAGAATTGGGATCTATAGACTGTCCACTAATCTTGTCCTTGAATCCAAGGGTATCTTTTGGTACGTTGATAGTCTTACTTTTGGTGTGAAGTTCGACACGGGCATGGGTGTCGGTAGTCTCCTTCACAATACCAAGCAGACCCTTGTAAGGACCTTTTCGAATAGTCACGGTCTGACCAATTGCACGATCTCGGCCGAATGTCTTTGGTGGCGGCATGGCAGTAGCAGCTTCCGGTCGATTGATCTTCATGGCTGGATTCATTGACGAAAGATCAAGTGGAGCTGTCGTCGATGTCAATCGTCCTCCCTTCGCAGAAACAGTCTGAACGCTGGTCGTACGCGTAACGAAGACACCTGCGTTCTCATGTTGTGCTGGGTTGCGGATGAAAAGGTATGCTCGATGGATGTGAATGATCTTGCCGGATCTGCCCTCACCTCCATACTCTTTGACACCATCGTCGACACGAATTTCACCTCCGTTACGATCCGTTGCAACAGCATCCTTTCTTCTCTCGAGCTTATTCGAAATCTGGGATGGCATGACCGTTCGCTTCTGATTATTTTGGTCGAGTACACCTAAGGATTCTCGATCCACCTTGATGATACAACCTACAGTAGAAGGATCGAGTTGTACCAAATCCCAAAGCTCAAATTGACCAAGAGTTCCACCGCCACCTGTGTCGCTCGCTTCTCGGAGATCTTTACTGAACACTGTGATTTCGTTGTTGCCTTGATCACTCAAGAATGTGACACGATCCTCAACAATCTTGACAACCATACCCACCTCATCTCTAAAACGACTACCTCCAATGACCTTGACGTGATCGCCTTCTTGGAAGCGTTTTCGAAGACCTTTCGTAGGAATCTCAATTGTTTGACCAGCAAGCAAGCCATCAAAAACGGACATTGTGACAATATCACCACGAACTGACACTGCTTTACCGATAATTCCTTTCTGCTCTCCCTCGTAAACTTCAATGATATCTCCAGGTTGGTAGGAGGCATTTGCGGTACTTTGTCTTAAACTGGCGGCCAAAGCATTCAAGTCTAGATTCTCTGTACCATCCTCTGCTCCAGAAGCAAATATTGTAACTTCCTCGAGTGTCGGGTTGACATCCTTCTGCTCAAGATGCTGCAATTTGACCTCCTTTTCGACAAAACCGTTGACGTATTCGTCGCCAAGATACAGCCAGCTCTTGTCGGGTCTTGCTTGCAAATATTTTGCATGTCGCTTCTTCGCTTCCGCTTCATTGAAGAGTCGTAGCGGTGGTCGTGGTCCGTTATTCGCACGTTTCCTCTTTGCGCCATAAGAATCTACCGTGACATCGTCATGCAGACCATAATCGAGTCGTGGAACGTATCGAATGCGGATTTCCAGACCGGTATTTCCAACTTCGGTGACCTGCGCTAGATCTCCAGCATATTTCGGAGGACGCTTGAGGCGGACGTATGCACCAGGTACCAGTGTAGCCGCTTTCTGGACTCTGAAAAGATCAGGCATTTCCTTAATACCCACAAGCAACATCTTTGTTCGAGGGTAAACATTCATGATACCATCCAACGCCGTAAGTACATCTGCTTGTCGCATTGCTTCCACGTAGATGTAACCCTTCATGACAGATCCAACACCACCTCGCTCAAAAGCAGAGGTGATTTGCAGTTCTTGTTTTGTGCCAGCCCTCTCCTCGACACGTTTCATGATTGAAAAAATAGCTTCTTTCTCTTTTCCTTCCTTACATCTGATTGCCCAGATGCTAGGATCATCTATGCTGGGTAGCAGCAAACGTTTCGGTACAACTGATGCATCTCCAAGTCCTCTTCCAGAACCTTTCTTGGTAGCATATCTTTGTCGCAGGATCTCGGCTTGTTTTTCTGCATCCAGACTTGCTTCCATCTCACGTCTTCTGTCCAATTCTCGATGTCGCCGATCATCGTTCTCTTCACCTGCGGGTAGTGCCGCAAGGTCGTCTGGATGTGTGTCTGCAATGAAATTGTCCTTGATCTCATTGAGTTCGTCTTCGTCGTCGTCGGCCTCATCCTCGTCCTCATCGACTTCAGCCTCTACATCGAGGAATTGATTGCGTCCTTCGCGTCTTCGTTTCCTTGGACGACCCTGCCAGTATCATTAGTCTTCACGTAATGAGTTTAGTTCCACCATATCTGCTGCCCATTTCTGTGACGCGAGAATGGCCTCAACCACTGAAGGACAAACCTACTGATATTTCCTCTTCATCATCTTCTTCTTCATCTTCCTCGTCGTCCTCATCATCGTCATCACGCGCGCCTGTATCCTCTCCTTCACCTTCATCGTCCTCACCATTGTCACCCTCATCCTCATCCTCATCTGCCTGGGGTGACCTCTTTCGCGAAGATGCTCGTTCCTGTGCGGGCTCATTGTCTGATCCATCTTCACTCGGTGCACGCCTAGATTCTTTCCTCACTGGCGCAGCCTCCTCATCATCTGAGACATCTGCCTGTTGAGGGTTGAAATCCTCCTCATCATCACTATCATCGAAATTTGTATTTAACAGATTGGCCGTAGACATTTTTGAAGGTTACGAGACCAGGCAGACTCTCGTCGTTCGAGAGCGCAATTTGGCCCAGATTTCGAGGTCAGCTGTCGAGGCTTTCAATTCTTCAGGCTCCGAGCTCCGTGGATGTCTTGGAAAATAAAATACAGAAGATGAAATGAAGTTCTGTACGAGATATTCTTTATTCTCAGAAAGCGATACATCCATGCTGAGCTTCACCATGCTTATGCTAGGACTATTCCGCTCTAGCCTAATCTTGGCGGTACATCACTTCTTTAACCGATCTTCTGCCGATGACCGAGTGCAATGGTATATACTTAAAGTGACCAGAGATTGAATCAATCAAATCATTCTACAATGGAAAATTATAAACAAGATGAAGGCTGTCCTGATTGATAATTATGTCAAAGTATGTTTATATTGTTCTGAATCTACATTCGTTTTAACTGATCATGATCATAGGATTATGATGAAATCAAGGTTACAGAAGTACCATATCCGATGCCAGAAGATGGAGAAGTGATTGTGAAAGTCGAGGCTGCCGGTGCCAATTATGTTGACTTGCTCTATGTAAGTCGTGCTTCAATCTATGAATAATATCCCGTTTAGCATGCATACCATATTGTTTAGTTTATTGTTGCTCCATGGAAGAGTACTTTAAGTCTCTTCTTAATGGTAATTGTCTTCGATTTGTAACCTGCTAAATCTTCTACGTTGAAATGTTTTAAAAATGGTAACTATCACTTTAATTATTGCATAAGAATGCTCTGTATTCTAATTGCGCTGAGCATATAAATTGCAGAAGTCGTACTTGCTTATGCTCATCATTGTTTGCGTTAACTTGTTGTCCTTTTAGCGATGTAATTACTAGAGTACAATGACTCGATAAATTGTTATCTACAGACGAATATTGTTCATGAATATTATCAGTATCATTCTGAGAATCACTGACAATCTCGTATTCAGTGTCGAGGCAAACATCAAAACAACCACCGCGGTCTCGTAAAGCCACCTTTCATCCTCGGTCTCGAATTCTCTGGCATAATCCTCACAAGTACACCTTCATCTTCCTTTCCCATCGGAACTCGTGTTTTTGGTACGGTATGTCTTGCCCATTCGCTTTGTCAACTCCTCTTCTTGGTCACTCAGCCATCCACCTTTGCCCGTCATACTCATGGACCAAAAAGACAACAGGATCGTACACATCCCAAATTTCTATCGCGTCATCTCAACTCCATAGCATACCACCTTGTCTCTCTTTTAAGGAGGCAGCTTGTCTGCCAGCAACCCTTCCGGTCTCATACGGTGCCCTTGTCACGCGTGGCGAGCTCAAAGCGGGCGAAACAGTTCTCATCCATGGCGCATCAGGCGGTCTAGGTCTGTACGCGGTTCAGATCGCCAAAGCAGTTGGTGCAACTGTGATTGCTACTGCTTCTTCTTCTACCAAACTCACTATCGCGAGCAAGTGTGGTGCAGATCACTGTATAAACTACAGTGATGATGATGATGATGTTGAAAGTGGAAATGGAAAGAGATGGGAAGATGAGGTTCTGCGCATCACAAGAGGTCAAGGCGTAGATGTCGTCTTCGATAGCGTGGGACTTGTGAGGAGGAGCTTGAGGTGTTTGAAAAGTCAAGGGAGAATTCTGGTCGTGGGTTTCGCGGGTAGAGAAGGGAACTTGGAGAAGGTTGAGATGAATAGGGTGCTTCTGAAGCAGGCCAGGCTTATCGGATATGTAAGTCTTCTCGAACTCCTCTTGATGCATTCTCCCAAGTTTTCACGGTCAACTGTTGTTGATCGTGTTATGAGTGACATGATGCCCTTTTTTACCCTTCAAGCTCGCGTTCTAACAGAGCATACAGCGTTTTGGGGAGACTCATCGCACGAATCCAGCTGAGACCGAAGAGATCTGGAGAGCGCTGTACAAGCTGCTCGATGCCGGAAAGATCAAGCCAGTCGTGTACGAGAAAGAGTATCGGGGTCTAGAAAGCGTCAAAGATGCACTGCATGACTTGAATGAAAGAAAGGTGTGGGGGAAAGCTGTCATCGAGATTGGTAATAGTAGCGATGAGCAAGGTAGTAATGAGATTGAAGGGAGAGCAAGGTTATGATATTGCTCAGTAGGGGATCGGAATTCATATTCGATACGTGTAGTTTGCATTTTATGCACCGAAGTAAAATGCAGTTGCAGAATACGTAAATCTTTTGCTTTTTATCAGAGTGTGGCATCGTTTCATCAATTCATCTATGTATGCTCATGTCTTTGTTCCGTTATACCATCTCACTGTGCTCTAGAGCATTTCTATATCTAGATATCATTCCTCCATCTCAAGTATAGGTCTTTCGCAAGCATGCCTTTCTAATCCAGATCATCCTCTCCAGTTTCAACCTCACTCTTCTTCCCTGCAGCATCATCCTTAGTATTCTCCTTCCCTTGTGCTGTCTTCTCCACACTCTCCTGATGCCTCTTCTTCTCCTCCTCACTCATCAGGCTCATTGGTTTCCCACCAAGAACCCCTTCTTTTAGGTTGCCATCTTCATCAACGTCGTCTTTCAAGTATAATGTGAATAGGACGCAAAAGAGGAGTTTGCCGGTGCCGAGATCTTTGAGCACGTATCTGAGCGTGTGTGAGCGTTTGACGTGCTCTGGCCTAAGAATTGAAAGAAAATGTTGGTTGATATGCAATATACACAGTAGACGATGACTTGGTAAGGTGTAGGGTATAGGTAATAAAATCCCGTAAGATAGGGGATGAAGGAGATCAAGGGCAAGAGATCAATCGTATTTGATTTGAACAAAAAGCAAATAGAACAACTGCTTACCTCAGACCTTGGCCATCCCAATATTTCATAATCGGCATCGTAAACCCAGGCAACTTGAGTGCGAACTCTGTCTAGGAGTTAGTCTCGAGCAATCTCTCCAACCCTGTCCCAATATCAAGATAACTGTGCACACATACCATTGAAATCCAGATACGGATTGAAAAAGTCGCATCCATAGGTAGTTCCCTCCTCCCACTCCCAACCCTCTCTGTTCGTCTGATTCAAGAACCACTTCTTCCTCCCTGCCTCTGTTTCTGGAATACTGTTATCCTCTCTGGTCTCCTTCCCATCTTCATCACCCCCTTCCTCAAAGACCAATCCCACGTCTTCACCGTCGTCAGTCCTCTGTCCTACCTTGCCCTCATCTCCCTCCTTGATATAGAGCCTGTTCACACTTCCTCCTACACCACCATATAAATATGGTTGATCAGCGTATACATCTCCTTCGAGACCAGGATCGACGGCCCATTTGACGATTTTAAACGCGGTGTTGAACCCAGGTGGTAACCTGTCACGGATGGGATGGTCAAAGTCGTTACCAAAGACTAGATCTTTACCTGGGATGGTGCGCTTGGGCGTAAATGCGAATGCTATGCTGTATTGGTCCTTGTAGTAGTCGTGAGGCGGGATAGAGAAGTAGGGTGATGTGGAAGGAGATGATTTAGGAAGACCGCGGTAATTCTGGGAAAAGCCGATAACGTCGTTAGTGTAAAGTACTTCTTTGCAGATAGAGTTGCATTTGCAAACCCAGAAGGTCCAGGGAGTTTCAAGGAAGAAATTGCATAGGGGTGGTGTAGAATACCTGAACTCGAACACTCAATTCGACTGTGATGTCTTCAGACTCGAGTTTTATTGTCTGAGGCGTATTCACATGCACGACCTGGTGTTTCGTTATATCATATTCTGTACCTGTGGTAACTTGAAGGACGTAGTTATGCGCCATGTTTGCGACTCGGTTCGGCGTTGCAAAATGCTTCTAGGAAAATGGTGCAGTCTCTGGTACAAGATGATAATATATGCAACAATGTTCAAATTCTGAGGAGAAGGATATCACGAAGTGTAGAGCATGAAGAAGTTTCAACAAATGGCAATGCTTTGGAGGGGTGTGGAGGGTCAGTCGCACCGTCATGGGCTTTTTTTTGCCATCACAAGCCACGACCGAACAGGCGGTCAGTGACGTAGAAGAATATACCAAGTATCATTCACATCAATCCAAATAGTCCTTTTAGACGTCAGTGATCAGATTGTGATGTCTATAACACATTTCACCATAACTGCATCGCTTGGTACCTCGAACAGCCATGCTTTCCCACATCTTTATCATACAGATCATCTATAGCCTTACCAAATGCTCAAAATGCGCAACACGCCTTTCCATATACTTTGATCCTCCTTCAACCCTGAACGCCTGGCTACATAGGTATTATGCATTGCTGATTCTTTTTTGGCCAGTCTACTGTCTCAATCATGCGTCGATCATAATTTGACTCCCCACACACCTCTTCCACCACTAACACCAAGCCAATCTCCACCATCATTGCTCAGAGCACTATGCGGTGCCCAGCTGATGTTACCGACCTCATAATCGCATTGCCAGCTGGCGATAGGGCCTCTCGCGATGTCTTGTGATGAGCCATTGATTGATGGTCCCGGTGGTGCAAGGGCTTGACTCTGGTTGATCAAATCCCAGACAAGGACCAACGAGTCGTCTGCACCCGACGCAAGAGTACCACGTCTGGATGGTGACCATTCTATGCAATTAATATTTGCATTGTGACCTCTTAGTTCTGCTACAGCTTGTCCTGGCTGTCTCACATCCAGTATTCTGATAACATTTGAATCTTGAGAGAAAGTTGCAAGCAGATGTGTGTCGTGCGGTGATGCTGCAAGTCGTAGCAGAGGTGGTGCATATGACATGGTCTGTTGTGCTAAAGTCGGACTCATTCTGCCGCCTGGACTGCCATCTAGGATTGTTAGTTACCGCATCAGGTATTTCGAACATTAACACACACCTTTGTCGTCCTTAGCACTTGGCTCATAGATAATCGTGCTATGCTCCAAACTTCTGAGATCAAACATCCTCACACTTCCATCCGCACCACAACTCACGAATACATCTACACTATTGGCGCAAAACCTAACATCGAAAACTTCCTTGTCATGTGCAATCAATTGCGTCTTGGCAGTCAAAGTTGGAATATCCCAGATAGTGCAAGTCGTGTCAATACTCGATGTGATGATTAAACTCGGCGAGACCGTGTTCCAATCGAGTGAAGTTAAGGGTGCAGTATGTTCTGGTGTCTTGGAATTTGATAACAATGCCAATGGTGTCAATTTGCTTGCTGGCAAATCACGTCCTTGATTTGACGATCTGTTGATATGACTTCCGGGAGATGCAACTGGTGTTTCTGATGGCAGTGACCAAAGTCGCAAATGATCTCCAGAGGTGGCAAGGAGGTCAGTAGTCTGTTTTTGCGAGGACGGCGGTTCCCACAACAGGCGTGTTACAGGATATGAATGTGTTGCTTCTGCAATTTTCACGAATTCCAAGCCATATTTTGGTGCACCAGGGGTGTATGAGTCTTGTGGTGCAGGCGTTATCTGTGTATCTAGAATCTGGATCTGCGAGATCGTTAGGTCTTTGCAAGAATCTATGCTGGCATTGCTACTTACGAAATTGTGTCCATCTTCCAAATAGCTGCCAACTGCCACTTTTCCAGCATCGTGACCTTGAGCAGGCCATTTACACCAATCGAAAGCATATATCGCCCAAGGGGCCAGGTAGTTACTGTTTGTCGGCACCGCGTTCGCACCATCATACGTGTATGGACTACCACCAGTCAACGTCTCCGAAATCGAGGAATCTGCGCGGGGTCTGATATCCGCTAGACCAAGGGGCGTGTTTGAGACTGCCCGCTGAGTGCTTTGTGGAGTGTACTTCTGATTTGAGGGAGTGCTACATTGACCTTGATCGGTGTTCGGTGTTGTTGCTGAGTACGGCACATATCCTGACTCAAAACCAGATGATACTGCAGGACTCGACCTTGTGTAGTTGTGTGATCCAACATTTGGCCCTCTTGAAGGTGTAGAATATTCGGGTGCTCCTCCCATGGCCTGCGCTGGGATTGTTTGTGGATGGTTCGACGACATGGAACCTGGTCTTCCTGGCTGCAAAGCGCCTGGCAATTGTCCTGCACTTTGGAATTGTGAACTGCCCGGAGTGGCCTGCTCCAGATTTATGCGCGGAGCCTGTGTAGGCATGACCCCTCTTTGTCCTGGTAGATTTGACGCGCTTCCACTCATGTGAAGTTCGTCAGGATGTCGAGTCCTGCGGGGGGTTTCGTATTGCTGTGATTGACTCATTGTAGAAAGGGTTGAAGCCTCAGGGTGTGCAAGACTGTGAAGAATCTGAGAAGCAGATTCACTTCTTGAGCTCGCACTCGACCTTGGAGTAGCGTAAGGATTGTCTTGGTCTGAAGCTGAATGCGTTGTTGCTCTTTGAGAATCGGAGTAGGTAATGCGAGAAGTCCCACTCAGTGAAGCCAATTGCTGTGCAGCTTCTAGACTAGGCGATACAGCAGCTACTGAAGCTGGAGGATTCCTCTGATCATGATCTGCGCGATTGAACGAGCTGGATGAGGTAATTGAAGAGGCATGAGTGTTGTTACTGTCAGAGGTTTGAGACCATGGCTGGTACGAGGACATGGTGGAGTTGGCGCCGCGACAGCTCATGCTGGGTGGGCTGCGTTGCGGCTGCCAGGGAGTGATTGGCGGGAGCACGAACACTGAAATGGCTTAGAGTGTGCCAAGACTATCACTACTCCAGGTACTCTGAGATCCAACAAACATCCACCACCATACAACTTCATGACAACGACAATAGACCATTTTGAAACTTGATGCAATATTGCTCGATCTGACCAAATCAAGAGCATCGAGTTGAGTAAATCGAGGACGCAAGACTCTACTCTTCACATTCAATCTGCACGGCAGCCTTGAGACTCGAGATACCTCAGACACCCAATATAGTAGTAGCTAGAGTCAGTTACCTGCTGTTTCACTCTCAAGTCATGGCCTCCTCTGCGCTTCTTCTGCTTTCGCCATCCCCTTCGCCTGTCAAGTCAGACACATTATCCGCCGCCTATCTGTCACCTATTACAGAAGTTGTCTCAGCTCTCAAAAGTCAGCCATCAAGCACAGAGTTAGTTATCACTGTTCCTGTGCCGCATCTCCAACAGCAACTCAGCCTGCCAAGATCCGTCATCTATGACGAAGCACAACATTTGCTCGCTGGCCTGTACAGCCTTTTCTGTGCTGTGTGCGCCAGATTAAAAGTCGATGTCGAATCAGGCACTCCGGGATCATTAGATGTTCGTATCCTTTTATTGACAGATAACACCAACGATGGGTCATTCTTGGGAGGTCCTATTGTCGATATTGCATCCTTTGCAAGAGGCAGACCTACATGGAACAATACCTTCCTGAGTAATGACGACCACACTCAGGCATGGTTCGCGAGGTTGAAAGACGCTCAGAAACAGTACAATGTCACCAGTTCAGATCACTTTCAGACTGTTAAAGCTGGCTACAGCGCCATCGTTGATAGCCCTCACTCCTTAGATATTCCAAGGTCCTCTGCTGCAAAGCCGCATCACATTGTCGCAGTTGGTGGCACATTTGATCATGTTCACGCTGGTCATAAACTGCTGCTTACAGCCACGGCATTACTCTTACAGCCTTCGTCAGAACCGCGACGTCTCATTGTAGGCATTACTGGCGACGAGCTGTTAAAAAACAAGAAGTATGCCCAATATCTGGGAAGTTGGAAAGAACGCCAGGATGATGTCGTTCAATTTCTTCTTTCTGTTCTTCTCTTTGAGGACTCCCATAAGGAGCAGAATATCGAGACGACATCATTCAATCGGCCAGTTCCAAATGGTAAAGCGATCCATACCCGTATTGTCCCGTATAACTTGACTATCGAGTGTGCCGAAATACAAGATCCTTTTGGTCCAACAATTACGGATGAAAGTGTCACTGCGCTTGTGGTATCGGGTGAAACCAGATCAGGTGGTCAAGCTGTGAACGATGAGCGAGCGAAGAAAGGTTGGAGTTCCTTAGAGGTTTTCGAGATTGATGTCCTTGACGACGGTGGCTCAGGGGATGCAAGCAGAACTGAAAATTTTGCATCCAAAATCAGTAGCACTGCAATCAGGAAAAGAATCGCTGAGAACAATGGAAAACCATCGTTATAATTAAGGAGTTGAGTCTCGACTTTGACCGCCTTCTTCATGCACAAAACCATTTTGAGAACATGGCTTGAGAACATGTCACGCCTGAGGAGATTGTGCTAAATGTGATGTGATGGCTTGGAGACTGCTTCTTACAAGCACTGGCACCTTTGATAGCCCTTGAGAAATCGAATTTCATCGTTGCACAATCTCGATTATTGGATATGGGATATCAACTCCTGGCACATGCTTCATGCTTATATCACATACACATACTAGGATTGTTGCGTCAATCACAATATCGATTATGCACAGCATGGCATATGTACCAGATTCTCAAGCTTGGTAGGCCTGGAGGTGTATTATGTGCCCAATTGCCAACGACTATCCCACGCCATTAGTTCCATGGCACAGCTAGTTGTAATGTACCTCGCCTCAAGTGGTTTCCAACGGGAACGGCTTTCGGGCCGCGCCGGAGCATCAAAGCTAGGATCGAGACAAAGACAACTGGATACTGCCATCCAAGCTCACAAATGCGAAGGAGCCGTCATGATCCGACCTGAGAGTCACAGATAATGGATGCAAACGAAACTTACTTCTGCAGATGATCTGAAACTTCTCAGTTGTGTGGTGCCACATTTTAAGCGCCGACGAAGCCAGTTTCCTATTGGCTGCTAAGTTCACCAGCAACTCAAATCCTCCATGAAAGCATCAGTTGATGGCGCCCATGGAATATCATTCACATTGTACCGAACTTTTGCTTATTGTTGTGCTCAAGTCCTTTATGAATTGTCTCCTTCGTTCATCGTTTCTCATTGGCAAAAATTGCAAAGGTCAACAACAGACGTCAAGTCGGAAGTCCCGCGACTTGACCTACGCTGTCATCATGCAGCCTACTTAGCGGCGATCCTTGTTCCTGTCACCACACCAAATGATATGTTTGTCACTATTATCTCTGTCGTGCTTTTAATGCAATATCCGCATGAAAAACATATCACATGACTAAAATCGGCCCGCAGCTTTGGTTACGCTAGATTGTGGTACCTCCAATCATCTATGCTCGTCGCGCGGGAGCAAGTCTTGTCAATATATCTAGCGAATGGGAGACATCTCTCCCTACCATCGAGTGGCCTTGTTAAACCACCCCTCACAATTCCAGACGCATAACCACGTCAGTTAGGATAAATCCAAGTGGGGACCAGGAGTTTGTTGTCAACATCAAGACCTGTAAGCAGGTTTCATTGTGTCATCTCGAACTAGCAGTCATAGTGATGATCCAGGAACTGTCTGTGCTAATAGTCTGGATAGTACAGTCTTATGGGCTTGATCGGTTGTCCTAGATCATTGATCAATGCTGGCTGGGCTGATTGCAATAGTGGGATGTTTAATGTGGGAAGATGGCAGTTGTGCATGCAATCACAAGACTACAGGACGACGTTCTTGACAGGATTTTGTATCACCTTATTGGTAACACTAGCTACTCAGGGACTTTGGAGCTGTCACCAAACATCAGGAGTATTGCAACACCGCTGTACAAAAGGTATAATAGAGACGTGGCCTCATTTCGACTTGTCAGTCGGAAGCTGAACACCGCCTACAAGCGCTTTTTTGTACAGTCAACGCAAAGATTCGAGAGCCTTCCCCGGGAAGTTCTAGAACTTGTTCTTGACCTGCTGATAGGATCGACAAATACGAGTATCAAGCTGCACCATGGCGAGCTGAAAGGACAGGACCGCTCGTCAAGCTCAACCATTACAGCTCGTCCTCAATATCAAGACCTTTCGTTGTCTGACCTTGCCAAAATTCTTCCTCCAACTAACCTCAAGGATGTCTTAAATTTCCGGCTCGTGAACAAGAGATGCGCGCACACCTTTGCTCAACGATTTGGTCGTAGACCCAGTATACTGGATCTGCCATCGGAGATACATGATATTATCCTTCAATATCTTGTAAACTACAACACTGATGGTCAGCTTATACCTATCGCGAAAAAGTCATCCTTAAGCGTAGAAAGCTTCACACTGCTAGTGCCACAGCAAAATGATACCAAGTCAATTGCGAATTATGTATGTATATGATGACACCGTTCCATTAGATTTATTGATCATTGTTTAGCGGTTAGTGTGTCGTCAATTCGCCCAAAGAGCTATTAGATGTCAGTTCACTCGTGTGTGGGTTCGATTTTCAGATGATGGCTTTGAGAGACTTCGATTTGTAGCAGAAAGACCTCATCTTGCTCAAACTGTGAAGCAATTTTCTTACATGATACCTCGATTTTATTTTCAAGGTTAGTCCATATGGGCTCCTTCCATGCACTTTTGTTGATCAATACATTGTACAGAGAATGCTATCTTCGAGGAGCTGTCTCGACGAACCAAGGCTATGATGGCAGGCTTGAAATCTGAAATGTACGATAGAGAAAAATCCACACAGACAACGCAACGGCCAACTTTTAGTCAGCTCCAATCAAGACTCGCTCGAACAGAAGAGAATAAGACGATAATATTCAAGACCATGGAAAAAGCAAAAGAACAACATTCTATTGTGTCTCAGAAACGAGACTTCCAAGGTTTATCTTCGGCATTGAATGCTTTCGTTAACCTCGAGCAAATACGTTTTATGAAGGTCATGGATCAAGTTGATTCAGATTGGATGAATCTCATCGAAATGTATCCTGAATTCCGTGAGAGGCTGAACGCAGAGTGGCACTTGGCGTGCGAGCACTCCGCGAAGACACTCACCGAAGCATTAATTTTATCCAATGCGCGAAATTTTCAACGTCTCTCAAGTCGATTCATGGATCCATCAACTCCGATCTCCCTAAGCGAAGGGTCAAGTGGTGCGATATCCCAAGTTGCGAAGCGACTTAAGAGTCTTGAACTTGAGTTTGACAATCGATGGAACCTGGACGAAAAGGTTAAGGAGCTATCTGGACTCTTTCGACTTGTATTCGCTGAAGCAAAAGCCTTAGAGAATCTGCATATAGGCTTCCGACGTCTTGTATCTGTTCCGATATTTACCATATTTCACGATATCAGGTGGGAGCGATTAAGCTATCTTGGTCTCCATCAGTGGGAATTAGAGAGCCAAGAGCTTGTTGATCTCCTGCTCCGCTATCGACACATCAAGTATTTGAGACTTCGTTATGTGTGCCTGAAAAAAGGCTCATGGGCTAGGGTCCTAAAAACTATCCGGCTGAATCTAAACTTAAATTGGATCAGCTTACGAGGCATCTCATACCATGGCGCTAGCCCACATATTCTCGGTTTACAACCAGCATTAGGCCATGGGCCCGAAGAATCTGATGATGACAGCGATTCAGTCTCATGGACTGGATCAGAGAGCAACGACTCAGAAGACGAAGACTCAAGTGACGATGGTGAGAGTGAGCATCAGAATTTTGATTCAGCATCAGATGATGATGATGACCACGATTCTGGTGACAGCGACGATGATGACGATGACGCTGGGGATGACAGTGATGATCATGAAAGTATATTAGGACATGGCGTACATATCGGGTAAGTCCCAGTTTTCCTTGTTACACGTACACAGATGTCACAGGTCATTCATATGCCATGTACCATTCTAAAGCGCATTGCTGATCTATTAGTTCTTTACCAAGCACGATCGAAACATCAATACCTGAATCACCTACTACAACAAATCCCGGAATGAGCGCTTATACTACAAACAACTATAACAACAATAATAATAATTCGACATTATTTCGACTCGTCCGACAACCATCACAGCCGGGTCAATGTTATTGCTTCAACGGTTATGCCTGGGATAAACTCGATGACAACCGCGAGACTGTCCAGGAAAGTCAATGGAAGAAATGGCAGAAATGGGTTCTAAAACCGTGTCGCCTCCACGATAGCGAGGCAGCAAGCTTGGAGGGTGACAGTGAGAGCGAGGATGATGACAGCGATGGCAATTCAATATAACGACTATATATCGTGTAGAAAGAAAGTCCAATGTCAAACCAAACACCCACAACAGTTATAGCGAGAGTGATAAGAGAGCCTTGTGTTGAAGAGCCAAATATGGCTATTGAAACCCCTCTATTTTGCCAAGTAGTCATGTGCATAACATACTAGTCAAACGCTCACACTCGTCACTATTCACACCTCATGATACACTATAATCTCTTACCTGCGCGATTTGTCCTTTGTTTTTCTGATGGCTGTGAACTGCCTATGGTTCTTCTTCCAGAGGAAGCATGTTCCGAATCATGACACGTTTAAAGTGCTGGCAATCTCACGCATTCCTGGCCGTTGTGCATTTGGATTTGTTGTCTGATGGTATTCACATATGGGCATATTCATATTGAACACTCTCGACACTCTTCTGTTACCAGACGAACTTCTGGAAACTTCAATTTTAGCTAAGTCCTCATGTTGACTCGCGGTATGCGTAACGAAATGAAGTGGCAACTCTTGGTAAAGAGCACAGTGCCAAGTTGTACTTTCGCATTAAGATATATCAACATGAGTAACTTGTCATTTCTATAAGCTATGTCCACCTTCAAAGAACGCTACCATAACACATTCATTCCCTTCCATCATGCATTGATTGCCCAATCGCCAATTTTGATTATCCCCAACACCTCTTCTCGTGAATTACCTCCTTGCCCAAGCATACTCAGGTCCCAATCTGGTATCATCTGGTGACCTACGTGTACTTGTTTGACTCGCCGCCAGTAAGGCCGAGATCCGATGGGTCGGCTTGCAAAACGCGAAGACTAGTTCAGAGTAAGTAACCAGATTATTAAGGGCAAAGAGCAAGACTCACGTGTTGGTGTTACCCACTCCACCAAGATCGAGTGGTTGTCCCAATTGACCACTGAGTACGTTCACTTCCTCCTCTCCTGCCCTCTCAAGTGCTCGTACAGCTTTGATAGGCATGCGTGCAGTGGCAGCCTTATCGGCGTTACTATCGCGTCAATTCAGGCTCCTCCCTTTCTACCTTAGC
>Ga0115847_100098_pt1 | contig 19044 bp, 23 predicted proteins | sample InSIn5SAF170_FD_83861 | JGI IMG/M metagenome (GOLD analysis project Ga0115847, IMG submission 83861)
ACTGTCATATTTACGTCGCTGCCTTTTCTATTAGTGGATGGAGGATATGGGCATGGATCGCATGGCTTGAATCTTGAAGTGCTACTTCGAGAAGCTGTTGGGATTCCAGGCTCATAGGCATAATGGAGAAAGGACGTTGGTGGAGGATAAAACCCTTACACATCTTCGCCCTGGCGCGTAGTAGTAATGAATAGATGGTGGCACTAAGCAAAGCCAACCTATAGCTAGTACAAATAATGCTATGGCATACCACGATCCCGATCCCACAATGCATTGTGTAATCATTTGTGTTTCTGCCGTCAGATCTCAATTCGGGCAAGATCCCGTTCTCCTCAATAGCTCACTCGCGTGCATTGGAGTTGAAGCTGTTCTCCAATCTCGCTTAAGTCGTAGACTGCATGGCTTGGCAATAAAGGGGCCTGCATTCATGTCCATGAATATTGTTCGATTCTGGATCTTTGTGATTGCAACTCCAACCTTTTGCCCCATATGATGTGTCCCTCGCATCGCGTCAAATTTCGGGGTGATCGTCACCGGTATGGCGATGGAGTGGTCTCTCAGCTGTCATTACCTTTTGGCCTTGTCTTACCATTGGGTTCAACTCCTTGATCTGACCCGAGTGATCAGATTTATCGGGGATGAGAGGGAGAGACTGATATCTCCTTTTTGTCGCGCGGTCTTTGACGGGTGACTGCTGCTCTGAAAGTTGCCCTGAGAGGAAGGTGGCGGCGGCGTTGATGGTTCTTTGTCTTTGTACTCTTGTGTCACTTTTTTTTGCTTTCGGTGCGATGATCTCTCCTGCTAGAACACTTTTGATATCCATTTTTGGAACATTCCTTACGTTTCCTTTATTAACTGTTCAATCTGTCACAAGGAAATTTTTTCTACTTCCTTTTGCTTTGTCTTGCTTGCGTCGAGTTTTGTTGGAAATGAGGTTTCTGGAACATCGAAGATGACTGGCAAGTATGTCTGTCATCTCGTGGTTTAAGGTGCTACTATGAGGCATGTCTTCCATGACTTGTCAGTATGTCGTATACAAAATTCGTCTGATCATGCATGCATGATTATTAGGAATGTCAAGGTGTTCTAAACCGAATGACAAGATCATATCTCTGGTTACTACGATGTTTTTGGAAAGCCAAAGTAGCAAGAGTTCCAATGACGCAGGAAGCTAGCACCTTTGAGCAGTTTTCAGATTGTGAAAAGTTCTCGAATCGTGTAAGTGATTCTGATGAGAGTGGTCTTAACAATAAATATCCAACAATGACTCTTTATTGTACCACATTAGTTCCAGCCACGGACACAAAGAATCCTTGATATCAATACTCCAAAACAGGGTGTTATACAGATCGCGACTTAGTCAATGGAGTTTTGTGGCAGTCACCATAGCAGTATAGTAATAGCTTCCTTACTTTCTTCGACTAATTTAGCCATGTATAATGCAAAAGGTACACATTACGATTTAGAACGTTATGGATATATGACGAGACCTTGATGCATATCAAGTGATAGTCGTCGAAGGAAGTTTGAGCTGAGAATATCTGACAAAATTATCATTATTACAGGATCTTTACCAATCTATCATGTCGTGAGGTGCTCTAATGCACATTCTCAGGAGTCTTCGCTAACAGGCTCAGGTTGAACGGAACGACTGATGCTATTCTGAAGCAAAATGGCCTTGCAAACATAACTGAAGTTGACAGACAGCTTTCAGGGGACGTTCACTTGGAGCCGATACAAGATCTCCTTAAAGCCAAAAATAAATATTACAATGCAACCGTCACTGATGTCGAGTACGATGGGAGCCAGCGATCCCAATCTTTTGTGGAAGCATTGGAGGCGATAGCAATCTTGAGAAATATCTCCACATGGCAGCCTAGATCTGAATGCATTGATGGGCACTACGGTAATGGAGAAGGAAACAATAAGCAAATGGACTATGATTCTACTATCGAAAGCGAAGAAGGATTGTCAATCCAGCAGTTGCTAACTCTGCTCGGGGACATGCGACGTAGCATATTAAGACATTCCACGACGATCCATATATGGACCAAGGAGGAGGTTTACAAATTTCTGGAGATAATGTCAAACGAAGCAACAGAACAGTTCGCCGAACGGAACACAGACCGTCAGCGGCAGAACGCAACAGTGATTCAATTGAGAATCCTTGAAGAAGTGGACAATAACTGGGAATCTGTTTTCCTCGAAGATGAGCACGTTTGGGATATTGCTTCTAAGAGAACAGAACCTGAGATGAGAGGGAGTAATGGCGCAGAGGTCGAGATGGATCAGTCGATGAAGCGATTCTTCTCCATGAGGACTTGGCTTGTGGATGATCAATCAGCCGAGTCTCAAACAGAAGTTATGAGGTCTAGCCCAAAGGTTGCTGAAAAAACTGAGCCTATGCGATCGATACATAACAAAAATATAGGAGGTCCTATGATAAAACTGAGGAAGCCGAAAGAAAAGACTGTCAGGCACATCCGAGGAAGACAGCCGTGCTTCCCATTTGGCGAGACGCCATTCCAACAGGCATATATGAGTTACCAGATGGAGCAGGAACTTGCAAAAGGTAACATTTGACACTTGCCTCGTGTTTTATTATGACTTGCTGACTGTAACGAAGTAGCAGAGTTTCAAGAGCTGCCAGCGAAGAAGAGTTGGTTCTCTTGGTCTATATCAAACCCGAAGAAGAAATTGCCTCCTGTCGAGCCATTCACTCTTCCTCAAATCCCTTCAAGCTGGACACCAGACAGCGTTTCAAAAGCAGATAAGAAAGCTGCACTTGTCGAGTATGCTGAGAATAATGCAGGCTTTCCTGCTCGTGATATTTCAGAGTACTGTTATATTCAGAAACACATTCAAACCGTAGAGCATCTAAAGTCGGCCACTAATGATTTATATGGGAAGAGGAAAGGACAAGCAGAAAGAAGTAGTGATGCTGCTGACAAGCATAAGAGGACCAAAATTGATATCTGGGCTTCACCATAGAATTTGGGAAATCGTCGTATTTATTGTTTGTTTGCATGGTTGTGAGGAAGTCTTCGTGGTAATGACATATCTTCGGAGTTGGACGGAGTTGCATAGATATCATGATTCCTCTTGTTTCGGGTTCTTTGAAGAATGCAACAGAACATTGCCCGTCAAAGGAAGATAAATACGCGTGAGATATATAGCCATGGAGTTTTTGGTTACATGACAAGCTTGTGAACTGTTCAAAGAGATGGCAATATGTCAAGTCCAGCACCGTTCAACCCTCCATCCACATGAAAGAATTGCTTGGCGCCTGTCATCTCGTTCGTCCGTATTATCATGCTGTACTTTGATTTCATGAAAATTAAATAATGCCACCAAACCTGACAAAACACTCCAGTAGGCGAGATCTTTGTGGAAATAATCCTCTGCAGAAAAAATCCTGCGTGGTCGATACTGATTGATGACGAATGTGGTTGTTCCAGAAGAGCTACCTTGCAGCTCTATCCTCTCGGCGCCTTACCATATACGCGCCTTGCAACATTAGTACCATATCACCACTGTCAAGTTCTTAGGTGTTTGAGAACCTTCCTCTAGAATGGGTCAGAATCACTCTGCTGAAGCTGAACAACATGGACAACATGCTTCGACTGAACAATTAAGCCATCAACTTGTAAGTAATGTGCCCCGCATCAGCCCCTCCATCCTCATTAGATCCTAACATCACTTCTCTAATCAAGGCACAAAGATTTGCCAAACGCTGCTTCACTCCCCTCGAGCTCTACTCCTTTCAAGATGTCTTCGCTTCCCTCGCAGACCATCAAGATAACATCGCCTACCTCAAAGAGGAAACGATATCCCGTTTCCTCGAAATCCCAGATGTCCTTGGTGTTTCCTCCATCATCTTCCAAATCCTTTCATATTTGGGAGCATTTCCTTTCGCAAGAAATGCACCTGCTGTACTAGGCTTTGATCAAATGATTATGGTTATGGTTATAATGACCAACAGGTCTCAAAAGTTGCTGATGAAGGTAAATCGAGATCGAACGAGATTGTTGTTTAAGAGTATGGCTGTTTATGAGAGGAAACTTTCAAGTACTGGGTTGGAGAAGGGTGTTGGAGGTGATGACGGGTGGAAACAGAAGGAGGAGGAGCCTAGGAGTAATGTTAAGGGGTTTGCTGTGGATGAGGCTGCTCATGACGGAGACGAGGACGACGAAGATGATGATGAGCTGGTGCTTGGTGCGCTGGAATCCTTAGATGCTCTGGAAGTGTTCAAACATGGTGATGCGCCTCTGTCACAAGCTTCGATACCATCAGATAATCTGAAAAAGCTCATCATGTTACTACTCCTGGTTGCGCCACTGGGTACCCAGGAAAGTCTGGCGTTGCATTCGACCAGACTGTCAGGGGATGGCTTTGAAGGACTCAGTCGGACGGCGGACAACATTCTTGCTGCATTCCTCAACGTAGAGAAGTCTCCTGGGGTAAAGATTCATCAGTTTAGTACTGTCATATTTACGTCGCTGCCTTTTCTATTTGCTGGTTTTACTCCTCTGTTCGAGAAATTCCTCTTCTCCAAGAATATCGACTTCACGAAAAAGAAGAACACTTCTGATGAGGATGTTCCACCGCCGCCAGATCCTTTGCTGAATCAACCTGTACTCACGCAAACAGGAGAGATCCTAGATTTGAACATACTTTCTCAGTTGTCCTTCTTTCTTCCTGGGGATACCCTCTTCCGCCGGTTACGTCTCCTCTACTCTGGCGCGGACGCAGGCTTCTCCATGGGCTCATTCGAGACACGAGTCTTCAACTGGCGAGCACCAACAATATTCCTCGTCTCAGGAACTCGAATCTCTGAACACCCTTCAGGTCAAGAACGAGTATTTACCGATTCACTTCCACCTAAGCGCTTCCCAGACAGTAGTAAAAGCAGTCGTGTCGTTTACGGAGCATATGTAAAAGAACCATGGCGGCAGACTCACAAAGATTGTTTCGGAGACCGCGAAACACGTTTGTTCCAACTCGAACCAGTCCATGAAGTCTTCCACCCCTCAACAGTAAACAAAGATTTCGTCTCGTTCTCCAAAACCTCCGCACATCCTGGTATTTCAATTGGGTGTCCGCCGCAGAAACCAAAACCAACCGCCGGACTCGCTACACATGCGTTGCTAGGCGCAGTTTCGCTTCTGCTCGACTCATCCTTTGAGTTTGGCGTATTTACACATAATGAGACTTCCGGAGGAGGAGCTTTTCACAATAGCGTGACTAGGAGACGTGATTGGCAGGATAGATTCGAGGTTGAGAGTTTGGAAGTTTGGGGATGTGGTGGTGAGGCGGAGGCGAATGAGCAGAGGAAGAGATGGGAGTGGGAGGCAAGAGAAGCGGAGGCGAGGCGGAAGGTCAATCTTGGGACTGGTGATAAGGAGGCTGAAAGGCAGCTTTTGGAAATGGCGGGAATTATTGGTGGTAATAGGAGTGGCGGAAGTATGAATTAATGATTGTGGGAACATAGTGTTCAGTGATGGTACTATAATTTTAATCGCTCTCCTTGGTGAGCCGGAATCTTCTAAGCAAAATCGCTTTTTGTTTCTATCAATGGTATGATATAGATATATACAACCTCAGCACTATGTATCGAAATATAATCCAAATCGCTTTAAAACACTCTATATAACACAAGAGATCAACGGTTTCTCCTCACCCACCAGTTTGCTAAACTATATCCAATCACACCAACTACACTTCCCAAAACCGGTACTCCCAGTCCAAGACTCCAAGCAACCAACAAACGACCCTGTCTTTCACTCTTTAGGACAACTTCGCTATACCTCTCATTTCCGAAACTAACACGACTATATTGCGTCTTCCAGCCTAAACCAGGAACCTTAATACTCAACCACTCTTCAAGGAACTTTCGCGCTTTATACACAGGACTGACGACGCTACGACGCATCTCCTCGTAGTTATGTAGCGCTAGGTCATTGATAGCATAAGCATCTTGCCGGCGGAATGCAGAGTAAGCCTCAAGAGCCGCTGCACGAGCAGTATTTACGTCCTCAGAAGTTGTTGTAGAAGCGACTGTGTGAGCATCGAGGTGCTCGAAAAGAATACGCACATCTTCGAGGCCTGCGTTCATGCCTTGACCGTAGAAGGGAACCATGGCATGGGCTGCATCGCCGACGATCACTGCTGAGGAGGAGAAGTGGTAGGGTGCGCATTTGATTGAAATTAGAGGTAGGTGTGGATTTGTGGTGAAAGATTCGATTAAGGATGAACGTGGGATGAGGTCTGTGACGCCTGGAAAGTGAGTGTCGAAGAATTCTGGAAGGAGAGTTGACGGTGATGTTGAGAGGTGGGCGAAGTGTGACGAGGGGAGGAACAAAGTGCATGTGAATGAACCATCCTTTGGCCTTGTGTTAGCAATTTGAAATATTCTAAGCAAAGGAAGACCTACAAAACTTGGAATGGCGATGAACATGAATTGTTTTCCAGGCCAGATATGCAAGTGGTTTGGTGAGATACGAAAGCGTTTACTTGAGTCCTCATTCGCTTGTAACTCTCTTGCCTCAATCTTGAACTCGCACCACAACGTATCGATATATTCTTGATGATAATCGAGCCTTGCAAACTTCATCAAGTGGTAACGAGCAGCAGAATGTGCTCCATCAGCGCCAATCAAGAAATCAAAGTCTATCTCGATTTCTCGATTACGACCGGTAGCTTTGGGATCGTTCATAATCTCAAACCAAGCTTTTCTCTTTCTGAAGTCGGCGCCAGTGAGCTTGTAGTTGAAATTGATCTTGACATTGGGCATTGTTTCCACCTTGTCCAGTAGGATCTTATTCAGTCCTCCTCGATCAACTGCCAGAATGCCCTACAGCAAGTAAGCATGGATTCGCTTCTGCACAGGATTGCGGGTCATACCCTGTTCTCGATATCATATTGCTGTGATTGCTCATATAATTCACCTGTAAGATCTCGGCCGTGAATCATTCGCCCTCTCATAGGAATGGTCTCCTGCATGACCTCTTCCAATAGTCCAGACAAGCCAGAATGTCTCATTGCGTTGACACCTCTTTCAGACAAAGCAAGATTGATTGACTTAGTGAAGTTGAGTGGCGTAGTTGCCGGGTCTCTGAGATCTGTCATGTGAATGCAATTATTAGCAGAAATCCTACGTGATCTGACAATGATGTGACACGAGATAGAAACAATAATAGTGTTACATGTAGACGCCAATCCCCAAAATGAAAAGACGGTCGAGTATGGATCTCAATACTCGTTGCTCTGTTGCACAAACATGGATAGTCGAGTGGTCGTGTGCCACCAAGTGAGGCGGCAAAACATTGTGCTTTGTGGTAACATGCATGTACAATCCTGCCATATAAACACAAACTCAAAGCCTCAATGAGATGTGCTCTTACCACTTCTCAGTTCATATATCTCTACATCATGACCTCTCTGGGCTGCATAAATTGCAGCGAGGGTTCCAACTGGACCTGCTCCTATGACAATGGTCTTTTGCCCCTTCTTATCGCCAGCCATGGTAACCACGGAATATGAAAGAATCGAAATAATAATCTGTGCAAATAATACAATAACTTATTATACAGTCTATGATATATACAACATAAACGATGTTCACAAGACGTCTTCTCACCCGCTCATAAAAAAGTCAATCACGCTCATGGTTACAAGAGTAGTCAAAGTCCCGATGCCGGGCCGCCATCACCGAAGACACAAGCGAGTACGCTAGAGGAGGCCTGGAACAGGACCCTGATTATCTAATGTCTCGGCTATGCGAGCACTGGACAAGGCTGGACCATCAAGATTTTTTGTTCCTTTGTTATGCCGCCATCCTTCAGCCTTGTCTGCATATCCATCTTACAATCCTCACTTTTGCAACAAACGGACAACGGACTCCCAAATTTTCCAGACTTCATGAACGTCCGAACACAAAGATCTAGTACAACACGTATATAGATCAGGACTTTCCCGTTCAAGTCAACCCAAAGTCTAGCTCAAAATACATCTCTGTATACGACAATCATGACTTCGGAACCACCGACCAAGCGCAAGTGCTTGGGAGTTGATTGCACCGAGGATGCAGGGACATTACAATGCCCAACATGTCTCAAGCTTGACATCAAAGACAGCTATTTCTGTTCGCAAGACTGTTTCAAGCGAAGCTGGGTACGAAAGAATGATCCTCGTTTTGCTTGCCTCGGAGCACAAAATGCCCCTCCACAACAGGACTATCATATACTGATGTTCTCCGCAGAATACACACAAAGCGCTCCACAAATCCAAGAGTAATTTTCTCAGTAAAATCTTCACTCCGAACGCAGTCTCTGAACCTGATCCAGATACCGGTCTCTATAATCCCTTTCCAACATATCCTTTCACCGGCCGTCTGCGTCCCGTATACCCACTTTCTCCAAGACGAGAAGTACCTAGTTCGATACAAAAGCCTGACTATGCGGACGACGGAATGCCAAAGAGTGAGCGTACATATAAGGCAAGGAATCAAATCGTAGTTCTGGATGAAAAGGGAATTGCCGCTATGAGAAAGGTCGCCAAGATTGGCAGAGAAGTGCTAGATATCGCTGCAGCTGCGGCAGTCCCTGGTGTGACGACAGATTACATTGATGAGATTGTGCATAAAGCATGTATGGAAAGAGATGTAAGATTTCCTGCTTGTTCAAGATCATCTTGCTTACCAAGCCGTAGGCATACCCATCACCGCTCAACTATCACAACTTTCCAAAATCTTACTGCTCTTCAATCAATGAAGTCATCTGTCATGGTATTCCGGATCAGAGAATACTCCTCGACGGAGACATTCTCAACATTGATATTTCCGTCTATCATGGAGGCTATCATAGCGATCTCAATGAGACCTACTATATTGGTGAGAAAGCGAAACAAGATCCGGACACAGTTCGAGTTGTTGAGGCGAGCAGAGAGTCCTTGAATAAGGCCATCGAGATTGTCAAGCCAGGCACTCTGTTCAGGGAGTTTGGTAACGTGATCGAGAAGTATGCCACATCACAAGGTTGCAGTGTCATAAAGACATACTGTGGCCACGGTATCAATACTAATTTCCATCCTCCGCCCAATATTCCTCATTACGCTAAGAACAAGCAAGTTGGTGCTTGCAAGGAGGGTATCTGTTTCACGATTGAGCCTATGATCGCTCTAGGCACCCATAGGGATAAGACGTGGCCAGATGACTGGACTAGTGTGACTGCGGATGGCAAGAGGACTGCACAATTTGGTGAGTGGCAACTCTCTTACGCACGATGTAACTTTTGCTGACATTGCATAGAACACACTCTTCTCGTGACAAAGGATGGTGTAGAAGTCTTGACAGCAAGATTACCAAATTCTCCAGGTGGACCAGTTCCTATGCCAACTCCTGCATCGAACGGAGAGACAAGTGATGCTGCACAGTAGATGATAGTGAGACTGATGGATGTTACTTCTTCTTGCTGCAAATTTGAGCGACAGCATAGCACTAGATACAATGATATACCAAGCACCTGTTGGCCATATTAAAAATCACTATATTTTCATTCCAGTCTGCCACATCATATGCTTCCCACTCCCGCTTTGCTGGGATTTCTTAGTGCTGAACCAATGATTAGCGAGCCAAGGCCGACCAAGTTCTGTCCATTCTGAACCCTCGAACCTCATTTCATCATTGCCAACCTTGGAAATCTGACAGCTTCGTCACAGCTTCTGCTTGATCCTCCATAACTCGATAAACTCGCAAGCTATCTTTTTGAAGTTTGTTCCTGACTTGTTGCGTATATTTTGAATAGCTTCCCACTCTTGCTTTTAGCTACCCCTCGTCTACCAACACAAAATCCCTGTCTCAACAAGCTCGAGCTCCTAATCCTACACACACGACCGATCATCTTGGTTGACCGACTGCGAATCTCCCTACGCAGTACGTAGCAAAGCAAATCCCTAACCCGAATCAAAAGCGCGCATTTCCGCACCATATAAACGAAATCATGATGTCCGGTGAAGCATGGTTGTACCTGTTGGCGGTACTCATAAATGCTGTCAACCTGTTCTTGCAGGTCTTCTTTACGATTATGTACAGCGATTTAGAATGGTATGTTTTCTGCCATTCATTTGTAGTGTTGAACACCAGCGATTCGCCGATTTACAGGGAGGGTGATAGGTGGGAGGAGAGAACGCGTACAAGGAAACTGCTTGGGAGCTTTGCTGACCAGAACCCTCACACAGTGATTACATTAACCCTATCGACCTCTGCAACCGACTGAACACCTACATCATCCCTGAAGCCGCTGTTCATGGCTTCTTGACCTTTTTGTTCCTTATCAACGGATACTGGGTTGCGTTGATTCTCAACCTGCCATTACTTGGATTCAATGTTAAAAAGTATGTACATGGTTTTAAAGGACCCCCTATCAGCTTGAGCACGATTCGCGGACAAGGATGTAGCTTTCGTACTGGTCCCTTCACCATCTCCTTATGAGCTCAATTATGCTAGGTTTATGCTAATAACTGAACAGGATTCTCGACAATGCCCATCTCTTGGATGCTACCGAGATCTTCCGTAAATTGAATGTTCACAAGAAGGTGGGTTCCAACCATCCCCGAACCGTGGTTTAGATCTGACGTTTCTTTTCGCAGGAATCCTTTATCAAGCTTGGTTTCCATCTTGTCATGTTCTTCTTCTACCTTTACAGCATGATTGTTGCCCTCATTCGTGACGAGTCAAGCTAAATGGCTGTCTGAAAACTGTATGGTATGTACCAGCTTTATACGGGTGGTTGATATTTTACACACGACATGAACGACAAGCAAGTTAGGAGGCAGGAAAACGCGTAAACCAAAGGAGTGTAGATGTAGTGAGCAGGGGAAATAATGTCTACGTACGAATTCACGACACTGCATGGTGTGGGGAGTTTTTGTCCTTCTCAGGGCGGAAGGATATCTGTTATGACATAGAAAATATCCCTGATTTTGCAAAAACTAGCGATTGCATCTTTAAAACTGCTCATGATTCTCTTACTAATACTCTCTTGTCTCTCTACCTATGTCCTGCCTTGCATGTGAAGACCTCAGTATCACGTGAAAATTATTCCTTGGCCCTATATGAGGCTTCACGACTTGTAGCCTTGCTCGTAACATGAATTAATAGTATTGACGGCGCAATCCAATTTCTGCGACATTTCTTTAAAATGTCAGACTTCGGCGCATATCCGCCAAATATGGCGCCTCAAAACTCACTAATTCTACGAGAAGCAGCAGGCCCGGATCACGCAGTCGTGCCATACACAGCAGAAGACTTCTCGCGACCACACCAAGGTCCAGCAAACCCATTCCGGGACGAGAGAAACAGCTTAAAGCGTAAGACTGTACCAACAGGTCACGCAGAAGAAACGTACATGAGCGAACATACCTTCCGAACACAGCAACGAGCAGTAGAGAATGGAGGGAAAGTGTATCTTGGTGGTGTTGCAGGAAAGGAGGAAGCAGCCAGGATACGAGCAAAGAGGCAGAAGAAAGGTGACGCGACTGTTGTGGAGGGCGACAATGCTTATGTTGGACCTTGGGCGAAATATAAGAGAGTGGAGTACGAGGATGTACAAGAAGGTGAGGAACTGGCTAGTGATGAGGAATATGAAGAGGTTACAAATGAGGAAGATGTCATACAGAGTGGTGCCGTGGTACCTGCTTTACCACAGGCCGTTGCGAAAAGAAAAGAGGCGGATGAAGCTGGTGCGGAAACCAGTGTCTTTGAGGGGACTTCGAGATATGATTATCAGGGTCGAACGATGTTGCATATTCCACAAGATCTCGATATTGATTTACGGCAGGAACCTGGTAGCGTAAAGAATTTCGTGCCGAAGAAGTATGTCACGCAATGGAAAGGTCATACGAAGCCCATTGTTGGGTTGCGGTTCTTTCCTGGTTCTGGTCATTTGATGCTCTCTGGCAGTGCGGACACGACAGTCAAGATTTGGGATATCTATCATGACAGGGAATTGTTACGAACATATTCGGGACACAACAAAGCATTGTCAGATATCACCTTTAATACCGATGGCACACAATTCTTGTCTGCATCATATGATCGTATGATCAAGCTCTGGGACACAGAGACAGGACAATGTTTAAATCGCTTCACTACGGGCGCAACACCACACGTTGTACGCTTCAATCCTACAGAAGAATACAAGAACGAGTTCCTGGCAGGTATGTCAGACAACAAGATCATTCAGTTTGACATTCGTACGCGAGAAGTAGTCCAAGAATATGATCATCATCTCGGTCCCGTTAACACCATCACATTCGTCGACGAAAACCGCCGCTTCATGACCACGTCAGATGACAAATCAGTACGAGCATGGGATTACCATATTCCTGTGCCTATCAAATTCATAGCCGAACCACACATGTTTCCCTTGACTCGCTCCTCCTTACACCCATCAGGAAAATACGTGGCATACCAATCAGCCGACAACGCTATCTACGTCTATGGCGCCAATGATAGATTCAGGCAGAACAAGAAGAAATGCTTCAAGGGACATAATAACGCTGGATATGGAATTAATGTGGCATGTAGTCCGGACGGACAGTTTGTAGCGAGTGGTGATAGCGGTGGATATGTTTGCTTCTGGGATTGGAAGACTTGCAAGATGTGGCATAAGTTCAAGGCTGCGGAAGGGGCGGTCACTTGTGTTGAGTGGCATCCACAGGAGAGCAGTAAGGTAGTGACTGCGGGTTTGGATGGAGTTATCAAATATTGGGATTAGAGATAGTGAGAAAAGGGCGACGCAAGCGTGTAGGAGTACCCAAAATGGAACCGACTGACCAAAACAAGTCTAAAACTACTGTTCATCATATCTGTTATTTCTGCTTCACGGCCAGCAGTTTATGTTGTAAGTAGTGCATACCACGACGTCCACCATGCTCTAATGAATTTCCTAGTCAATCTTACCACTATCACAACTCCATATGATTCCTCTCGTACCATCTCATCAAGCATGACTCGAGGACATGAGTGGATGGTTGCTCTAGGCTCTAGTCTTTGGCAGGCACAAGAGACAACATAGCGGATATAGGACGCCAAGATACGTTACGGACTGAAGCAACCAATGAGGAGGTAGCAGGACTTATGAAATGATTTCTATGTCCGCGACTTTTCTGGCACAGGATTTTCAAAACACGATATCTGAAATGCCATTCCGGAGCCTTAGTGTAGGAGATAGGATTGTGGTTATGATTCCGAAGGAGAGTGGGTGTGGAGCCGTGGAGACATGGAGTCTCCATCAACAAAAGAATCAGTATACTTGATGAACAAACACCAATATATAACAAGAACATGGAAGTCCAATCTGATTGAGCTTTATCATCTTATTACATATTCACTCGTTCATTTTCTTTGTAGATTCCGGGCGGCAGTGCACTCATTCAATATGCCATTGATTCCGTTTTGGTCAGCTTGGTTTCCTCCCGAGCCAACCTTCACAGACAAAGATTTGCCAAGCTTGAAGGGCAAAGTGTACAGTGAGTTGGTTTGTTTCTGATCATACCTCTCCAAGCTAACAAGGTATACTTGAAGTCATCACAGGCGCAGCTTCAGGGGTAGGACTTGCCCTTGCAAAATTGCTCTACCTTCATGGCGGCACAATCTACATCGCATGCAGATCTCAATTATCGTACCAGAAAGCCATCGAGACGATCCTGGCGGAGACAAAAGGAAGAAGGGATGTGGGACAACTGAAATCGATGGTCTTTGATCTTGCAGATCTGAGAACTATCAAGCCTGCTGTCGAGTTGTTCTTAACGCAGGAAAGTCGACTAGATGTTTTATTCAATAACGCGGCTGTTATGAATCCTCCCGCGGATAGCAAGTCTGCGCAGGTAAGCCTACCTTCTGAGAATGATGTTCGGAAGTACGCTATTGATACTCAACATTAGGGACATGATCTTGAGATTGGCACAAATTGTCTTGGACCTTATCTCCTAACATCTCTTCTTGAACCGATCCTCATAAAAACGGCAGCCCTTGCAAACATCCCAAAGAATAGTGTTCGGGTTATCTTCGTGGTTGCCCTGATCCAAAGAGTTCCTCCTTACGAGTTGATCTCAGACAAAGATGGTGTTCCAATCAAGCTTGGTGTCAACTCCAATTACTTCCAAAGCAAGGTTGGCGAGACGTGGCTGGCGAAGTTGTTCGCAGATCGCCTGCAGCAGAAAGGGGTTATGAGTTTGGTAAGTCCATCACAAATAAGCCTATTCACATGGTGCTAATTTCAATCCAGAGTGTGCATCCAGGTTTGATGGCAACTCCGTTACAGAGAACAATGCCTGCGTGGCAAAACTTCATCTGGGTAAGTTGTAGTGTTAATTCGAAGAATGAGGTATGCTAACATAACTTGTAGCGCAATCTAATGAAGAAAGGCCCAGAGTATGGTGCATATTCAGAGATTTATGGTGGTTTTGCAGACGTGCCTTCTGAGCACAACGGTGGCCATGTTATGGCATGGGGCCGCCTTGCTGATCTTCCAGACATCACTCTTCGTGGCTTGAAGAGCGAAGCTGAAGGTGGGACTGGACGTGCTCAGATCTTTTTTGATTATTGCGATCGAGAGGTTAGGACGTTCCTCTGATGGCATTGAGGATTTTGTGACGTTGTATGATAGTTCGCAAACTTTTGGCATCTAGCTGCAGTATGCGTAAGTTGGAGGAAAGACGCGAATCAATTAAGATTTATGAATGAAGAATAGAGATCCTTATACTCATTGGCAGGTGCACAATCCAGAAAGACTCCTGTCCAGCTTACAAGCATATACTAGAAAAAGCTATGGTGGACGAGTCCTAGCCATAAATGATCATGTTAACATATGAATGCCTCCTTCTAAATACCGTTGTGTGTCCAGAGTGTAGTCCTACCAACGACCAATTTGTTTGAGCAACCTATCTTTGCTTCAATTAAACACCCATCATTAGTCAAAGTGGCGTCTACGAATACGTGCCATTGGATTTGGTTAGGTCTTCCCAACCATCAACTGTATTAGCTGAAAAATTCGAAGGAGCAAATATATCCTGAATGCTTATCAGTGTCAGAACTCGAGCTTGATGCGATATACTTACCCAATGTGCTGTATCATTCACAAAAGCACTATCGTTTGTATTCAGCTGCAGTGCGTTGAGATCCCAAAGATCGATATCAGGCTGAGATGATACTGTCATGTTCTGTGTATTTTGTGTTGACAGTGAACTAGGAGTTGGCAGATTATGTATAGGGCCAAACAAGCTGGGTGGTGTATCTGTCAATTGACAACGTAAGTCAACCATTGTACTTTTGAAGATGTCCAAGACTCACCGAAAATAGATGGCGTATTTCTGGCAACAGCAGATGGCGATATATCTGAACGTCCTACCCTAACCAACAACATTCCAATCAACTTTGCTGCTTTCTGGATCTCAGATGACATGTTATCTGTTTGAGTCCAAACGGTATGAGAAGTTTTCAGTAGCTCTATCATTTCGGTTCTTGGAATAGTCAATGCTGGCGATGTGTCCGACGAGTCGTGCTCATTTACGGCCTGATAGATGATCATCCCTGCAGCCAGGAATTCTTGCATAGATAGTGCAGACAATAACCATCGATCACGACATAGTGGCCCACCAGGCAAGAATGCTTCATGAAGCAATGCTTGTAACCGTAATAGCTCGACTGATATCTCAACACTAGCTTGTTTCGACTCTTGAAACCCTTCTGTGGAACTGGGTAAGTTGAGATACTTGCGGTGCAGCATAAATCGACTTCGTTGGAACATCAAAGCCAGACTTAAACGTTTAATCATCATGTCAGGATTGTCAGTAACCAGTAACCTTATTTGCAGCAGAAAATGCCGGGGTATTTGGTTGTATGCATCTTTTAGTTCCGCGTCTAGGCTCTTAATTACCTGGTAATTCGGTATCTCAATTCGATGATGTAGCAAGACAACTTTGGCTGTGACGAGGAATACACTACGTTTGAAGAAGCCATATGATGAAGGAGTAGCGTCAGATGTAGGCCTTGCAGGAGGAAGCGTGACGGAATCCGGCCCAAAATCAGAATCCAAAAGATTGCTTGGGGGCAGTGTATCATGATCGATCGTCGGACCCAAAGGTGGCAAAGCAGCTTGAAGACTTGCTAACAACTCGACTTGCAAGAGATGAGTCCAGGTCCGTCTTCGCATTTCAGCGTGAAATGGCGTTATCTTGGACTGGACTTTGGTGGCATCGCGATGTAAACCTGCCTGCAAAGCCAACCGCATAGTAGTACCAGCCATCAAGTAATATTGTACTGGATCACCTCTATTCCAGATAAATTCCGCTTCCATGTTAAGTATAAGAGTCTGAATTGTGTAGATTCCTGGCTTTGTGAACTCAGACAAAATGAGACCTTGCTGCGAACTGCGGCGGTAAAATTGTATGACATCTCGAACATCACTACGAGTGTCTGGATGTGATTCTCCTACGGCTATTGTAGAAAGAGAGGCTGTAACTAATAGTGAGTACAGGAAGGCGAGCCACCCCACAGGCATGAGCTCTGGCTGTTTCCAAAAATTTTGATACTAAAGACCGCTTAGTAAAAGAACAAATAATACCTATTCGCAAACGAAGCGACCTGAGTGTTCTAGTACAAGAAGTGCGAACTACCACCATATGATGTTCAAATGCGAACTCACCTCCTTCTGAAATGTGGGAGCATGAATAGTATCTGCGGATGGTTAGCGCACGAACTTATTAATTTATGAATTTGGTAGTCTTACACTGTGATGGCGTGTAAGTGTTAAAGAACCTCGAAACTAGCCGATCCACGACAATTCGGGCTGGTAGACCATTTAGCAGATCAGTATGTGTCGTGTTGGATGTAACGTCTATTGCAAGTGTTGAGAAAAAAAGATTGTTTTGTGTTTCATGCAGCGCTTCTTCTTCAATATCTCCTTCAACATCTTCAAAGAGATTTCTAGCTTCCTCAATCTAAGAAAAATCAGTCATGTATCAGGAGGGGTACGTTCTGCTCACGTTCTCAAGGAGAGCCTTCCAATGCGTACTGCCAATATATCTTGACTCATTGCCATCTATCACTACTTGACTTGTAGGGACAAGCGGGTTCGAGTCGGCTCGTGGTTGCACTGCTGATTCACTTGTCGTGCTTGTGTCGAACGGTGATAGGAAAGAGGTGCGTGATGCTTGCAATGACAAATCGTGTGAACCGGACGAGACAGGCGATCTCTCATTACTTGCCATAACATCCTTGACCATGCTTTCCAAGTTTCGCAGACGCTTCTGCAAACTCACAGCCGCCTTTTTGCGACTGACTGGCAGTGGATAGGTACATTGTTCTGCACGGCCTTTCCGCACGCAGAGAGCACAAGGATTTTGTCTATCGCACTTCGCTTTAGCTTGTCGACACTGAACACAACTGAGAGTTGGACGATTCCTTTTCGGAGCTGTGGAGGATGATGAAGGTGATGGCTCCATTATTACTAAGGAATAGGCTCAAAATTTGTGCAGCAATAAAGTCGATCTATTTAAGATCTATTGACCATTTGGTATTGGGATGATCGAAGTTAGAGGCCGGACTGTGATCACTTTTACACCTAATATATGACACAGAATCTGTTTACTGTAAGCGTACAGAGATAGTAGTGAAATGATCCACTTAGACACGCCTTATCTCTAAACGTCCAATACCTTTGAGCAAATATGGTATTTCGACTTCTGAAGTAGATGTTTTGCACAACAAAATCATTGAGGTTAGCACTTGGGTATTAGTCAACATCAATGATGAAAAGTGGAAGGCACAAGTAAGGCGTGAACGCCAAGAAATGCAGTCAGCAAGTAGGACAGTCACTACAGTATTACCTTCACGAGACATATACAACATAGTACATTGACATGGGGTAGAATGAAGAGTGTAAGCTGCAACATTAGAGATCTACCAGCATGCGTCTCCAAAACTCTCATGCAAATTGTCTATCTGCTGGAAATAATGTGGCTCAAACTAAAGATGGTTTCTTCTTGATTCCAAGTATTGCACCATGGTCTTTTTTCTTCTTGATCACACGTTTGAAACTAGGAGGTGGCATCTCAAGTGCCGCCTCTTTTGTGATGGATGGAGGTTCCGTAGAGGGCCCAGCAACAGCTTCGGCAATGTCCTCGTCTTCCTCGATCACTTCGCCCAGTTCCTCCTGACGCCGCATAAATGCCCTTCGTGCAATCTCCTCGTCTTCTTTATCCTGGCGTGCTCGCTCCTCATTTATGGTTTCTCGTGGTACATTCAGTTCCACACCGTCTTTACCCGCTCTCTCATTTCTCGCATTCCTCGTCCTAATCTCGTCCAAGGCATCAGCTACAGCCATTTCCCGCTTAGCATCTAGGGTCTTCAATTCCAACTCTTGCATAGCATTCTTCTCTTCTTCTTCCCTCTCTAGCCTGTCTAAACGCTCCTCGTCGCTCTCTTGCAAGCCTCCCCCATTCATCCTCCAAGGTTCTGTGTTTCTCTTCGCTCCTCTCTCACACTCATAGTCCATATTCTTCGGATCAGTCTTGAATGTGATTTCACCCGAACACCGTGTGCAACGTATGTAGAAGCGGTAGATCGGTATCGAGTAATACTTCTCATCGGTAGTCTCTTTTCGCGCATTAAATTTACGACCTTTGTAGATGTATTCTCCACATGCTGTACACTTCATTGGAAAGGGTGCCATGAGACGTACGGTTTGTACTTTGGGTCCAGCCTGCTTTGGTGCTCGCGATCTTGTGATTTTCGACGGATCAAAGTCTGGTGGATAGTATTTGGTAAGGACCTTTCGTTCCGACATGGTGAAAGGATGAACTAGGAATGTAAGAAACCCAGTGAGCAGATGTTTTCGCTATTTGAGAATGCCGTAAAGCGTTTGATCTCGGTTGAGGGGTTCGATTTATTAGTCCTATATGTCACAAACAGTTGGATGCGCCGACTTAGTATTTTGTTATGAACCAGTGGCGTTGAAGTCCAAATTTGCCACGAACTGAGCG
>Ga0115847_100099_pt1 | contig 18982 bp, 16 predicted proteins | sample InSIn5SAF170_FD_83861 | JGI IMG/M metagenome (GOLD analysis project Ga0115847, IMG submission 83861)
GTGGCTGCTTTGAATGAGAGAAATTGATCGGAGGTATCCTGCGGCTTGGCACTAGGCGAGATGACAGGTGTCGGGGATGTTTTGTCTGTACTAGTACGAGGATAGCCTTCTTGGTATCGTTCACTCACAGTTCGCGCCTTTCTCAAATCAGTAATACTACTCGTAAAGATAGGTATCACCAACATCAGCACAATAGGTATCAGGGCCTCTACTCAGAAGTCATCGTGTCATGGTTGTTGTGGTGCGTGGATTTAAAAAAAAAAACATTGCATCTTGCCTGGCACCCTCAACCCTACAAACACACAAACCTATTCCCAGACTAGACCGCAACCCTGACAAAAACAAAGCGAAGTGTCAACAGCACCATACACCGAACACAGGGCGCATGAGTGAATCCCTATGGCCCTCATACTTTTTTTTCCATATACAATCGGAAGCCCGCCGCAGCCCTAGAGCCGCATGCACGAAGCAATCTACACACAAGCCCCAGACCAACACCCGTCCAGCCAAACGGGAGAGAAGAAGGGAGACACACATTCCCCCAAAGAAGAAGCAAACACACACCAACCACTCTTCGCTCTAAAGCATCCTCCACGCATTTTGAAACCCGGCAGCACCCTCCCCACCACCACCACCACTAACCCCCTCCACCTACCCCCACCGCGCCGCCTCCCTCTCAACCTCCACCCTCCGCGCCCTCGCCTCGTCGTTCTCCTCATCCTCGTACTTGTAGCTCACCCTCCTCCCCTCCATCCTCCGCCTCTTCCGCTCCGCACTCGGCCCCGTCGGCGGCGCAAACGGCTTCTCCCCTCCCGCTCCCCCTTCCCCATCCCGTCCTCCCGCTCCGCCATCACCTCCCCCCACCCCGACCCCCACTCCCACCGCGCCCCCACCCCCATCGACCTCCTCTCGCGCACGCTTCCGCTCCCGCTCCGACGCGCTCCGCTCCAGCGCACTCGGCCGCGCGGCCGCCGCCAACGACGACGACGAGTGCAGCGACTCGCGCCGCTGCTGCTCCTTGAGCAGGCGCTCGCGGTTGCGGGCCTCGCGCTCCAGGGTGTGCGGGTCCGGCGCCGGCGCCGCCGCAGCGGTGGCCGTGGTGGCGGACGACTGCGAGGACCGCCTCTCGCGCTCGCGCTCGCGCTGGGCGGCCGGGCCGCGGGGCGGGCGAGCCGCTTTGGGCCCGGTGGGCGGGCGCATGGAGGCCGTGTCGGATGAGGGGGCCGCCGGGTGGGCGGTTTTGGAGCGGCCTTGGATTTTGAACTCGGGTTCTTGGGCGGTGGGCTCTTTGTCGGTGGGGAGGCGGTCGCGGGGCCGGTCCCTGTCGTTGTCTTTCTCTTTTTCTTTGCGGCTGCGGCGGGAGGAGCGGTGGTGCCGGGCTTCGTCGGAGTGGTCGGCGGAGTGGTCGCGGCGGGAGCGTTTGCGGTCGCGCTCTCTGTCTCTGTCTCGATCTCTTTCTCGATCCTTTTCTCTTTCTTTGTCGCGTTCGCGCTCACGATCTCGGTCGCGTCGTTCTTCGTGATCGCGATCCCTGCGTCTCTTGCTTCGGCTCTTCCTTTTGCTGCTGGTCTCAGAGTCGGGGAGCTCGGCCTCGTTGGTTGCGCTCGTCCGATCCGCATCCACGTCTTGGTCAGCGGGAGGGGATCTTGAGCGGTGCCTGCGTCTTCGGTGCTCGCGGCTCCGGTCACGATGTGAACGGGACGAGCGATGCTTGTCTCTGTCGTGTCGACTGCTGCGGTGCCGGGGCGATGACTCTACAGACGAGTCGCGCGAGGGGTCCCCTCGGGTCTTGTCTCTAGCTTCTGCCGCATTCTCGGTACCGTCAGGCCGAGCCTCGTCTTCCTCATCGTCGTACTTGCGCGACGAGCGATGGCGTCTACGCTCCCGCCGACGTTCACGTGATTCGGATTCTGTGGCAGTGCTGGCCGAGCGGTGGCGGTGCCTGTGATTGTGTCTGCGGGATGGAGACCTGGACCGGGATCGTGAGCGTGATTTTGAGTAGGACCGGTCCCGCTCTGGTGATCTGCTATGACTGTATGTTAGCCGTGTTGAGAGACAGCGGTTGTATCGAGATACATACCTCTTTCCCCTGGAATATGTACCATCCACAGACGCCGCCGCCGCCGCCACCACCGCATGTCCACCTCTCCCAGGCCCGCCTGGAAAGCCTCCCCTGCCTCTGAACCCAACATTCGGTAAGCCCTCCCGCATGGCCTTCGGACCGGTTGGTGCGCCTTCAACACCCTGTCCCTTTGGTTCCACCGGCGTTACGACGGTATAGTCTCCGCCTTGGGCGCCGGCACCGGCATAGTTGCCATTTGGAACGAACCCTTTGACACCACGACCTCCAAAGTCTCCACGAAACGCAAAATCTCCGCGCCCAAACCCACCGCGCATGCCGCCTCGGCCACGAGCTGAGTAGTCCGGCATCATGTTCACGGGCGGGGACGCTTGCATACCTGGATCGAAAGGAACTTGTGTCCCAATCGGCGTCATTGATCCCGGAGGTACGGAAATCATCATCGGATTTGCTGTCATATCCATGCCTGAGTGGCTCGTAACGTCGAAATTCGTACTAGTATCGCCGTAATGTGTGCTGTCGATGCTGAAGGTGCCGCCCTGTGGTGACTTTTCTCTTTGAGTGCTCTCGGCTGCTGCATCAATTCCACTCTTACGATCGGTTGTTGAGTCTCCCTGTGCATTGGTAGTATCTTCAACATCGGGTTTCACTTCACCTTCCGCAGTGACATTGATAGCATCTTTTCCTTCGCCAACCTCTTGATCGGCTTGCTCAGCGGAACCTACAGGTTTAGTAGCGGACTCGTCCTGAGCGAGTGCTGTCTGCTCGGTCTGCTGCTGAGTAGGCTCTACGGATGGTTGTTGCGACGAGCGTTGGCCTTGCAATCCTGCAGGCAGCTGATAGGAGAAGGGATCGTCATCAACTGAGGGTGCCTGATTAGAGGCACCCTGAGCCTGGTTCTGTCCTTGGAACTGGGCGCTTCCGTGATTCTGACCTGCGACACTGCCAAAGCTCCCACGCGGGCCATGCCCTCTCTGCGAGTAGGCACCTTGACCCTGGGAACGATTCTGGTTCTGGAAATTATGCTTTTGGTATCGCTGCTGATGCATCTGATGAGGAAAATGCCCCTGGTGCGATTGTTGATTATATCCACCTCCGGGATAATAGCCAGCTTGTGCGCCAAAGTCATTACTCATCTGCTGCCCGTTCCATCCTCCATATCCAGCTCCATATCCCATGCCCATGCCGTTCATGCCGTTCACTCCGTTCATGCCCATGCCCTGTCCACCATAGCCACCGAACATTCCTTGTTGCATGCCCATGGGATTCATGCCCATCATGCCGGACATGTCTGATACACTGTATTAGCATCGCGTGTATCTAGTAGGGGTAGCAGCGAAAACATACCCATCATGTTCGGGTAGCCGTTCCAGTTGCCAGCTTGCATGTTCTGCATCTGCATCATGGGGTTGAAAGCGTTGGCACCGGTCCAATCCATGCCAGAGAATCCAGCCTGTGTCCCATCGAAGGGGAAGCCACCGCCGTACATTGCGCCTTGTTCCTGGCCGCCGCTCCATGCTTCGAAGTTTTGGCCATCTCCGTAGGGTGCTCCAACCATGCCCATCTGGGCATCCTGGCCTGTCTTTTCAGCACTCCTGTCGGCATTCTCTCCAACTGCCGCCTCTGGAGCCGTTGCTTGCTCCGCACTGTTGGCTGCGGTATCTTGGTTTGGCTGATCGTTCAAGTTCTACACGTTAGTTAATGAAGCTTGAGGGCAGTTGCATGTTGTGTTCACCTCGATTGGAGCTTGAGCGCCGCCGGCCTCATCTCCACCCTCTTCGCCTTGCCGCTCACCCTCCTGGACTGCAGTAGCTCGTCCGCCGTCCGACACTTGCTGGTCCGGTACGTTCACCGGTTGCTCCACCGATTCCACGATATCTGTCGCCGGAGCCGCTGGCTCTATAGGAGTTGCAGGCGTGACCGCGATGCTTCCGGCCCGTTCCTTTTCCCTCTTCTTTTCCTCGGACTTGATGAAGGCTTTCACCGTCATCCGCAGAGACTTGTTCGGTTTGCAATCGTCGGCCGAGAGAGGACTGTGAGCGCAGACGGGACATGTTTCCGGCAATGTGGATTGGCCTTGCTTGAGTTAGCGTCTATCAAGAGTGGCTTGAGAATGGATTTGACGATGGTACAAACACTCACAGCTCTCGCATATGGACTGATCGCAGCAAGGAAGCTTGAACGCGTTGACTACCAACTTGTTGCAGATTGCGCATCGTAGCTTGATAGGAATCTCATCCTGTGTAAGAGAACTTCGCGCAAGAAGTCAGACATGTTCAAGACAATGCTCCAAGCCCAAAGACGTACCTGGCGAAATCCATGGCGCTTTGAGCTGCTTGGATAGCAGTCACGTATTGAACGCTTACGTAGGCTGACTGTGAGCTCACTCTCGGGTATCACGCAAGCAGCCTCGTTGGACTTATGGCATTACGGCACACTGAACCTGGCTGAGTACGGAAGGAGAAGGATTATGGAGCAAGGAGAGAAACAGCTTGCATGAGCGGACGGGTTGCGAGGAGATTAAGTGAAGTCTTCAGGTGTCGCACTTTGATGCGAATAGATGTCTTGGCAAAACGAACGTCACGTGTCGAGCCAGCTTGCAGACTTCCTCATCATATTTGCAGTGTCTGATCACAATATCTGATTGCCAGTCTCTAGAGTTAAGTGGCCTAGGGAGGAATTAGTCTGCCGTCTTACCTCGTGTCGGGTTGATCAAGCCGTTTGGGATTCTATTGAGCTTTTAGCGTCCTATCATCATCGATCCCAACGGCTAACTAATCAACAGCATGCTCATTATGTGCAAGATACATCTCCTTGCTTCTTCACACTCGTTTCTGGGCCGCTGCTTGCGATGATATTGAACCAGATATCATACATAGACTGCATCGTCTTTCTCATCTTTCTAACGCCTCAGCTAATCATACACGTGGGACTATTTACAACCGTCCGATGGGTCACCGGTGCTTTGCCATTCCTTGGTACGCGGCTTCTACGTGAGTTTCGAGATTGATGACGATGTTGACGTGTTTATAGTCTTACAAAACCCATATGAGTTCATTAAAGAGAGATACTTTACTCCATACAACAAGCGGTCACCTTTTGTGCGAAAAGCCACGCCATTCCAGGACTTTGTCATTAGATGTGTTCGATATGCTTTTGCCAATATGCCGGCCTACATTGGCAGAGTCTTTTTTTCCAAACCTGTTTCTCTACCGTTTTTACAGTTTCGAATGCTCCGACATGGGTATCTGAAATCACCATTACCATGGCGGGAGATCAATAGAGTGAGGATCCACACCTCCACGTCAGAGTAGTGATACTAAAACAGAGAAGGATGATTTCAGAGGCATGTGGATTACGCTAGACGAATCTCGTAAGCCTGATATTGTTGTGTATTACTGCCACGGTTCGTTTGTATGTCATGTTCTTCTGCTGTACTACGTCTTACCTTGTTTGTTGCAGGTGGTGGCTTCTCCATGGGCTCAAGTTACTTCTACATGGAGTTTTTGCTAGCTTGGGTGACTTTACTTAAGCAGGCTGGATACTCCAATCCCGCATTGTTTGCTCTGGAGTACACCCTTGTACCGGACGCGGTCTATCCAACTCAGCTACAGCAGACATCTGCAGGCTATGAACACGTCCTTTCGGTTGTAGAGGATTCATCGCGAATCTGTGTCGGAGGGGATTCCGCTGGCGCGACCCTGATGCTGAGTCTCATGCTCTATCTTGGCGATCATCCGCAATACCGGGACCGACTGCCAGGTCTTGCCGTAATGATTTCTCCCTGGTGTGTCATTCAATCCGAAAAGAATAGGAATACATCAAGCGACTATCTGGATTCCAAAAGCCTCCATCACTATGGCAGTCAATATGTTGGCACCAAGGTGTCAGTTGACGATCCTATGGTATCGCCAGGCAGGTGCAAAGACCCTGGGCGCTGGGCTAGGGCGAGTCCATCGAAAGGATGGCTGTTCCTGTTCGGATCAGAAGAGGTCCTCGGACCTGAGGCTCGTGATCTCATTGCACTACTGAAAAAAGCTGGGGCTGAAGTCCATGTTGACGAAGAGCAAGGATCTATTCACGCATGGCCAGTCGCATCATTGTATCTTGGTGAGACAAGGGAGGGGAGGCTCAAAGCTCTACGTGAAATAACCAAGGTGACCAAACGTCAAATCAAACCGGGAGACTAGCAACGTTGACCATGGCGGTTCTGAATCGCGCAATATCAACGAATATTCAAAACGAATGCCATGCAGCATGCACTACGACTTGTCCGGCTAAACATCAATGCGCCCGGAGAAATAGCAGTAGCTTGGAGATCCAATATCCTAGTCAATCATGAGGGAGCCTTGCAGGATGTCGGCATCGTAATGAAGGTAACTTGCACGACGCAGTCACTCATCAGAGCTGGTAGCTCCTGCGACAAGCTTCTGGTCCGATAGCGAGTATCATGCCTGTCACATGAATCTCATCTTCTCCATCACCGATGTATTGGCAGTTTTCGTGGATGTCACAACTGTCTGCTATCTTCAACCATATACATTACATCACGCACATCGCTCACTTACGACAAGAACCAGTGACGGCAGGATTGCAGGATCGGCCATATAACCCATCGATGACAGGCACGGCTGTATTTGAGGTCAACATGATGGAGCAGCAGAATTTGGTAGTGGAGCAACTACAAGCTATATACACAGAGGTTCCATTCAAAGCTCCGTCCAGTCACTGTGATGTATATTGCGGTCACCATTCATAAGCTTTTCGTAGAAGTCTTTGCTTGACTGCCACCTCTCCATTGGCGACATCTGTTCCCAGCCTCCTTCACCGACCGCGTCAGCGTTATGTTCCATGCTGAAGCCGAGCTCCGCCGCGGCGTCCTGAAGGCGTTTCGCATGTCGCGCGGTACTGGCGTCAGAATGCGGTACTCGGTAAGCGTTCTGTGCAGCAAGATCGGCGGCGGTCAGGGAAGGCTTCGAGGCTTGGACATCGAGTGGCGCACGCCGGGCGTTGTCTCGCCTGCTGGAGCTTTCACTCACGCGGTGATGTGAGTGCGCCGTCCGGAGAGAGCTTGGGCAGTGAGCTTGAGTACTGTGAAGAGGAGGTCAGTCTGGTAGTGGAGAGTGAATTTTCAGTGACAATGTGTGGATACGGAAGTGGTCGACCGTCAAGAACAAGGAAATAAAACAAGGCACACGTACGAGCTTGAGTTATCACTCCCGTGAAGTGATGCCTGATCTTGATGAGACGGCATTGACTTCGAACAACAGCAAAAGCTTCTTTCTTGGAACAATGACCCAAAAGAGACGGAGAGAAAGTCAGAGAGGAAGATGAGGGCAGGACTGCGTAGCTTAATCTGAACGGTGACTCAAGGCATGCTAGGTGGGGCCATTCTTGTTATGCAATTGTACACCGGCGTGTACACGTATCTTTTCTGTCCAGCTGTCTACTCTTCAAAGGAGAAGAAAGAAGGAGCGTGGTCCGGGTCAATGCCCAAGTCCACATTGATGCAAGCTCCCGTGGAATTGGCAGGATCCAATGGCCGACAAGCCATCGTATGCACGGCATGATGCGTGATCGGGATGTGAAGACCGTAGGGCCAGGTCCTGCTGTGTGTCACGGAATAAGGCTGTCTGGATCATATCAATCGAGAGCCAATGCTCTCAAGTTGACAGCGCAGATGATTGTTCCGTGACAGAGACGCCGCAGTTGAGCCGCCTTCAAAGACGGGTAAGAGCATAGTGAAAACGGATAAATGTATGCAGCCTCCCGTCTGGTGAGGAGGATCGTCCACATGCTTAATGCACTTAGTGGCATGAGCTCAAGGTCGAGTATGCGCACGCAGTGGTTTTGTGCATATAATACTCTGATGCAGTCAGCCGCTTCTGGCAGACAGCCCTGCTACCGTGTACTCTAGCCTGAGCGGTTTGGGTGCTTGACTGTTCCAGGTAGCACGAGGCCTCCACAAATGACAGCTGAAACGCGGCTCCTGTGTGCGTGCCTATCAGTAACACCCCGAAGTTCTTCGCATCGCCTGTTTGAACGGAATAAACACCACGTTGTTAAGCTACGATCGTGAGGCAGGTTGTGCCAAGATCATGACACCTAAGAGCTCGTATCTCTCACGTCTCGTACCTTGACAACGCATCAAGACCTGCCATGCGCAAGCCGACAATGTGTTTTTATCACTTGTCGTTGTATTGGACGGTCCTGTTGTGCTTAAGGATTCGGTGGCTGCTCAATACGCAACAGAGTTGACGCCTTTGTCTTGCATGTCGTGACTGCTATTTGAGAGTGATGGCTGGATCGCATTGAGATAGAAAATGGGAAGTACTGGAATATGTTCGAGCAGAATATACTCGTGGACAACCCGACAACGTTGATGCCCTACCTCAACGTACTGCTCAATAGGCTCGTAATAGAGGCATCGTCGAAAATACCGCCAGGGATACAAGAGCGACTTGACATAACATTACTTAGCTCTGTGCCGCTACAGTGACACCAAACGTCGTCCGTCCAACCTTCCACGTGCAAGCGCATGCAGCAGCCCATTGGAGATGCGATGCTGTTGTGACTGACATCGAAGCCTGAAGATGTTGACTAAGCAGCGCTAAGCAATAACCATCGCATGACCCTCGATCCTTTGTCTGCACGTCACGACAACCTCAGAATCCTGTAGTCTCTGCGTAAAAACAATCCGAGCTGTTGCTATCTCGCTGAACACACATATGCTCTAGCACTCACATTGCCGAAGATAGACGGAGGGACGCTCAGATTCAGACTTTCCAGGACAGCGTCATCAGAAGGGCAATCCTTCACCGCCATCAAGATGGTGCTCGAGAATGATACGCGGGGGTGGATCATGACCGCCATGAGCGGCATAGGTACGAAGTTTCAGTTTGGGCTTTCTTCACATACTGACAGTTGTGTCGACTTAAGCCTGTACATTCGGCGCAGCTATAATATGTATAGACCTGGTGGTTCGCCTCATTCCTGGCAAGAGAAATTTTAGAATCCAGGACAGTAACGCTTTTCTATCCTCGTCTTTGAGTTTGAGTTTTGGAGTCATGGTAAGATCTTTCAGCTCATGTGGTTAGTCTTTCAAACTTATAGAAACTCCAGTTCTTCTCCTCCTTGTACAGCATGTTACCGTCCGCGAAGAGCTCGCTGCAGGATGGCGGTTTTTCTTCCAAAGCGGCTGCCTGGACCTTGGTCGCGTGCTTTTTGGGAGGTGCTGTTGGGATTCAGTTTCTCTCACGCGTCATGCATCGCTACATGCCTTCGCATGTGGTCGACTGTGACCACAGTCACGATGAAGAGGAGCAGCCTGAAATGACCGAGAGTGAGCATGGCAAGCAAAGTGAGGACGAGGCTCGCAGAAGAGCCATGGATCGACAGCACTCCCAAAGATGGCGAGGGAGGCCGTCTTTGGAAGGCACGAGACGAACCAGCGAGCCATTTCATGGCACAAATGCCCCGCAGAATGACCAGGACGGGCAGCCGTCTCTTGCTCGAAGGCCGTCGCTGACGACTCGAGTTTCCAAGCTCGTCACCGGCTCGAAAGCTTCTTGCGATGAAAACGGGCAGTGCTACGGCTACTCAGAACCTTGTGGCCAGGAGTGTTTTAAGAACGTCGCAGCGAGAGGTGGGACAAGACTTCCCGCGTCAAGCGTGACCCGACCCCACGCACTCGGTCGTAGCGTCACGGCACCCCGGAGCGATCTTCTCTCTGGCGAGCGGCAGCCGCTATTATTGCAGAACGTGGATGAACATGCGCCTCTGACCCTCCAAAGCTCGACTCCAGCAGAAATTGAAAGCCACACTACCAATGATGACTCTGAAACCCCCACTCTCTCGAACACAGACGATTCGCAAGCCATTCAAAAGACACAGACCTCTTCCACCGCTGCCACCTCCCAGCACGACGGAGGTTCAGCCCACGGCCACCACCATCACGTCCCGACCAACGCCTTCCTCTCCATCGGCCTTCAAACCAGCATCGCCATCGCGCTGCACAAGCTCCCGGAGGGCTTCATCACCTATGCCACGAACCACGCCAATCCGAAACTAGGTTTCGCAGTCTTCCTCGCTCTCTTCATCCACAACATCACCGAGGGCTTCGCCATGGCGCTGCCACTCTACCTCGCTATCAACAGCCGCTGGAAGGCCGTCGCCATCAGCTCGGTCTTGGGTGGCGTCAGCCAGCCGCTCGGTGCCGGGGTCGCGGCACTGTGGTTCAAGCTTGCGGGAAGCCGTGGTAGCGCGCCGGGAGAGGGTGTGTACGGCGGCATGTTCGCAGTCACAGGTGAGTCGATGAGTTCTGCATCTGCAATCAAGCCTTTCGGCTAACACCGTGCGCTTAGCTGGCATCATGGCGTCGGTAGCTCTGCAGCTGTTTTCCGAGAGTCTGGACCTGACGCACAATCGGAATCTCTGCATGATATTTGCGTTCGTTGGTATGGGGGTTCTAGCAATCAGCTCTGCGTTGACGGCATGATGACCTGCAAGTTGGACAGAGTTGTTCGAGAACACTCTCGGTAGAGGCATACTCACGTGGGCATCTAGCGGAGTCTAGGCGCTCGTGTCTTTCGATTGGTATGAACACAATATGAATCGAAGCTGTACATGAAATGGTATCTACTGCAAAATGCGCCAACCTTTTCCACGAGCATCCCGCTCGGAAACGAATCATAACCAAACCCCCAAATGGATACGCTCTAATGGTATCATCCGCGCTCTTGATGCCCCACATCAGGCTCTCCGGAAGAAGCCAAAAAGGTGGCTTGATCGCAGCTAGATGTTACCCCGACCGACCGAAAAGATATCTTTCAAAGTCCAGATCCTGTACATCAAAAACGTCATCCCAAAATAGCTCTTTATCCTGCAAGGCCACACTCATGAGAATCATCCAAACATCCGAGAAGAAAACAATGCGGACACCCAAAACAGAAAGACAAAAAACCCTCACAGCCCCACTACGACTCCTCCGTCAACCCAATCTCATCCCCGACCTCTCTCCAAGCCCTGCTCCGTTCCCCCAACATCTTGACCCCCGCGATCCGCTCCGCCCACAGGCTCTCCGCCGGCGTCCGGAACGTGTAGCCGCGCTGGCTGCTGATCACGCCGATGGCCTGCAGCACCGCCTTCCGGCTGTCCCGGCCAAACACGGCAGGGTGGTTGATCCACTCGAGGCTGGCCTCGAGCTCGGCGTCCAGCGCGGCCATCGTGGTCGCGTCGATGCCGGCGGCGGGCGTGAACGGGCCGGCGGAGTCGGCGTGCGGGTGCGGCGGCGAGGGCGAGTGGCGGCGGTCGGGCTGGTGCGGCGGAAGCGGCAGCGGGGCGTCGAGCGGGTTGGGCCGCTCGCCGGGGGTGCCGCCGCTGGCGCCGTTGGCCGTCGGCGTCGCGGCGGCCGAGGGTGCGGCGGAGGAGGAGGAGGAGGCGTGCGGCGGGAGGGGCGGCAGGCCGCCCTTGCCGAGCCCCTTCAGGATGCTGCGCGTCTCGGAGAGGAGGTGGTGGGCGCGCTCGTGCTGGCCGCGGCTCACGAGCGTCAGCGCGCGGGTGAGCATGTCGCTGGTCAGCAGCTCCATGCGGCGCTGGACGACGGAGGGGTGGGGCGGGATGGGCGGGGTGAGCGCGCGGCCGGCGGCTTTGGACGGGCCGACGGAGGGGAGCATGGTTATGGCGAGGAGGGAGGGGCGGGGCAGGTGTGCGACTGTGCCGTCGCGGAGGATGTCGCCGTAGGTGAGGTCGGCTTGGATCAACGGGACTTCTTCGACGGAGAGGCTGCGCTGGTCTTCGTGGTCGAGGGGCCCGCCGAGTGCTTCCAGGCCGGAGACGATGGTTTCCCAGGGGTCTTGGGGGAGTTGCTCGGAGGCGGCGCTGTCGGAGACTATGGCGAGCTGGACGAGGATGTCTGGATGTGATCGTGTTAGCTATGTTCCTACACAAGCCACAAGCGAGCAGCGGATGTACCTCTCTTGTCACCGAAGCGTAAATCACCCAAGGCTGCCTCGGCATCACGGCCGGTGGCACGTTTGGTGATCTGCAACGCTCCACTGATCTTGACGAACTTGGCAGGAGATCCTTCGGGCAGCCTGAGCTTCAACTTGACGTTTTGGTGTGATGTAGTCTGCAGTGAGCCTAGACAGCCAGCGACACACTCGCGGAGCATCATCCAATCCTTGACGTAGGTATATGAGGCCTTAGTACGGGTAGACAGCTCGATCATCGTATCAGGTTTGTGTGTCAGGCCTAGACCGAAGGAATGTATGACTACCCTGATGGTTGTTAGCAGGCGTCTAGAGAAAGTCAGATGAGTCCTAGTATACTTAGCAGCCTCCGCTCTTGACACAACAAAGTCGACGCTTTCCGGGTCCGCAGTGGAAGAGTCGCTGATTAGCAGAATGCTCGCCAAAGGATTGCTGAACTTTCGCTGCATGAGCAGGTCCATAGCGACGTTGGCTCCTTCGACTACGTCTGCTCTGAGGCTTTTCTGTCCAATCGGCTTGATTGAGTCCAGTATCTTCGACCAGCCGCTCCACGACTTGTTTGTCATGCCCACCAACGGCACTCCGCCTCCACTTGATCCAAACGTGACCAGACCCATCCTGTCTCTTTCACCTAAATTCATGACTAGAAATCTGAGCGCGTCTCGGAGAAGGGTGATTTTAAGACCTTGCATTGATGAGGATACGGGTACGACGACGACAATGTCCAGAGCGATATGCATGGATGGTGGGAATCTTGATTCCAGTGCGCCGGCGCGAGAACTCGTGTACTCTGTTGGCGCGGTATTGGCTGACCTGACACCGTACGAGGAACTCAACGAAGACATTCTCTTACTCTGTTGTGTCTTGTAGTCATCCTCGTCTGCACTGGTGTAGTTCTCTTGTTCATATTCTGGTATTCTTGGCAGCGGATCTATGTTGTTGATGTCAAACAGTGCGCGTCTCCATACGTCTAGCTGTGTTCGGTCTCGGAATTGCAGGTGAAATGAGGGTAGTTCGGTTACAGAGAGGCTGAGAGTTAGAACGTTTTCGTCTGCAACGATTGGGTTAGAGCCGCCTATCAGAACAGGGTCGAGGCTTTGATATGTACCTGGCAAAGATTCAACCTGTTTGAGGTGCTTCTTGATCAGGATGGAGCCTTTCAACGTAAATTTGTTCTTCTTTGGTAATGAGGGGTGCACTTGGTGAGGCACTCTTTTCTCCTTAACGCATATCAACATCTCGGAGAAGAGATAGCACTCAAGCTCTTGCCATGACTGCCGGTCCTTGCCAACTCGGATTTGACCATGTAAACGAAGTTTGCCGAATCTGCATTGTTGTTAACTTTCGAGCGAGGAAGCTACTCACGTTAGGCTGCATACCTCGAAAAGTCCAAACCATGCCAATTATCCACCCGAGAATGCAAATCTTCAGTAAGCTCATCCAGAACTCGAGAAGACTCTGGCGACTGTTCCAGATGCCTGCTTGGAGCCGGAGATTTCGAACGCCCGTATCGTTCCTCATGCTTGATGGAGGGAAGTGGAGGTATGCTCTGGGTGTCATCCGGTAGAGGCGTCCATCTTCCCACAGGTACCTCAATGGTAACCAGGCATGTAAGACTTTGCTGTTGACGAGACCGGTTCAAGGTTGGAAACTCGCTACGAACTGTAACAATAGGTGGTGGTATAGGATTCTTCCTTACGACGCGAGGACTGCTGAGACTGGCTTCCATCGCCTGCACGTCGTAATCGTGTCTCCGCTGAGTATCCGCATATTCAGCCGAAGAATCTGCACCTGTTGCACCACTGTCGTTTCTCACATGTCGCAATGTCGGATCGGTTGTCTGGCTGTCACTTCGCTGGTGGAGTTCCCTAGGTTCCTGGTATTGTCGTAGTCGGTCTGTAGCCTCGACAGGACCTTTGACCGTCTGCATCGATCTTGCGTCCCATGGCACCGGAGTGTTCTGAGAGCGCCCAAGATCCTGCATGTCGCCGTTCTGTGCCGATCGCATCGCATTGCTTAGTTTTCCTGTGACATGGTAAGCCGAATGCATGGGAGTGAGCCCAGTGATGGTGCAAGCCCACCGATATCCAACACGTTGCCTCCTCTATTCGAATCCAGCGCCAATGGCGCATCACACGTCGGACAACTCTCTGATTCGAGTTCGCGGATGAGCTCGTAAAAGCAAGCCTCGTGAGAGACGTGGCCACAAGATAGCTGCAGTATCCGTTCGCCGCGAAGGGTGTGTTCCAGTGGTTCTTCGCACACTGCGCACTCGCTACCTACGAAAGTCCTGTCTCTCCGTGTTCGCCCTCTTTCCAGGTCCAGCATGCCAACGCCGGCTCTGATGGAATGTGCGGTGCCCGGATGCTGTGTGATTCCTTCCTTCACTGACGATGGCCGACTTCCTCCTCGTCCGGAGAGGAGGTGGAAGTGGGAGGAGCGCGAATGCGGACGAGCGCCCGAGTGAGACATTGTGTAAGGTGAGACAATGCTGGGGACTGCTCCGATCGAGTTTGTGCTATGCTTTACCACCAACTCCCTGGTTGTCGTTGTTCCTCGAAGTCCTCTACTTGCTCGGGAGCTAAGATTTAGGTTTCGCGCGCTGGAATCGGGGTGCGCTGTAGTGGAGGGCTTCTTGATGGGGCGGCGATCGGACAACTTCTGAGAGACCGTCGATATGGACCAGATCTAGATGAAATAGCAGTTGCCCTTCGGCTCCGTAGCTATGTTTCAGAGCACAGGGCCGCTACACCTTGGCAAGAACTCCAGAATGTCTCGAACGACAACGAGGGGGATTCTGAGTAGGATGAGACCCTGGGCGGAGTTGGGGGCTTGGGTTAGGTAAGGATGGAAGTAGGAGACGGCGCGGTAGTGACGAAGGGGAGAAATTGACAGTGGAAGACAGGACTAGATGGCAGGCGGTAGTTGATAACGGGCTGAAGCCACCGCGGCGAGGCGAAGGGAGAAGGCTTGAGATACCTCGCAACCCCTGCGAAGCACGCTCTCAAGCGGATACTACCATGCTACATGCTACATGCGGAGGGGGATGAACTGAGCGATCTCTACTGGGTAGGTAACTAACGGGACACAGGCACGCTAGAAGCGTGGTTGGCAGAAGGCATGGCCGTCGACAGGGGACCAGCCCAGCTACCAGCCCAACTACCAGTAGCACGAGCGACGGACGGCCTGCCCTTCTGCACCTAGACGACTCGTGGGACCGGGGCCTGTTCGCTGCGGTGCTGTTGAAGGGATTGGGGTGGCTTGCATGGCCATGGGCCATGGGCCATGGGCCATGGGCAGTGGGCATTGCGATTGCCGGCCGTGTCGCCCACTCGTGCCCATCGCGTTCGCAGCTCTTCCCAGCGTGCTCGCAGCTCTTCCCAGCGTGCTCGCAGCTCTTCCCAGCGTGCTCGCAGCTCGCAGCTCGCAGCTCGCAGCTCGTTCCCCTCTCGTCATCCATCCAGTCATTAAGCTCGTTGGGGCTAGCAGAGCGATGCCGTCCACGGTTCTTGGGACTGCCCGGCCGTCCTCGCGAAGGTGCTGCAACGTCACTCTTCACCTTCAGGATGCAGCAAGCGACGCCGAATGCTCAGCGCCAGTCATCACCGTACGCCATCACTGCGGAAGCACTGCGAGAGCACTGCGAAAGCACCGCATCTTGCAGCAGCGCGCTGCATCCTCCTCCCAGCTCCACGTGCAGCCTGGCAGAAAGGAGCACGCCCAGTGCCGCTAACGACACCGGCTCACTCGGAAGGTCGAGTAGCGGCAGCGCCAGACCAGCCGTCAACCTCACTCTCGGATCCTCACGCTGCAGCCGGCCTGGTGCTGGCGACGGTCCGGCGCCGCCTCTTACCTCTGCTGCTGCATGCCACGGTGGAAACGGTAAGTCGACTCGGTGCCATCGTGGGAACAGCCTGGAGAAGGAGCGAGATTTCCGATCGGCGACGCAGCGCTGAAACCGAGCGGCCGAGTCATGGCCGTCGGCGAAGGATTCGAAACCAGGGCCAAAAAAGCCTGCGGCCATGCAGGCACAACTTCCCCGATCGCGCTGCAGTGCCTCAGGGATGCTGGGGTGACTGCTGCGCGGGCGCTGGACATCTTGCTCCGCGTGGCACAAGCCAATGAGACAAGTGGGATTGCTTGTTCGTCTCTTCGTATCACAAAACTCACGAAACTACCTAACGTTCACTTGCGCGGTCTACGGTCTTCCTGCATGTCGCTTGGCCGCCGTTGAGTAGGATTCAACCTTATCGACGGGGGATGTAGGTATTATGGGTATCGGGTCAACGTTAGCGCTCCGCCCCCTTCATCATTGTTTTGATTGTCTCCCATTTCTCTCGGGCCGTGACGTTAGCCATGGCCGACACGTGCGCTGTTCAATCCTGTCAGTCGAGGGCAGCTATTCCGCTCTAGTTCTGATTGCACGCTTGAGATCTTCTGATTGTCCTGTCCTACGCTCAGACTGTCAGACAGCTCCAGTCAAAGTTTGGCTACTAATGCTATACCGATGATCGCTAATAATCTCCTGTACCGAATGTGGCCGTAGGCTCGCGCGAGTTCTTGGGTTACTGGTTGCACCTGTAACCCGGGTACATGCATGTCTCGTCCAGCAGCTCGCCTGCTCGTCCAAGTACGTGGTCCAATGGATTACCACGGCGCTTCCTTGCACGATCAACGTGTTCAACGCTCTCGTCCTGTGTGTAAGGTGACCTTGGGGACCTGGTGGACCTGTATGCTTCGACGATGATCAACGGGGGCCGGAAGCTCACCTTGCGGGCAGAGTGTTCCAGACCCAAGTTGAATACAAGCATCAAGGATGGCGGGCCTTCCATATGTTGTTCGATGGTGCTATGCATGGCAGACTTGTCGACATAGTCTTAGGAAATCATGGTGTCTATGGGCCTATGATACAAACTCATGCAGCCATAAAGATTGGCCTTGCTCGTGGGCTATCGTGATTACCAAACCGGTCTCGTCTGTCACATACGTGACACCGCACCAGATTCCCGATCAAGTACACGTTGATGTTAGGTGTTTGTCGGTCCAAATACCGCCTCCGCACTCTTCCTGTGCCATCTTTCCGGTGTCAGAGGTACTAACGTTAGATTTTACAGCGACCAGGTGATCGGTTGTCTAGTGTACCAACACCATGGTCTTGCGTGTGTCTTCACCATAAACCAGGCCCTTCTCTACATGAATCGTAGATTGGCAGTTCTTCCGTTCGCATGACTCAATCTCGATGACGTTGGTTGGCATGTCCAGCACAACACCGCTGACAACCTCCGTTGCTCGCCTCATATGTACCACTTGAGATTGGTATCGGGAACAGAATGGCTCATCAAGGCGAACAGCTTTTGCAGCGCCCTCTCTATGGTAGGCCGACGCCTCGCAGCTTCGTGAAATATGCACACTGACGGCAGACAACAGTCTTCGACCTCCCCCGAGAAATCCTCTCTACCTTAACGCTCAGAGACCAGCCCGCCCGCCAGGACACGACATTAGAGATCCCTGCTTCGCTCACAACACTTGATCGACCAGACACTCCGGATGGAGCGCCTGCGACAGCGACCTCTTGCCACTTGTGTGGTCTTACGTTCTCGAATCTGCAAGAGCAGCGAAGTCACGTCCGGTCGGACTTGCACGGATACAACCTTAAGCAGAAGTTAAAAGGGTCAAGTCCGGTTGGCGAAGCGGAGTTTGAACGTTTGGTGGGCGGTGCGTTATGTGATTGCGCGTGATGACGAGTTTGTACTGATTGCACTCAGAACTGGACGAGAGTATATCAGGCTCAGACTCTGCTGATACTGACAGCGATGAAGACGAGGGTCAGGCAAATGGGACGCAAAGCAAAGACACCACCCTAAGCGCGCTGCTCAAGAAACAAGCAAAGATTGCAGATCCAGATGGGGACGACTTTACAGCCAAGAAACGGAAACGTGGATCCGGCAAGCCACCGTTACTGTGGTTCTCTACACCAGCGTTGCCAAAGGAGGTTTCTTTGGGCGTATACCGTGCAATCTTCACTGATGCAGAGCAAGAGGAGGGATCGCATATAATAGACACGATCCGGAAGAAGCAACTACCGCCAGTGTCTCCATCAGACAAAGCAGCACAACAAGAAGACACCGGGGGCGTACCATTACCGCGCACGCACATTGGTCCGCACTACTTTCTGTGCATGATAGGCGGTGGGCACTTTGCAGCGATGATAGTTGCGCTAGCACCCAAGGTCGGCAAAAAGCACACCGGCGTCGACGAACGTCAAGCAACCGTCGTCGCGCACAAGACCTTCCACAGATACACCACTCGCCGGAAGCAAGGTGGTTCGCAATCGGCCAACGACGCCGCCAAAGGCGCCGCCCACTCCGCCGGCTCCTCGCTGCGCCGATACAATGAAGCAGCGCTCACGAACGAAGTCCGCGAACTCCTGTCAGAGTGGAAAGGCATGATCGACAGCGCGGAGCTCCTCTTCATCCGTGCCACTGGCAGCACCAACCGCCGCACGCTATTTGGTCCATACGAAGGCCAAGTCCTCCGCCAAAACGACCCCCGGAACCGCGGGTTCCCCTTCAGCACGCGGCGCGCGACGCAAGCGGAGCTCATGCGCTCCTTCGTCGAACTGACCCGCGCGAAAGTCAGCCGCGTCGACGAAGCTGCGCTCGCCGCCGCTGCCGCCGCAGCAGCCGAGTCCCAGGCGGCCTCCTCCCGGGCCTCCACGCCCTCCAAACCAAGCAGAGCCACGGAGAAACAACAGCAGTCCAAAGAAGACGAAGCAGCCGCCCTCCACACCTCGCAACTAACCTCGCTAATCCGGCGCTCCAAAGCCCCCGCCCTCGTCTCCTACCTCGCCGCCAACAACCTCCCCGCATCCTTCCACTTCTTCCCCGAGCACGCGCCCCAGCACCACCACACC
>Ga0115847_100100_pt1 | contig 18898 bp, 19 predicted proteins | sample InSIn5SAF170_FD_83861 | JGI IMG/M metagenome (GOLD analysis project Ga0115847, IMG submission 83861)
CCTGGTGGCCAATGATTGTAGTGATATTTCAGAGCCAGTCTTTCCCCCCATCTAGCATAGAGAGCATATACTTGAGCACTCAAAGTAAGCAAAATCCTTCTAGTGTCGAAGCAGGGCGCCTTATGGCAGGGGAGAAGTCAGAGATCAAGTTTAGACCTTGGGAAGACTTCACGTGATCCAGCGAATCATGCGCTTCTCTTCCATCCCATCTTGGTTTCCCAATACAAGAATCGTTAGTAAAAGAAAGAAACTGATTGACTTGCATGTGGTTATCTACTTGGTTTCCTGAGAATGTGCACGCTTCCTCTAAGTTGAGACCGAACTCGGCTCGTCGATCTATGGAGCTCAGCGTGTAAGCTCTGGAGCGAGCCTGGACGTAATCATCTAGCATCAACGAGCAACAATCAAAGGGAGTACAACGATTTATTCTCACTTTCGTAATTCTCCTCTTGACAAGGCAGTCTAAACATCACAACGATGACATCCCAGGACAATAAACCCCACGCATTCAACCCTCCAAATGTGCCGTCTCCACCACCAAGCTACAAGCAAGTCGCGGTGACACCGCTTCTGTCAACAAGCAAGCTCATCACGTTAGCTGGAATGACAGGCTACACCCCTGAGATCAACGAGACGCCTCAAACAGTGAAGGAACAAGCTCCGAAAGCTTACGAGAAGATCAAGAATGCTTTAGCTGCAGCAGGCGCAACACCTCGGGATATTGTGCAGGTCAAGCATTACATTGTCAAAGAAACTGGTGATCCGGAGGTCGACAAGACTGATGTCTACAGTCGAGGCTGGGCGGATCTGTGGATGGAATTTATGGATCGAGAGGCAGACGGGCATCGACCGCCCGATACTGTGGTTGGCGTTGCTTCTCTGGCATTGAAAGGTATTCTTTATGAATGTGAGGTCTGGGCGATCGTTCATTAGTGGTGGATACGATCAAATCTCGAGAACCGAAGCTATTGCTCTGAAGTGTTCTACCAGCAAGCTGCACTCAAGCGGTGTCTCATTCTCCAGTCTGATATCCTCACTTCGTTTCAGGCTGACTTAACACAGCTCAGTAATCATCCATTTATAGTTCTTCAAGCGTCTTAGTCTGACCGCAACTTAACAATACGGTTGAGCAGCAGACAGCTGTGGACTCTGCACTGACCTCTGATGTTTTACGGAGCTACATCCTTAACCTCTGTCTGCGAAGCACGCTCACCTGAGTAGACAAACATATCCCAGGTCCATGAATGGTTACCTGATCGACAGGTTCCATCGCTTAATGTCGAAACTATCCCTGGGAGCCTTAATCCAATCATGGACGGCGGAGTTAGGATGTCGAGCTTCGTTGTCGTAGGGTGTCGGCGGTACAACTGCATTAGATCAGGCCTGACTTGAAGAAAATGGCATTTCGCAACAATGCGATCATACTAATATCCAGAAATTGAGAAACCCATGTTTCCAGAATTACGTCACCATGTCGATGAGTGCTCCCCGAGACGACCGGAACAACCTCCGTCTAACTGTTCATTGATAGCTAGATGGGGGGAAAGACTGGCTCTGAAATATCACTACAATCATTGGCCACCAGGCAGGACGTAACTAAGTATCATCGTGAGCTCACGGGCGTCCATCCGGTATTGCATCTTCGATCTAGCATGGCTACATCACGGCGAGACACACCCAGAGTAGACAAGAGGGCATCGAAACGTCACAATGAATACATATGTTAGATGCAGGGCAGAAGTGGTCAAAGAGCGAAGAGAGCTCTATAAGCTTTGTTCCCTTTCCTCTCTCTGCTCACGATGGAAATTCCTGCAGCTAAATTAAAGTCGGACCTGAAATCTAAGCTAAATATGTCGAGCAACAGCAATCAAATGGCTCAGCACCCGCTGGAGGCTATTGCGGTTGGGCTAAAAGGTGCTATGACTGGTGAAGCGCGTGCTCCAAGAGCTATGCATATGGGAAGTGCGAATGAAGGTCCAGCCGACATTATTGGCAAAGTCTCTGGCTCTGTCAAAGGGGGAAAGAGAGAAGATGATGGCCCTTATTTCACCAATAACGAAGGAATTCCCTTTCCAGATCCGTTAGAACCACTTTGACGTCTACTACCGTGACAGTGATGGCTAATGGAATGTCAGAGCTCATAGCAAGACCGTAGGCGGAATTCCAGTTATCAGCGACACATTCCTTCTGCAGTAAGTGCCATAAGTCAAAAGATTATCTAACATATCCTGATTACATGACAGGAAGCAGCAACAGTTCAATCGGTCCAAGAACCTTGAAAGTGAGTATCTGAAAATTTGTCTTCTTAGTCATAGTATATTAACACCATTCAGGAATGGTCCATCCTTGTGGGAGCGGTGCGTTTGGCTATTTCGAGTGCACACAGGACGTGGCACCATTAACAGTATGTCTGTTGACCTGTCAAAGCCTTGTTTCTGACTGACAGACCGATTAGAAAGCAAATTTCTTGTCAACTGTTGGCGAAAAGACTCCTATCTTCATTCGCTTCTCGACGGTCACGCTTGGCAGAGAGTTTCCAGATGAAGCCAGAAATCCTCGCGGGTTTGCGATCAAGTTCTATACTCGTGAGGGGAACTACGATATCGTAGGCTTGAACTTCGTAAGTACGATCTGCTGTGCGTTGCTAAGCTTCCACTAATATTGCTAGCCAATCTTCTTCTGCCGCGATCCAATTCAAGGTCCTGATGTTATCCGTTCCCAAGCCAGGAATCCAAAGAACTTCCTGCTTGACACTGATGCTCTGTTTGATCTTCTAGCAAACACTCCTGAAGGCAACCATGCTGGTTTGATGTTCTTCAGTGACCACGGCACTCCGGTTGGTTGGCGATTCGAGCACGGCTACGGCTGCCATACATTCAAGTGGGTGAACAAAGAAGGAAAATTTGTCTACATCAAGTATCACTTCATTGCGAAACACGGACAGAAGCAGTTCACAGAAGAGGAGGCCATTCGCATCTCTGGTGAAGATCCAGACTACTCGAAGCGTGATCTTTGGGATGCCATCGAAAATGGCGAGGAGATCGAATGGACGGCTAAGGTCCAAGTCATGGAGCCCGACAAGGCAGACCCAGACAAGCTGGGTTTCGATCCGTTCGATGTCACCAAAGTCTGGCCTCGTGACCAGTTTCCAATGCACGAATTTGGTCGCTTGGTTCTGAACAAGAACCCCGAAAACTTCCATCGAGATGTCGAGCAAGCTGCCTTCTCCCCCGGAAGCATGGTACCAGGCATCGAGGACTCGCCAGATCCACTCCTGCAGTTCCGCATGTTCTTTTACCGCGATGCTCAGTACCACCGTATTGGCATTAATCTGCATCAGATCCCTGTCAATTGCCCGTTCATGGCGAACTCGTTCTCACCACTTAATTTCGATGGTCAAATGCGTGTAGATGCTAACCATGCCGGCAACAAGCAATATACCCCCAATAGCTTCGCACACAAGTTCAGACCAGATACAGCTGAAGCTCCATATGCTGTCAGTGACAATATCGTCAGTAGAAAGAGCCACTACTGGCACGAGGGAAAGAAGAGCGAGTACGAGCAGGCCACCGCGCTTTGGAGCAGAGTCATGACTGAGCAGCAGAGGAAGAACACCTGCAGCAATACAGCCAAACTGCTGAGGTTTGTCAAATATGACATGATCCAGGTAAGCAAGTTTCAACGACTTCGACGAACAAATCTAACGTTCTTCACAGAAGAAATATCTGGCTCAAATCTATAACATCGCTCCCGAGTACTCGCGTGGTGTCTATGACTTGCTCCCAGAGAAGAAGTTTAACTTTGGCGAGGTGGAGTCTTTGGCTGAGACTGCACAAGAGTGGTACAAGGAGAAGAAGTTCAGGCCAAGTGAAGGAGAGCGCTTGACAGGTTATGCTCCTCCTACTTCTATTTATAACATCTAAGTTGTGGCCGCTAAAGGGCCTGTAATGTTGGAACCTGTTTTGATGTTCGTTTTAATCCTCAATAATGCAAGCCTTATGGATGAGTTTGTATGAAACTTATCGTTGTCCAAATACCCTTACTGTTCCACAACAATAAGGTGGTATGCCCGTCTGAGACATCAAGTCCGTTGTGCCGGTCCCGTTGATGCCCAGATCGTCAACAATTCAACTACGTCTTTGCGACATCATATCACACGACCCCTAAGGCAAAGCAGCGAAGACGAAAGACGATCCAGCAATTATATGACACATCGCAAAAATTTTGCATCAGTAAATACTGCTTCCATTCCTTGTATTCATACAAATTGACTATTTTGTTGATGGATTCGGTGAAATGGTCTTGTTCGGAAACTTCCTGAACAAATCCGCAAGATGATCAATCGGCGCAGTCAACAAGCCCATCACAGTCTCAAATGGAGGATGTTCACCAGCACTGGGATGGCTGCGCGACGGAACGAAAGCCTTGGTCCTGCCAAAGGATGTCGCCATTGATTCTGAGCTCTCACCCGCTGCTTTGAGAGCCTCCTCTAGTGCTGGCAGATCCCGTTCTTCCTCCTCCTTGATGTGGTGGGTTAGCGAGCTCCAGATTGCTTTCAGTGTGGGGATGAAGTCCTCGTCCTGGACCTTCATGCTCTGAAATTGCTTGAGCATTTTCTTAACCTGAGTCATGTTACTAAACAGTATCATGATGATTGCGGTTTGCAGGCATACCTCATGATGCTCATTGCGGTCAGACTCAGCCATAGCAACACCTTTGTCACCCATGTACTTTTCGAATGCAGGATAGACCACGAGTTCCTCACCAACTGAGTGACGGGCAAGCTCCCATGTGAATTGGTTCTGGTACCGGGTCTGATGATCACGACTACTGCTGTTGATAATCTCGTTATAGTATTGCTCGAGTTCGCGGTGATCCTTTGTGATTGCTTCGCTGATTGTGGAGAGCATGGCCACCCTGAAACGGAAGGACTGCTGCAGAGGCCGGCATTGTTGCGATGCTCGGGCGAAGCTGCGTACTCCCGTTGGAGAGAATGCTCGAGCTGCCAACATCGTGTTAGACTCACTTGGCTGTTTTTCCTAGGCTGTTGTTAATCAAGGTAGGCCTCAGAGGCAAGTTTTATATAGCTGTTATGAAGGCCGAAAGTATCGAGGTTGTGAGAAGAGCGAATGAGCATGGTACATTATAAATGCCATGTTCACGTCCTGCCGCAAGCCATGCCGTAACTATGAGCACAAAGAATCGGAGCCACTTCCTCATCGCGATCTTACATCATGTCCTTTCTCATTCGTCATTGGAGTTTCATCAAGGACATTGCTCTGGAGAATCAAACCATGGTGCTGAGATTCCCATGTTTATGATTCGAATTGGTTTTTTTAGTGTCGAATTCTCGTCGGTGTTGTTGGCTTGAAGCTGGAAGCGCGCTAGAGGCAGTCTACCTTAGCGTTTTCCGGGTAACCGTGCGTGTTTCGGCTTTGATTGTTGATGGAGATGTGTATTATCCTAGCTCAGCGCAGTCGCGTCAAGCAATACTCCTTTCGGAAAAACGTTCACAGAATATACCAAGGAGGGATAGGAGAATGCTTTTGGTTGACCCGCAGGACGGTGCAGTATGTAGAGATTTCGATTTTCACGACCGTGATGAACCACACCCCTGTGATCACTGTGTACGAAGTAGACTCTTAGCATTGTCAGTGAACTGCTCGGTGGTGCGCCATGCTCTTCGCCGTGGAGTTTTCAAGAGGCATTTTGCAGTTTCAGCGCAAGTTTTATCTCCGAATGAAGAGCGCACCCTTCGTTTATCCATGTAAGCTCGAACTGTCACGAGTTTCTTAGCCAAGACGCAAGATGAGACAGTCAGACGGCCTCAAAAATGAGCCAGGACTGCGAGCGCATCCAGTGATGCGTGTGCGCGCATTTTGAACAGATCTAGGCCGCCACGCTGAGAGCCATGGAAAACGACAACAAAGCATGAATAGACGGGAATGATATGTGTGCGTTCAGATTCTTGAGTGAGGTTCAATAGCATACAGGACTGTTGCTGTTCTCTGTGGCTAGCAGAAGGATGTTGCTGCACGTAACAATCAACGCAGCGCGCACTGACTCGTAATGTAGCTCATATAAGTCGCTGGACCTTGAACGATTATGCCTTTTTCGCCTGTTTCGCCTTCAACGCCTTCTTTCTGTTACTCCTGATCATGACCACGGACAAGAACGAGCCGACGACAGCGGAGCCGAGAAGTATGAGGATGACTGGGATGCGGATTGCCCACACGCGTGGTGGGAACAGGCTGTGGAGTTGGTGATCCTCGTCGACAAATGGCTGCCATTGAATGAGCACAGATCTTCCAAGTACTTCTGAATGTAAGAGTGCATACCATTAACAACGTCCAGATCGTGTAGTATGCAAAGACGGCAGTCGCTACAATGAGCATCGTCAAGCCAACGAGACGGTCAAGCTGTGCGATTGTTAGCGGCACGTCTTTGGGGGCAAAAGTGGGCAGAATCGCACCATCGTGAGCAAATTGGTTCCAAATGAGTGACGAGAAGTAACTTGATCGTGGGGTTATGTGGTTGTTGAGAATACAGGAATTGTTAAGAGGACACAGTTTGGCGATGGCCCACGATCGAGAAAGCGAAAGTCCGCACCAAAAGGAGTAATTTCTGCTTATGTAACCCCGAACCCTTGTGATGGCACGTGCACTGGAGCTGCAGGCGATGGCTGAGGCCTCCGCGGTCACTTTTTCTTTCCGTCGATCGTTGCTGCAGAGACCAAAACATCGTCGTCCGCTCGCCATCGCGGGTGCCCACGTTAACGACTTCATCTTCGCCTTCGCGTCCAAGTGCGCCACAGGTGGGGCTTCGTCAAGATGGAGGTTGCCTCTGCTATACGACTGCCGTCGCCCGACCAGGCAGACTCGCTACCAAGGCGGAAACGGTCTCCACCATCGCGGTCACGCTCGCCGCCCACTCATCGTCGTCGCACACGGAGCCCAGACGACGACGGCGACAACTACAGACGCAGATCTCGAAGTCCAGATGACCGAGATACGCGCCGTCACCGCTCCCCAACTCCAGATCAACGACCACCTCCGCGACGAGATGGGCCTCTGCCCAGGGATGTTGATCATGAGAGAGCCCGGGAGAGGCAGCGCCAGCTTGAGATCAGGCAGCAGGAGAAGGATGCGAAGCCTGCGCTGACTGAGGCGGACAAGCAAGCTGCAGCAAAGAAGGAGTATGAGGATCTGCTCAACAAGCGTTCGGGAGGTGTCTACATCCCCCCAGCACGGCTACGCGCCCTTCAAGCACAGATCACAGACAAGACTTCAAAGGAGTTCCAGAGAATGGCCTGGGAGGCATTAAAGAAGTCGATCAACGGTCTCATCAACAAGGTTAACGTCTCCAACATCAAGTTTATCGTGCCGGAGCTGTTTGGCGAAAACCTTGTCCGCGGTCGTGGATTGTTCTGTCGCTCCATCATGAAGGCTCAGGCTGCGTCGCTGCCGTTCTCGCCCATTTTCGCTGCAACAGCTGCAATTGTCAACACCAAGCTTCCTCAAGTTGGAGAGCTGCTGGTCAAGAGATTGGTTGTTCAGTTCCGCAAGGCATTCAAACGCAACGACAAGACTGTCTGTATCGCCAGTTCCACATTCCTGGCGCATCTCGCGAACCAACAGGTTGTCTCAGAGATGGTCATCGCTCAGATTCTACTTCTGCTCTTGCATCAACCAACGGACGACTCGTGCGAGATTGCTGTAAACATATGTAAGGAAGTTGGTCAGCATCTGGAAGAGTTCAATGCTGCCATAGCTGTGGCTGTCTTTGATCAGTTCCGCAACATCCTGCATGAAGCGAATGACTTGGAAAAGCGTACTCAGTACGCGATAGAGGTACTGTTCCAGGTCCGCAGGGACAAATACAAGGACTACCCAGCTGTTCGGGAGGAGTTGGACTTGGTTGAGGAGGAGGACCAAATTACTCACAATATCGATCTTGACGGGGAAATGTCCACCGAGGACACGTTGAACATCTTCAAGTATGTTATCACCGACTTTCCAACCATGATCAGAATACTAACGCAATATAGGTTCGATCCTGAATATGAGGCAAATGAACAGGCCTATAAAAATCTGAAAGCGCAAATCCTTGGTGAAGCTGAAGGCTCGGACGAAGAAGACGAGGACGACAGCGACGAGAGTGAAGACGAGGAAGAAGCGCAACAGGAACGGGCCATGGAAATCGCCGATGAGACAAATCAGAATCTGGTCAACCTCCGCAGAAGCATCTATCTGACCATCAAGTCGTCAGGTCTATTTGAGGAAGCCGTCCACAAGCTCATGAAGATCAATCTGCCAGTCGGACTCGAGGAAGAGCTGCCGAGCATGGTCATTGAGTGCGCAAGTCAGGAGCGAACTTATGAAAAGTTCTACGGGCAGATTGCCGAGCGGTTCTGCAAACTCAATCGCCTCTGGCGTGAGCTCTTCGAACGCCAATTCATCAAATACTACGAGTCCATTCACCGGTACGAAACGAACCGCCTTCGTATCATCGCTCAACTCTTCGGTCATCTGCTCGCTACAGATGCTATTGAATGGCATGTTTTCTCGATCATCAAGCTCAACCAGGAGGATACCACTTCTTCATCGCGTATCTTCATTAAGATCCTCTTTGAAGAACTTGCCATGAACCTGGGCATAAATAAGCTTGCTGCGAGATTCAAGGAAGATGCACTGCAGCCAAGTTTGGCTGGCATCTTCCCAATGGACGATCCAAAGGACACTCGCTTTGCTATCAATTACTTTACAGCCATCCAGATGGGCGTGCTTACAGAGGGTATGCGCGAGTGGCTCGCAAACCTACCAAAGCCGGAGCCAAAGGCACTACCGGAGCCGGAAAGTGATGATGAGAGTGTTAGTAGCTATTCGAGCTACTCGTCCCGTTCACGCAGTCGCACGCCACAACGAGTTGCAGATCGTGCTCGTGATCGCAAGAGAAGCTATACAGACTCGGAATCTGGATCTGATCGCTCGCGTAGTCCACCGCGCAGGCGTACTCAATCACCAAGGGGAAAGAGAGATAGCTATTCCTCACGCTCGCGCTCACGATCGCCATCTGATTCGCGCAGCCCACCACCAAGACGAGCGAGACGCGCCGCATCCTCCGCATCGCGCTCGCGTTCACCGTCTCAATCGCGCAGCCCACCACGTCGTCGGAATCGCAGCTACACGACCTCCCGTAGCAGATCTCCTACACCGCCGCGCCGCGGCCGTGATGCTTCTCGCTCCATCTCCATCTCGCCGTCGAGATCTCCGCCACGAAGACGGGCGAGAAGTCCATCGTCTGGAAGGAGTGTGTCACGTTCGAGGAGCCCACCGAGACGTGGCGGTGGAAGGGAGAGGTCGAAGACGCCGCCGGGGAGGAGGAGAGACGATGCTGATGGTAATAGAGGGAGGAGAAATACTAGTAGTCCTGAGGCAAGCAGAAGTCCACCTCCCCGACGGAGTGGCGGTAGCGAAAGTCGGAGCAGGAGTCCCCCGAGGCGAGGCGGGAGGAATGGCCATAGGGACTAGATTGTTGATTGTGGAGATAGGAATGCACCATAAGCATGCAAGTATGAACAAGATTGTGTACGCAACTCAAGTAAGGACAAATTCGGCTTAAGCGACACACAAAATGCTCGCACAGTCACAGAAGCAGAAGACGTTCAGCTAGTGAATCGAGCCTTAGCCAGTCTTGGAATGAATGGTTACTATCAATTGGATTTGACACAACGATACAACTTTTCCATTGCTTGTTCCTTTCCATGCTACCATGTTTCCTACTCTATGAGGCAATTATTGGCTCGCATTCGTGGCCGACTAGTGCGAGTTCGTCTCCACTCGCTCAATCGCAGACACCTCCCCCATATGCTTCTTCTCATCCATCTTCGCCTCGCCATCGAGCAGATCAGGTGAATGATGCGCAGCATTAATGTCCACCGCGACCTCATCACCAAACAAGGACGCAATCTCCTCCAATGTCTTGCCGCTCGTCTCAGGGTACACAAAGTACACGACTGTGATGAAGATTGCGTCGCAGATGATGAAGATGAGGAAGTACTTCCAGGCGATCTTTTCGACGGCAATGGGAGTGACTTGCACCAGCATGATTGTGATGGCGTTGAAGGTACAGAAGGCTGTTGCGTTACCGACGGCGCGGATTGGCGTGGGCATGATTTCTGAGGGGTACGTGCTGAGGTGTCGTTAGTTTTTTGTGCTTCACTTGGGTGGGAGGTGCATCTAGCTTACTATCCGAAGCTGTTCATGATGAACGCATAACCGGCGAGGTAGACGAACATGAAGCCGACGGTGAAGCGACCAAGAAGCATGTTTGCGTTCCCGGAGGCTTCAAAGCGTGCCCAGCCTGCGAATGCATTAGTCTAGTGTTCTGACTTCAGCTGATAAGTAGTGACTGGAACTTACAGATGACCATTGCAATAGATGCTAGGAATTGTACCCAAAGCGAGCCCATCAACGACTTACGACGACCAAGCTTGTCAAAAGTCAATGCACCGATGATGCAGAAGATAGTGCCAATCGTGCCCCAAACGCCGACCATCACAAGAGCCATCTTGTTCGTAACACCAAGATACTGGTAGAGGATGACCTGGTAGTTTTGCAGAGGGATGATACCGGTAAACATGGCGAATGCAAATTGGAAGACCACAATGAACATTCTCATGCGGTAAGATGGTCTGCGGATGATTGTCATGAAGCCAACCTTCTCGCGAACTTCGAGTTCGTGCTGGGCTTTGATCTGGTTGAACTCTCGGATGTAGAAATCATCGTCGCCATCAGCTACGGTAGATCCACTATGCAGTTTCTTAAGGATATCCAGAGCTTCCTCGTAGCGGCCCTTCATGATCAAGAAACGTGGCGATTCTGGTAGGAACGGAACGAAGGCAGCCATAACTATAGGCGGGACGTGCTGCAGACCAAGAAAGAGGCGCCAGGCGACGTCTGAGCCGATGTAGGAGAAACCAAGACCCATCCACTCGGTCACTATAGATTAATCAGTAATCATCCTCCTGCTTTGCAAGTCGAATAGACTTACAGGTGTAACCAAGGTTGATGTTTATGTTGTAAAGACCACCAACGGCACCACGGAACTCGGGAGGCGAGATCTCCGACATGAACATAGGGCACACGCCGAAGACGATACCAGACGCTACACCACCGATGACACGTCCGACAAAGAGCATCTCGAGATTGACAGCAGCGGTCTGTAAAATGGCTCCAATGATTGCACTATAGTAGGTCAGCAGTGAGCTAAGCTTTCATACGAGATGGTGCTTACACAACACAAGCAATATAGATCGTTGGCTTTCGTCCGTACTTATCTGGCAACCAGAAATTCATCCCGGAGCCAAAGAAACTACCAGCGTAGTAACATGATCCTAGAGCACCAATGGTATTGGAGTTCAGTGCAAAGTAGCTCAAGAATTGGGGATATCCCAAGATCGAGGTTGTGAGTCCAGAATCATAGCCATAGAAGAAAGCACCGAACGACAAGGCGCAGATAGAGAAGATGTTGAACCTGTGGAAATGGTCAGAATCGCGTCCATCCATACCAGCCTCAGTACCAAAGCATGATGCACTTACCTATTGAAGTGACCCATCTTGGCCAGATGATAATATGTTATGTATGTTCCTCAAAAGGTCTCCTCGAGATACCATTGCAAAAGTGATCGGCGCAGGCACCTTACTGATATACTCTATCAGCAAATGTCCTACGGTGCTAAATCCGAGGACATACAGCGATCCATCTACCCATCTACCGCTGTATGCAGCATACAAGCAGATCTCTCCAGCCGCGCAATGCTCATCACCACCAAACGCCGCGCCATCAGCCTTCTCCACCGGAAATCAAGACGCGGCAGGCTTCCGACTCGTCGCTAGACCTGCAGAGAGGCTGGCACTAGCCCAACGTAACCTATGAACGCGAGGGACCGTCGATCGCACGTGCTTCGAGTATAGTCTGCTTGCGGGGTAATGTCTGGGGTTGTCCTGCGGGGAGTAGCCTCTGGGTTTGGTGCGTTGAGTGCTCTGAAGCGAAAGCTCCACGAAATCGCCGATAAGAGCCGGCTCAAAGCTTCTTTCAACGTGCAGCTACGCCATAGTGACACGATTATATGGGATTGATTCCAAGAGCTTGTAAAGGCTTGGAATGATTCATTTCCGGATGTGAAGCGAACACGTTTGCATGCAGAGCTTGTCTGGTGGATGGAAAGCTCGCGATTGGATGCCAACGCCACTTGTCGACCAGGTCCAAGCCTTTGAAGCACTTCCTTACTTTTGAAAACCAATCGATTTTTGAGCCTGAATGGGACGTGTGTTATGTTTACTAATGGATCCGTGCTATATGCCTTCAGCTTCAAGGTTCAAACTTTCAGATAAGCGTCCTCGCAGAAATCATGCGAGAATCGCGTCTAGACATAAAATACCCCCATCCGGATAATACGCTTTAAGGTGCCTAGAAGCGCATATCCACTTACTAGATGCATCCAGGTTCTTAGCATTCCTGTATCTTGTGGATATGCGCTGTTGGAGTCGAAAGGACCACTCTGAGGAGAAGTCCACCGCACAGCCGTCCAGTCTAGACTGGACATCTCCTATCCACCTTTGATACGGTGACAGCATCCAGAAAGTGTTCTTTGACTCCACCGTAGGCAGGCATCCAAACCATGCCCATTGCATTTCCGGACATTCTCGGAAGCTCAGGTCGTCCAAGGCCTCGCCTCTGGTCCGAACTCCATTGTTGCATGTGTGGCGCACACGTCTGCTTAACGGGGTTTGCAGAGACCTGCATGGGAAGTCTGAAACTCACGCGATTCATGCATACTTGAAGCACGAGAGTAATTCTTCCAAGAGATGTGGCTGCATCAGGAACGACCAGGTGCAGAGCGATCGGCGAACGAACGCCAGAACGTCTCCCAAAGCCGCGGACCTGGGCGGCATCTAGTCACTCTCCCGGCATATGACGGGCATTTCGGGTAACCTTGTTGTGCTTTTGGTGACTTGGTTTCAAAGCCTGACAATGGTGGACATGAAAAGCAGAGAATTGTGTGGTCCTTGATCGGGTACGTGTCGTGGTGATAGTTTGGTGATTATTCATACCGGGTGATGCTTCCCTGTCCCGGTTCAATATCGGTACAATTCTCTGTACCAGGTCTCTTATGAAATCCTCGTTGCATGCGCATGCAAATCAGTTCTAGGACTGGGGCTGTTACTTGTTGCACATGGCCAAATACTCCTTTCTCTTCTTTGAGCCTTCTCTTTTCGTAGATGTGTTCGACTTGTATTCACCCAAAACAGTCAGACATGGCAACCCTCGGTTCATCACATCACCGTACAACCGTCCTCCTCAACGCCGTCATCATCTTCATCACCGTCTTCACCCTCAGCACCAGCCTGAGCCCTCATATGCTGCGCAAGCATAGCCAACATACCCCTCGTAATGAAGCCGCCCTGCCTCGCACCTCTGCGCCTATCCATATCATTTCGACTCACAATTTGATACTCGTCATGAAATCGCTTCCGACTCGGTAAGCCACCTTTACTGATGATGTGGGCATCGTTCTCGTACCAAGGCGAGTCAGTGTCGTCATCCTGATCCCTAGGTAAGGGGCGATTTAGAATGGCAGGCTCAGATGTTGTGATTGGTGGCGTCACGCTGTCAGGCAGATCAAATGCGGAATCTGGAACCTGGCGGCGTCGTTGTGTCTGTTGCGCGATTGCCATCAGTAAAGAACTTCTATTATGACCACCAAAGGCCGAAGCGGAAACATACCTCTTCGTCATCCAACCTTTCCCGTTGCCGCCGCTGCCTCTCCCTGCGACCTCTCAAACCGATACTGCTGAATGCCTCACGATCAATCTCCTCAATTCCAACTCCCAACGCAGCATCTCGCCTCGCTCTTCCATCGCAACCAAATATCTTCACCGTGTTATCAATGCCACTAACAGCGATGAGTGGCTCGTACGGGTGACCCTGTACCACATTTACTACCTCACTATCTCCTTCCAGAATGTTCAGCAGCTTAGTAGTCTTCTTATCCCAGATAAAGAAGTTGCCACAATCACTGCCGGAGATGATATATTCGTCCTGTAGGCCGAAGAAGTTGACGTCTTTGGTGGTTTCGACATTGCAGTGGCCACGATAGAGATTCGTGTGAGTGAGGCACGGGACACCTTTGCCGGCGCTCATTTTGGGACGGGCACTGCGTGATGCAGCACCAAGAAGGAACGTGCCTTCGACATGATCGTCTTCGTCATAGTCTGAGTCCTCCGAATCTGCATCGTCATCGTCGCTACTTTCATCACGCGGTACATCCCCTTCGTCATCTTCCTCTTCATCGTTATTTTCGTCTTCGGCTTCTGCTGCAGCAGTCCAAGGTCGACTTGTCTCAGCAGGGTCTTCCCCATACTCAGCGCCCATAAACTCCCCAAAGGCTGTGTCCACCAAACTGTATGTCACATCCATCGCTGCATTCTTCAGCACCGCACGACCGACTCTATACGCCCAGAACCGCACCGCAGTTTCTCGATCCTGCGTTAATGCTTTGCCTCTTGCATCATCTTCGTGTGATTCACCACTCAGATCCGCGAAGGGAATCCGCATCGCTCGCGCAAGTGAATTCACAGCGTCCACCTCCGTGCGGAAGATATAGCCCTGGCCAGACTCATCATCCATGTCATCGACTGCATTTTCGGATGCCAGACGATGAAGATAGGGAATCAATTCGAGATCGATGGCGTCATAACCGGCATCGAGCGACACTGGACGGCGTTTTCGATAGCTCATACTCGGAGAGTCGGGGTCATGCGTGAATTCGCGAAGGACAGCCCCAACTCCACTATCTAGCCAGAGCAGTATGGTCTTGAGGAAGTCATAGCTAAATTGCTCATGGCGCTCAAGTGGCATCGAAGACTCGCGGGGCGCAGGCTTTATCATGTCGAACAACTCTAGAAGTCTCCTTGGGCTCGTATTTGCCATCTTTCTGGATGCAACACGAGCTAACGTGCCACACGCTTGAACGAAGCGCCACGTCTTCGCACGATCTTCTCGTAGCTTCTGCTGGAAAGCAATTTGATTGCGCGATTCCGTCGTTGGATATGTCCAATCTCTGATGAGCTCGTCAATCTGCTCTAGCAACTTGAGACTGGACGTTAGAACTTGGTCGAGTCTATTTCGGATGAGGCTTGGCTCATTTGGCTGAACGTCATGGTAGACGAAGGATGAGGATGGCTGCGAGTTATTGAAAAGTGTGTTTCGTGTTGAGCGGACTTGTTGTGCTATCTTATCGCCTGCAGTTTCTTCTCGTTCTCGTGTTCGAGCCAGACGTGTGTCCGGGAACACTCCGGTCGGCACTGGAAGCTCGATGCTTTGTCCGCCTTCCAATCGCAGTAAGAGCGATAACTCCTGTCGTCCGTCACTGTCACCACTTTCTGTGCGTTGCCGAGAGCCACCGCGAGTCTCCCCTATCTGCGATAAGCCAGACGTGCTTGCTTCTTTCCGCTTGCGTTTTCGTGCCTTTTCCCTCACCCTTTTGGATGACGCACTGCTCGAGAATCCTGGATGCCCTGTCGAAGCATTGTCATCCCGCATTATATCGAAGCTGTATATAAAGTCACCATTCCAAGATGCTATAAGCTCATTCGGATTCGAATCGGAGATTTTGCACGCTGTGATGGATTTTGGATCTGATCGTCGCATTTTCGGTTGACCATAAGGAGCAAATTTTCGTACACAGCGCGTGGCCTCTGCAAGCTCGTTCTCATCCATCGGTATGGCGCCACGCTCTCCCAACCTATCACGACCAATCATACGTCTGTCATGCAGGAAACAGTGCAAAGCGGTCCCACCAAGGGCAATATAGTGGGGTTGACTGGGCGAACATGAGATGCTCATCAAGTCAATGTTGAAGTCTCCATACGAGATGAGGGGCGGAGGCGCATCATCTTTTGATCTGCCGTGTCGCTGTAGATAGAACCTGCTCTGACTTCGCGGGTACGCTGATTCAGGCTGCCGTATATCCCACTGCCGCACATCACCATCTTCCGCACAGCTCAAGAAGTAGAATGGTGATGCCTCCGTCACGATCCTCTTTGCCGCCGCACTATGACTTCTGAACACTTTGCAGTTGGCTTGGTTCTGTGATAAGCGTGCCCTTGTCCCTTCAAACACAGCCGCTCTTTCGATGTCGAACACGCGTATTTGCGCATCGCCGGCTGCTGACACAATAGTCCGGTCATTCGATTGCGGCATAAACTTGACCGAGAAAATGTTGCGCGAGTGGCCGGTGTCAATCTGAGTGGCGAGGTCAAACTGCGTGTTTGAGTAGTCTGGTAGGTAGCGGTGGATGTTGATGACTCGGTCGTCAGAGCCAGACGCCAGCAAGCGCCCTGATTTCGACCAGCTAAGGGCATTGACGCAGCCAGAGTGGCCGTTGAGCTCATTGACAATGTCGAGATCGGCGACGACGGTCTTGCACCCATATAGGCCGCGAGGCTTCGTGTAGCGGTTGCCCGGGCTGCCGAGGGCAAGCTCACGACGAAATAGGCGCTCTTCGACGCTGCCTGCCATGCTGAAGGGTGGCATCTTCAGCCGCTTGATTCTCGTGCTATTGTGCGGTCTGATTGCCGATGAGGAGGTATCAATCCGGGACGTCCGTATACACCAGTTCTAAGCAGCAACTGAAGTCCATGCCGGTCCACTGCTCGTCTGAGCCTTGAACGCTTTCACGATGATCGACAAGGCTGCCAGCTGAGGGCGATAACAATTGAAGTTTCGGTCATACATCATCCCACCGTCGTGGTTCAAGATGTGGAGCTTGGACCCTGCATGAGAATTCCCCCCATCCTTTCATGGAGCTCGGGACGACTCTTAGTTGCAGACTGAAGATCAATAGCAAATACAGATGTCCGGTGGTGAGCGACAATATTCACCGAATGCAAAGTGGTTCTTGTAGTTTTGACCATCATCCAAATTGTCGCTCCTAGAACGGATGCCCTTTATCATTTGGCTGGCACAATCCAAGACGCTGCCTTGTTGAGCAGACTGGGAAGAAAGAGCATGGAAGTGGAGAATAGATTTTAGGACCAACAGAATGCGCGAGCATGCATGCAATCCAAAGCAGCCATGTCTTCAAAAATAAAAGCCAGCTATGTTGACTGCACTAGCCTTGTGAACGATTTAGCCGTGCTACTGAGGCACCATGAAGACGCCATGGGGAATACTCCATGTCTGTTTATCTATCGTGGCCGTTGAATAAGTGACCTAAGGTCACCCCAGTTTTGCGACAGAAGCAGCTTGGAAGCACCACGACATCCTTTTCACATAGCCGCAGATCGTGTAAGTCACCCTGGTTCGAGGCAAGAGAACAAAGCATTGTCCTCAAGGTCGAGGACAAAGGATCATTGGAATTGGGTCGTTGTCGCATCATCAATGAGCTCCTTTATCACCTACTATAAGTAAATCGAAGACGTGTAAAGGATCTTATGTTCGAAACTCCGTTTACAGAACTTGAGTCAAGAAACTTATCACACTATGGCTTCTAAAAGACGTGCTTCAGATAACGGTGATACCGTCGACACGATCTCTAAGCGGTCTCGAACGGATGTTAGCACTAATCTCTCCTTTGGAATCGAAATCGAGGCATTCGTCGTCTATCACAAATCCAGACGGTCCTGGCCGACAAAAGGTACGCAAATGAATACAGAGGCACATGATACCACCTTCGATATTGAAAGACGCCTGCTGAGGGGTTCCGGACTCACGTTTCTCGAGTACGAGAATGAATTCGACCGATCTGAGGAATACAAGAACAACACTTCGGCATGGAAAATGGACGAGGAATTCTCTTTGACTAGACTTACTACTGAACAAATTGTACAAATAGTCACCTCCAAGCAAGGAGAGTTGAGCATACTTGCAAAATTCTCACCTGAGACTTGGTTATCTGGAGCCATTGAGTTTGTTTCGCCAAAGTATGAAGATATACAAACCGCTCGAGAAGACCTTGACAAGCTGGTGAGCCACACGCACACGAAGACCAGCTTTCTATTGGTGAACGACGACTGCGGCTTACATGTCCATGTTGGCAGAGTAGATGATGAAACGTTACCGCTCCGGCCATTGCAATGTCTAGCGTTCATCACCGTCATTTTTGAAGCAGAGATCGATAGATTGCACCCATCCCAGCGCCACAACAATGTCCATATTGAGTCTACCAGGAAGTTCTTCCAGCAGGAAGTGAATAATAAGTTACCCATACCCGTTTCACAGCTGGTAGCGACTGACAACGTCCAGCTTATGAGCGTGGAAGACATTCGCAGAAATATTTTTCAACGTAGAGATTTATCCTCATTTATGGTGCTTATGGGAGACCATGAGAGAAATTATCGAGTCAACTTCTCCAATATTGGATCGGATTGCGACCCACCAAGAACCGTCGAATTTCGTCAGCACGCAGGTTGTATTGATCCACAGGTCATACTTCATTGGGTGACGTTCTGTGATGCTCTCGTGCGTTGGGCTTATCAACTTGCGGAAGACGACGAATGCTTGCCTGATATAAAGTCGTGGGAAAACACGGAGGACATCAGCATCACTAGGTTGCTGGACTCGTTGAATCTTCCGGAGCCCACACGCGCATTCTACCTGTCGAAAATCCGCATCACACCCAATGTTACAGCTCATCCTTGATGGAGTAAATACTTTGGTCGTGAATCATCTTCTTTATGCTCTCTAGTGAATTCGATGACCTGGCTGTAAACATGTCTGCTAATAAGCAGAATCCTACATTTTGCCTTCTATGGTAGACTCCCCCGTTGTAATGACGAAACTGAATGTACACTCTGATGTTGTGCTATCTTATCGCCTGCAGTTTCTTCTCGTT
>Ga0115847_100101_pt1 | contig 18836 bp, 27 predicted proteins | sample InSIn5SAF170_FD_83861 | JGI IMG/M metagenome (GOLD analysis project Ga0115847, IMG submission 83861)
TACCCTCGATATCTCAATATCCTCGGGTCACTAAGCTGTCGATCCGGAATACTTTACCAGAACAACTTCAGCTCCACAAAAAAAGTGCTCTTTAAAATTGAGGAAAAGCTATAACTATGTGGTTGCTTCCTACTGGTACGCTTCCGAGTCTGGTCGTGAAGGTAGTAAAGCAGCGGGAGATTTTAAGTCAATACTATCGGAGTATTCCAAGATTGCAAGTGTTGAAGGCGATGTTGGAGAGCGATGCCATGACGATCCAGGAGTATCTAGCTGAGTTGGTGGTGAGACGTGTCGGTATGGTTGCAGGGAGAGCGCTTTGCCCTCCTTCTCGGCCACGCTGGTCATGTCTGGGGTAGGACTTGATGCATGTGATTCCTCAGGCCTCGAGTCCATCCGTGTCGGCAATTTCAAGTTAACGCCTCGAGCTTGAGACAACCTGGAAGCTGTCCGAGTAAATCCATCTACGGGCGATTGTAGGCGCCACCAAAACAGCGAAGAGCTCCTCCGTCTCCGACTGGAGGTAGGACTCCTCTTTCCGTCTCCTGCCGACTGCTTGTGTTCAGCTAATGGTTCTGGTGCATTCGCTATGTTGTCGCCGTAGTTCCTGCGTTGTATACCGCTGTCTGCATTAACAAGATTCCCACCTAATTGGTTTAGGCAGGTTTCATTAGCTCCCTGCTGGAAGGCAGGTGTGAAGCCCGACATAAGGAACATTGGATTGCCAGGCACCTAGAGTCGAAGGAAGTTGTCGATAGAATGCGTGCTATGAGAAGCACTTAAAGAAGAGATGAATGGAAGACCTTAGTGCGCCTGTAGATAGACCGAGTAAGAGCGCTGAAAGCGGTCTCCTATACTAACGTAGGACAGCTTAGAGGTAGATTAGTAGGTAAGAGAGCCGATAAGTGCAAAAGAAAAGCATAAAGCCCCGGCCATCTCTACCTAATTGAGGTTGCTACCAGCAAGAGCACATCAACCACATAGTTATAGCTTTTCCTCAATTTTAAAGAGCACTTTTTTTGTGGAGCTGAAGTTGTTCTGGTAAAGTATTCCGGATCGACAGCTTAGTGACCCGAGGATATCGAGATATCGAGGGTAACTTAATGATGGTGATGAATCTAAGACACAACCAGAACATTACATGTTCCGTGTAAAACGCATGTAGATTTCCGAAAGCAGCTAGTCAGCACGTTGGCAAGGAGCGGCTTTAGTAGTTCTTGTCTAAATGGATCAGGAGCGATACTTTGACGCGCAAATCCACAGTTGACGTGAATGTCCACCTCTAGCGTGGTACTCCACATTGCGATAGAGTGAAATTACCGTCGTATTATACATTCGCCAAAATAGGAAGCCTTCTTTGACTTCTCGGCGCAAAGCTTTCTGCTATGCAAATTACTGATTCGTCTGTGTCGATCATTCAACCGACTTTAAAACCTCGACTGCGGATTTGGCTCTGCGAAGAGATATCGTCTTTCGCAGAAGTACTTGCAGTCTAGAACCGTCTACGTTACAACAATTGGTAGTTGCTTAACTTACACAATTGCGCCAACGTCGCAACCACTCCTTCGACCCCATATCCGTCATAATGGCGTCCTAGAGCGACCTGATCGTTGAATTCATGCACTAACGCCACCTGATCCCCCAACAACCGTGCAGATTTCATTCCCCGTCGTCTCTTCGCCTCAATTGATTCGCGCATGCATCCTTGCTTCAGACCCTCCATGCTGCCGCGGTGAGACGAGTGACTGCTCGAGTCACACCCTTGGATCTTCTCAACTTGCGAGATAGCTTCCTGAGCCCGAACACCGGATCCGTTGGCTAGGATTTGCGCGTGCGCCAAGCTACTACTATGCTCGGCTTCCGTTCCTGTTGGTTTAGGCGGCAGTAGACCCGCAGCCTCGAGCATCATCTCTGGTGCGATCGTGATTCTGCCATTCTTGAACACAACCTTGCTCAACATTGAAGCTGCAATAGCGGAGTTGGGAGTATGTAGGCTCTCTTGTCCCCCCTTGGAACCTCGTGCTGTGTTGAGATTTGCCATCGAGCTTTGATGAAAAGTTTTCGAGCTGGACGTAGTGCTATTCTGGCGTGGATAGAGAGTATATTCTCTAGGCACAATCTTAGCTCCCCCTTTGACAAAGTGGGTGATGATATACAGCCACTTCTCATCCCAGGCAAGAATTCTTGTCCACATATCGTACTTTTCATAAGGCTTGAGCTCCCGGCTGAACGAGCAACTGACCCCACCAAGAGGTACAGTGAACGCGCTCCGTGCTTTACCGCTTAAGCTATTCATTGTGGTGCTTCCCCTGATTTTCTCGATGGCTGTACTAAACAATGTGGTGATAAGGTGTGTTCGAGCGACATCCACGTCGCTGAAGTAGGTGCTGTTGCTTTTATGACCCAAAACATCGGTTTCCATCAACGTTGCTCTTGATGATGTGATCAAAGGCTTAAAGAGTTGCTCTGGGTTGAGAGGCTTCGGGGGTCTCTGGGATTTAAGAACGAACCGGACGGCATTAAGGATTCGAAGGTGATACACCAGAGGTAGATTCTTGAAGTTGGCGGCAAGCAGGATAATGAAGACGACATTGAGCAACGTGGACCATGTGAGATGCTGGTGTACCCATTGCGAGGCATCTGCCAATGTTGACACTGTTAGATACTGAGCAAGCCATCCGTTTACACGATTGATCTTGTCACTATCCAGAGCACCTAATCGCAGGTCCTGCAAGCGACCACAAACGCTCAGCGTGGTTACCGCAAGCTCGGCAATGGCCGAATGTGCAAGGTCGAGCATTGTGCAAGTCCTCTCATTCGAGAGTAAGTGCAACGACCAACGAGCAACGACGACAGATGCTTCGGACGGGCAAGCAGAGAAGGTTTTGGCGGAAGGTGGAAAGATGGCGGACATGTCATCAGGCCGTTCGTCTTCGGCAATCTTGTGAATGGCTTACAATCAACAGCGATGTCCGAAGACCTGTGCCTTCTGTAATATATCTCGATTCACCTGTGATCGCCATGCCCGGCGGTTAAGGAGGGCCCATGCAGCGCACTTTTTGTGGATCCGTTATGCAACACGATTCTTTGTTTCCTTGAGAAGCTGACTCGAAAGACCCTTGACGTAAAGCTTGACGTCTTATCCACCGAGGGAACAGGTACCGTTGACGATTTATGTTACGGTAATGCGCTACCCGACTTATATGCCATACTTGTAAGCTGTTTCGTGGAAATGGAGTTGGCAGAGTCTGTAAGAGGATGATTGGTGCCGTGCCCGAATCCGAGACAGGTCCACTGGAAGAGGAAGCATCGTTGGGCGCATTGGCTGAAGACAACAAGCTGCTGAAAGCTCGCTGCTGACCAATCATCCCAGGTGAGACATCCGCGTTCACTCAAGTAGATGAGCAACCGTCCGAAGCGGGCGCTCTAGGGAAGATTAGGCTTTGAATGACGATGGAGGAGAACGATAGCGAATTGTGATTGGGCGCAACTAGCTAGCTTTGCAGTGCAGTGTCAGGCCTGTCTTCACCAAACCGTACAGCACGAATGAAAAGGGTGTTGGCAAGGGATGGAAGTGGGATCTTCGCAGGTTGATACAAGATGAGAACGGCCGTGCCTTTTGCCGGGGCGGCCGCCAATCGCCTACAGTTGATCAACTGGTCCGGTGCAGCCTTAGATCGAACCTTATTTAGCGATAAACTCTGTATGTACCGCCAAATCCAATTGCACAAGGCGGAATGCCTCAAACCATTGCGGTTCGTCTCCGCCGCATACGCCAATTCGACCCGTATCGACAATGTCCTTTGTCGCACCACCTTGCTGTCGCTACCTATCCACGAGCATTCATTTTTGGGGTTGTCTGACTTCACGTTCATGTTCAGCGTACTCTATTTAATCATCATCATCGCTTGAATACCACCACGATCAAAAATAGGCATTGTGGGCATGCCGGAAAGTCTCTTGTCTTGGAATACGTTAATGAGCCCTGGTCAAAGCGCAGCAAGGATACGGGTATAATACTCAGAGCAAGTGGCGACACTAATGTAAGATAGCTATAACAAAACGGATTTCCGGGGTACAGCGTTTGCGGAATTCGTGTAGGTATGTCATGAATCATGCCAAGGGCCCAACGGTTAGAAGAACGCCAGAAGCTTGGCGCCATCTTCTTCACGCGATTCGCGTGGAAGAAGCGGTCTTATCTTTCCTCGCTTCTTCTAAGCGTTGAATCGTTGTCACATAGAACCATAGCGAATACTATCGATTAGAACCCATTGCCCGTACCGGACCACCTCGCCCGTGTGGTCCTGATAAGGTATGTCTTAAATACAACATCTTGTCAACGGTTTAAAGCGTGGTCACTAATTGTAATAATGGAGTGCAAATGTTCATGTCAATAGGGTTGGCGCATGCGGGAAACACAAAGCGCAGGGCAGGAAACAAACCATTGCCCAATCTTGGGTGCTGATCACACCCACATATGATCTTCAGGCCCACTTTCACCCCCTGCCGCAGCCATGAATGGCCTTCTTTCAGGCCGCGGAGAGTTATGTGTCAGGAACACTTACTTTACGTTCCTGCATGTAATCAGAACCTTAATGTTCGGAGGTAATTTCTGTCCATTACGGGTCTTGTCTACTAAGTGGCGTCGTATAGCATCTCTAATAGGAGCAGGGATGATCTCCACTATTCCACGTGGTTTCGTGCCGTTACTTGGTCATGATCGCGCGCTTGTCGATTACCACGTCTCAATGACTTCAAATCTAACCAATATGCATATGCACATCGTATTTGTGCTCGGTGTGAGTTTAAAGCGATTGTTGCTGATATTAACCCTCTCGCATAAAAGATGTACGGCAACCAGATTGGAGTGCTGCACAAGGCGAGGAGCACGCGCCAACTTTGCCTAAACCCCAGTCTAGACTTGATACATTACCATTCAACCTCCAGGGTGATAGAGTGGTGGAATCGTATACAGATGCACATGTATGATTGTATGTATCCACTTGCTAATATGTACATCTGGATCGAATTATTATTACAGGGGACCGCTATTCCTCTTGCCGCCACGCGTAGTAAGGCCCGTAACCATTACATTCACAGCCGGGGTTCTCATAGCTTTGTCTGGCACTTCTCATCCTTGACTGTTTCGGCAATAGCGTTGGTCGCTGATCGAAAGGCTTCGGTAGCTTTTACGCCAGTTTCTGCCATGGTGGGCACTTCAGTCTTCGAAGCGCATCGCAATGTCTTCATCGCGCCTGCTGGCTTCTTGTATGTGGAGAAGTAGAACATAATGAACAACACCAAGTAAGAGCTCAGAATTGCGCAGCCTGCGAAAGCGGCTAGCTCTTGCTTGGTGTCTCCGCACTTGCCGATGTGCGGCAGGGAAGGGAAGTATGTATGAGCGGCGTAAGTGTAAGTGGCAAAGTAGATAAAACCTTAGCAACGTTAGCTGTAGACTAAAAGGGGGCGGGGGCCGGTAGTAAGGACTTACCGAGGTCAAGGACGAACTGTGAGATTTGGAGCATTGTGATGTACTGTTTCCACCAGACACGGATCCCCCGAGCTGACTGGCAGTAGTACCAGTACATAACAACATGAACGGTGAGGTTCACAGTGATCGGTACCCACGAAACTGAGGTCTCGCCCACTAGTTGCGTGTAGCAAAGTAAGGCGGTGGCGCCATGATGATATGTATGAAGGAATCTTAACGGCTTTTTCTTCAAAACCAGGAAGACTGTGTCAAGAAGTTCCAGGTACTTGGTGAGGTAATTGAGGTAGTAGAGGACAATCAGTGGTTGCGTCCAGCCACTGCGGCCGCAAACATTATCATATAAGCCATTCTTCCACAAGGAAGGGACGAGTTGTTGGATGAACAGTCCAAGCAGACCACCGGAAATGGCAGTTAGATAGAAGTTGTGGATAATGAAGAGCTTGTTAAGCTTGAAAGCTGGTCGATCCCGCATAAGCTCTCGGCCACCGAAAACGACGACGTAGTATAGTGCGATGAAGGTAGCTGTCTCTCTGAAGGTCGCCATTGGGGTCTTCTTGGGGACCCATCTGAAGGCGTCGGTAGGGTAGCCCATTACCAGTGTCCATGTCTTGTCAAATATTTTCCAAGGATTGAGCGTGATTGTTGGCGGGGCCAGGTCGAGTTGATGGTCTCTATACGATTTAGGCAGGGCGTATGGCAACAGCGTCGCCGCAACATGGTATGTTGAATTAACGAAGTCCATACTGTTGGTTCGCACGAAGGAAAACAAAGGACTATGTGGATTGTGTACTCATGAACTAAAGAAATGTGGTGGAGGGAGTGGAGGGAGAAAAAGGTGTCGCAGGAGGACCTGAATATAAAATGATTTCAGGGGGTTACTGCTGCGAGATTAGCATTTATTGTAATGCAAACATATCGCTAGCCCATGACAAGGTATGGTGCTTCAAGGTCGATGAAAGACCTGTAATGAGACTGTCAATTCAGGTGGCGCTGTGTAATAGACGTGGAACGGGCGTCGTGACGAAGGGTGAGCTCAAACCCACTGTAACCTGCACTTGACTTTCATGCCACAGGAGACAATTAGTACTCGAGGTTCTAGACATCGGTTTCCAAGAGAGCGGCTTTCCGTGGCGCGGAAGCGTTAAGAAGCATTGTCCGATGACACTCGGAGTTAAATTAGACTTCCTTGGCAAGGTGGACAGCACTATGGCACTATTAAACTCTCCTTTCACGTCAGACATTGTCAATCTGTCATGTCCCGTAGCACCCCGTGCCTGCAAATGGACAGCTTGGCTCAATCGAGCACTTGAAGCCATCCCACAAGGCTTGATGGGGTCTAAGCTGGCAACGCAAGTTGCTCTTCTGGTCAGAACGGGAGCCACGTCTTCCCGATGGCTGACCCTACTCGGTTTGCCGGATATCATACGTTGTCTTACACAAATCTCAATACTGGCAACATTTACCCCCTTCCTGAGCAAGCCGCTAACCTTCTCAGCTCACTAGGCAGTGATGAGGCGCACCAGTCATGACCATCTCTGTCTTGTTAGACTGAACTCCGAAGCATGTCGAGAGAGCTTTGCTTTCACGATTGCCCACTGGACGTAGGTGGACGATTCGCTCGTTCTTATTTTTCTTGGGTGCTGCCTCGATACACTTCTTTGCTATTTCTCTGATTTTCTTTCTTCGATTCACTCCTCATATCTTTCATATCCTTCATTCGACCATCACCAGTCATGCAGTTCAAATTGCCCCTAGTTCCGTTGATGGCTGGCATCACTGCCGCGTCCATGGCTGCTGGAAAATACAGTGACGACATTTCTACGGCTACCGCGCTCTCATATGCCCTGCCCCCGGCAGTGCTTGGGTGGATCTTCTTTTACAGCTGGCTATATCCCTATTACCTATCTCCTCTCCGACATATCCCAACTGTACCTGGTTTTCCTCTTTGGGGACAATTCTATACGATCATAACGACAGAGTGCGGGGTGGCTCAACGAGAATGGCACACGCAATATGGTGGCATCGTCAGATATTTCTTTCCTTTTGGCGCTGAACGCCTGTCTGTCGCTGATGACGATGCGATTAGACACATGACTGTTCGGAATCCTTACAACTTTCCCAAGCCTGTCCGTGCCAAGATGTGGATGATGCCTATTTTGGGTGAAGGTACGGAATATAAAGTGTTAGAGAGCACCCTAACGATGTATAGGTGTGCTTCTTGCTGAAGGGCAGACACATGTTCAGCAACGCAAGGCTCTTACTCCAGCCTTCTCGATTCAATCTATTCGATCTTTAATGCCTATCTTCTGGACTAAGTGCCTTCACATGGCGGATTTGTGGGAACAAGAGATGAGGAAGGAGGGTGTAACGAGCACACGTTTCGAGGTTCTTGATTGGCTTAATCGGGCAACTTTGGACATCATCGGCCGCGCGGGTCTTGGTACCGACATTGACTCGCTAGACGACCCAGAGACTCCTTTGCGTGATGCATATCGAAAGTGCTTCAGTTTCGATCTTGAAGCTCGCATCATCAATGGTCTTGCTGCTTTCACTTCACTCGTGCGATACCTCCCCGCTAAGGCCAACCGCGATATGATGAATGCCCGGAAAGCTATCGTGAGTAGAGCGTCTGTTATAATCAAGGAAAAGGAAACTCAAGCTGTTGCTACTAAAGAAGTTAAGCATAAAGACATCATCGGCTTAGTTATCAGGCACAATATGAAGGCTTCTATCGAAGACAGCCTAACGGTCGAAGTCATGCGGGACCAAGTCATGACGTTCCTGGGCGCTGGGTTTGTTGGTTTCGCCGTCCTATGAAATACCTGCTAATTTGAGGTTCAGCCACGACACCACCGCCACCTCTGTCGCATGGACTCTCCTCCTTCTAGCAAAGTTCCCTGAAGTACAAGACAAGCTTAGGTCCGAGATTCGCGAACACATGCCATTTCTCTTTGATGACCGCACTCGCTACGATCCAGATCAGATTTCGAAGGCTGATGTCGACTTATTACCCTACTTAGAAGATGTTACTAAAGAGTCGCTGCGCTACATCCCATCAATCCCTATGACAGTACGTCAAAGCAGGGAAGACGATAGGTTTGGGGAGTACTTCATCCCCGCCGGTACGACAGTATACCTGATAGCCAACACTATTAATCGCTTAAAGAGCTACTGGGGTCCAACTGCGAATGAGTTCAACCCTGACCGTTGGCGAAATCTTCCAGACACCTACACTACCAATGCTTTCATGACCTTTCTGCAAGGTATGCAGTTGACCCGTCTTTTCTGCCCTATCCAATCATCTAACACAAATCAGGTCCTCGAGGATGCATTGGTCGGAAGTTTGCTGAGGTCGAGATGAAAACGTTACTTTGCTCAGCTCTCAGCAAATTCTCATTCGAACGGGACATGTCTGTTCAAGATCCCGAAGAGCTCAAGATGTGGCGTCTAGTGCTCCGCCCAAGAGACGGGATTAGCTTAAATGTCACTGTTCTCTGAGTATGGAACGCACACAGTCAACGATAAGTTATGAAGGCTTTTAGACGATACTGGGTTTTTGTACCTCATCGGCAGTACCACTATATTGGCAGTGTATGGTTCACAGCGGGTTCCCTTTCTAAGTTCATTTGCCACGTTATACCGGAATTGATATACTGCTTTCCCGCACCTCCGAAATTTGGGCCGTAATGCTCGCGCTGAGTGTTAGCGCCAGATCGAAATTCTATTGTCTGTATCTAGGAATTATACTGCTAGGTCTGTTTCGAATCATCGCTGCAGGGCGGAAAGTCTATAAAGATCATACCTTACGTTTTCCAATTGTCAGCGGGCACGGGTCGAGTTTAGCAAAAAAAGAAGAGACAAAAAAAGAAGTAGATTCTGTATGTTATGTGGGAGTACAACCAACATAACACACGCCGAGGGATGTAGCTTCGACACGCCCGAGGGCAAGGTCATGGCATAGGAAACTTTAGCGGAGCCTTGGTCTAAGAAACAGGGAAAAGCAGCAAAGGCCCACGAAGAAAGCAGAAAAGTTGGCGAGGCGACCAAAGAAAAGTGAGGACGGTACCTATGCCTCTGTTCAAGACGAGTAGGATGGTGGCCAGTTCAGGATTGACGCCCTCCGTTTGACACACGACTGTCATGTCCTTAGGTTGCGAAACACAAGCAGACCAAGACTGCATTCAGCATTTACAGAGAATGTCGGCGAGCTTCACGCGGTCGTTTGTTCCCTCTTTCGTGCGACTGTCATCAAAGAGCTTCAGTGAGCGCCACACGACGCACTCTCGGTCCTCTGGGCACTGATCCATGTCGCCATTGCGCGCCCCCGACATTCTCTGTACGAAGATCATCATCGCTGTCTGGTCTGAAAGTGTCATCAGCCCAAAACCAGCACATGTCCATTAGCAGGAATCCCAGTTTTCCGGAGGCGCTGAAACCTTGTTTACCGAAAGCACGGATCGGCGCCCCCTACCCACCTCGGACTCGAGCGGACGAGTGTTCTGATTGGCCGCGGCTCAGTGTTGACCCCCTGGCTTTCCTAACGGAGTTCTGGATGTTTCCGTATCCCGCCTGTCACAGTAAGTAGTTGACGTTTGAGCTTGTATGCTAGGTTTGATTTATCGAAAAACATGGATCTTGAAGAGTTTAGTTCTCGTGAAAGCCACATCAAGACAAACGACTCCATTCATTCCTATGACTACACACGACTTGACCAAATCAAACCCTAATGGTTGTTGTCTACAAGTGTGTATGATGCCTGTTGATCTTCATAGCTGCGTCGGTTCAATAGACTAGAGCTATATGACATTGGCGGATGTGGCTCGTCAGGCTTTCCAAGGGTAAGGGGCACCTTCACACAGCCCAAATTGGAACACAACGAGGATCCGATATAAGTCAGTCGGCGTCCAGGACCCAATTCTATTAGCACGCCATGATCTAAAACACCTTTAAACGATGCGCCAGCCTGATTATGACAGTGTGACGGAGACTGGCTTACAGAACGGCGTCTCCTTTTACTAAGAACAAATGGCTTGGCGCACTCCATTGACCCCGGCTCAAGACTTTGTAACCCGGAAACTGTGAGTAGTCTGCCTGCCTCGTCGACGTCTTCCCGAGTAGATGCTATCCGCGACTCCAATGGAAAGCGCACAGCGAGAGAGCGCTTCATACGACCTTTAGAGCTTACGCAGCAGCGCCCGCTCGATTTAGAAGGTCTCCTATCCAAGGCGGAGCCCTGCAAGAGCTGTGGTACGGAGTTATCAAGTGAAATTCCAGGTTCGAATTACAATGTTGCCAACTACCGTGTCAACAAGGGTTATCAGGCATGAAACAGAAAGCATTTATTGATTTACACCATCTACTCACACGCTCTCAATGTGCTCAGCCTCGGTTTACTCAGGACCTTCGCGTTTTCTTGAACGTGTTTCGCTCTGAGAGATGAGGAATTGAGCTGCCAACATTGGTGCATCGACAACTAAGCGATGGATTATTGTGGCTGTTGCTGTGATACAAAATATGGGTACTTCATGCGGTGTCATCAAGCTGAACGGACGCGCTATTCTCGTCCCTGGCCAGGGCAGGTTCAACTCCAACCTGCGCCTTTGCAAGGCTGCTCTCCATGCTTAGCACGGCATGTGTTCTGAAAAAAAGCTTAGGGCTCCGACGAGGAGATACCTGTGATGATTCGAACAATGACCAGGCATGCCATGATGTGGCTGCTGGTGAGGTTTACTACTACTGATACATGCTCTCTCAACATGTGTAGGGGAAGCGCAATTTTATGTGAGTCTGAGTAAATAATGGCTTTCAGAACGACTTTCTGTAAATATTTTGATCCGATATGTTCAGCCTGCACACACAAGCTGCAAAACGCCACTGTTCATGACAAATCTCAAATCATGTCGTGATCTTAGCTCATGATTACATGCCCCGCGCAGGCTGCTGGCGGCGGCCTCCCAAATTCACCTGGTCCGTACGTATGTTTCCGAGAAGTCAAAAAACTCTTGACACGCAAGCCGCAAGCCACGTAGGGGCCTGGAGTAAAGGTCACGACTAAGGAATATGATGCACCTTCATCGATCATGTAAATGAAAAGATGTTGACATGCTACTTCCAAGCTCAAAGAGCACGCCAAACCACAGAACAATCTGACTGAGGCAACATCTTACTTGTATCGCTCTCTTATTGTCATAGCACGTTCCCTAACCCCCGGAATGATGTTGCTGCACGAACTGAACGATTGACAGCGTCACACGCAGTGTATCTGCGAGGCTAGAAGTCGTACAGTACGAGTACCTTGAGCACCCACGAGCCAAATGGTCGTCACAGAACAGTGGCACATGTTTTATTTGGATATGGGAACTGTTTGTGGTGCATTGGGCGTTCAGAAGCGGCTGCAGCGTGATCGGAAAGTGTTCCACAAATTGTGGAACTCCACCTCTAGATGTTTCAAAAAGGAATCTACAATTTAAACCTTTCGGAATCTGTAGATCAGTACCCAGCCCCTAGGCGCTCAGCTCAGCGTCTTATTCTGCTCACTTGCCAGCACTTTTGTCTGGACATTAAGGCGTCTGGGAAAACGACGAAAGCCTTCACTCTTGCCTAGCGGATTTGATACGGCACGAACAACGAGATAAAGCTCGTCACAAGGTGTCTTCAAGGATGGAGGATTCTTGTTCTACCTTGCTTTCGTCTCCAGCAGAGTTTATGGGCTTAACGTTGGCGGCTGGTATGACACCAAGCTCAGCAAGAAGGGCTACCACACTAGTCGACACAATGTCGACGTATTGCTTTCCTGAGAACATGCAGTTTCAACTGGCTATCGAAGCCGACGCCTGGTGCCTCTTGTCAGAAGAGTCGGTAATGGCAAGTTGCGGCACGGAAAATGTCCTCGACCAGACTCCAGCCTTTCACCTTCATCCCAGATACTTCGATTCGATGAGCCGTTCACCCAGTGTTACATATCCTCCAATGCCACAAACACTCTTTGACGAAGTCACAGATTGTGAGCCGGGCCTGGTCAAAAACAACATGGTCAAATGGGATCGATGGGCCGGTAAAAGCCATGCACGGGCAGTTGATTCGGAGTTATATGTCCCGGCAACGCTCGTCAGCTCGCTAGTGAGAACTGAGCCAATCACACCACATAGTCATCATCGAAGCAGTCCAATATTGGAAGTCTCATCAGTCTCGGCGCCTCTTTGCCATAGGGACGAGTTCAAACACTCACCTTCTATGATATTCGAGAACGAAGCGTGCAATATTTCTGGCAATCCTCCAGAGTCTAGCTCCAAAAGGGAAGGTATATCACCTATTGAGGACCACGACTGTAGAAATGAACCTGGGCTTGGAACTATAACTGCAGCGAAACTGTATGTCTGCAGCATTCCTGGCTGCAGGGACAAAGAAGGTTGTCCAAAACGATTCATGCGTCAAGAGCACAAGAAAAGGCACGAAAGGACCGTACACCGTAAAGGACCTTACGTTTCTGACTTCACTTGCTGGGTCATCTGTGGTGGTCGAAAATGCGGTAGAGTTTTCACGAGGAGGGACAATCTCTCAGTCCACTTAAGCAAGACCCATGGCCGGAAGTCCCGACGTCAACGTAATTCATACGTTGCAACATTGGACAAGAGCTCCGCCTACCATGACGAGGATTGGCGAGGACCGTTCACCGCTGACGGGTTCCCGGTAGGACATCCAAGATTTTCTGAGATTCAATAAGATCATGCCATATCTTGAGGGTGGTCCGCGATTTTGGTTGTTCCGCCAATTAGACACGCTTAGTTGTGCTCAATCTCGCGCAAAAGTTATTGTATCGGATAGTCTCAAAAAAACTCAGAGTTTACCGACGAGACTGATCCTCCTCTTGATTACTATGAATGCAATCCCAGTTGCCCATGCCACTACGCGTCGCTATCACCACAGTACAAGAAGACGCGTGATTTTCCGCGACTACAGTGTGCGAGCTCTTCTGTTGAGTATTTGTGTTCGCAATGGTATTCGAATTATCGTCTGCAGTGTCAGAGGGTACCGCCGTTACTTCGAAATGCTTGGTACATGCATTCCACCAAAGCAGCAACAGGATCATCGTTGGCGACTTTTAAACACGGCCAAGGGAATGCTTGTCGAGTACCTCCGGCGATGTGGCTAGTCACAGACGCTTGACGGACTACAAACATTGCTAGCCGAAGATGTCGATATTGATGTAACTCTGTCAGCCATCTCAAGATGCCTCAAGAGGCTGCGGATATTGTGCAAGAAGGGCGAGTGTATACACCAAAACCGAGATGGCCACCACCAGGGTATGTTCCATGCTTCGATCGTGGAGAGCTATAGCGTTGAGCAGCCCGCTGTTGTTGACGAGTCAGCCTACAACTAGCAGCAGCTTGACAGGCGATAGGGCTGCTCAGAAGGAGATCGACAAAACAGATAACAAAAATTGCAGCCACGAGGTCAAAATACTAATCAATATTGCCCGCAATTGATATAGACGAATATTTTGAATATGAGATAAACATATGCTTGCTCTGTTCGTACGCAAGGCACTGAAGAAGACCAATCCATGGCCAGCACCAAGGTCAGTGCTGATTATGGATGACTGTTCACCTAGCACAAAAAGTTCGTGATGGACCTTTATACGGAGTCAGGCGTTCTCGTCGAACACCCCCCAGCATATTTTCCGGAGCCCAGTTCAATCGAACAGTCCTTCGCAGCATTCAAGTGCTGGACTCGACGAAACCGGAAGGGAGCAGGCTTTTTGTTGCGCTTAGTGCATTCGAAATGTTGCTCCATGTTGCAGTAAAAGCGGCTGGTGTGAGAGAAAGCGTGTGAGAATTGTCTAGAGCCTGTCATTATGCGCTGGAAGAGGGCTTTTATCGATGTTGGTCGCCCGTGCCCGACGTGCGTCTCTCACCTAAATAAGTGCGACGTAAGCGTCACTTTTGATGGATGATCGCTGCGATATCGACACGTAAATGTGCGGGCTGATGACGGAATGATGAATAGTCGTTGCAAATAACCATTGTTCTTCGTCAACTGGACACGTCGCGATGCAAATCGGTCATGTTCCGCACCGGAGTTGTGTGGCGTGGTGTCTGGCTGCTCTGTGGAGAAATGCAGGTGCGGCTGCTTAGGCTGCGTGCTGCTGCCGATTGGCAATACATTGTTTTGGCCCATAGGTGACCAAACGCGAAGGTATGGAATCGAAGTCAAGATAAACAAAAATTTTGAGCCTGAATGGCTGATGACGGCATATCATCAGATTTCGCACCACGTTCCTCGCTATTTTCCTTATCGCCTCCGGTTAAACCAAACTGCTCTTTGGTTCTGACGATGCTTATGAACCTCTTGGAGTTGCTTGAATTCGCGAGACACCCTTATCTGATGATCATGGGACGTTATGATCAACCACATATCTCCAAGAATCCTTCACTAGCGCAGGCAGTAAAGACTACCCATGCACACACTTCATAGTCACTATTGGGGAACTTTGCACGACAATAGCCTCGGGTACAAGAATCGAGGTCACAGAGCTCGTCTGATAACATGGCTAGATCGGGCTCGTTGTCTGTGTTCCAGCTAGTCATTGCTATATTAGCGATACCGGGGTTGACGGTCGTGTCGTTGTCAATAATACGGATGATTTCCCGCCCCAAGATACCGGGCAATACTTCCTCCTCTTCCTCCTCTTCCTCCTCTTCCTCCTCTTCTTCTTTATCCTCCACCTGCTCCTTCATCTCTTATTCACCATTCGCTGACGATTCAGTCACCTCCCCACCTGTGGGCGAAGCGTCCTCTCCATCAGATTGCTCGAAAATTGATGTTTACGACCGCCTAGCCTCCGTCGTCTTGCTGATCTGCTGTAGAGGCGATGGTGATTGTTCCAAATGCACGGCGGCCGTCCGCGACTGTACGAGCCGATACGCTTGGCCATGGTTCCTGGGACGAGTGGTTAATGAGTGGTGGATCCGTTCTTCTGTTTGATGCTCAATAGCAGTCGATGTCACAGATCATCAAGTCAGGCGTGACCATTAACCGCTCCTTATGCCCACATATATCGAAACACACGAAGGCTGGTGGCCAATGGTGGGGTTCTTGCACTGGCTCCATTGTTTGTGAAAGGGCCCTCTCAGAGATATATTTCTGGAATGACTGCCTGGATCAAATGCTATGATCCCATCATTTCTCAATGGTAATGTTTTCAGTATATTTCTTGGCTTAGATCGTATCCTAATTCGTTCACCTTGCTTCTGCGGCCCTCGGCGAAACGGAATCTGCCTAGCGGTTCGCGCGGTGCCTGCCAACTCAAGTCTAGGAATTGAAGGAGGATGTGAACGTCTGAATCGACTTGCATGGGGGGCGGTGGGTGGTCAGCACACGGGCTCAAAATGTTGATCTCACGTGATGTGCGCGACACGAGAACTTGCGTATCACGTGTTCATGGAAAATCTGGATGTGAAAGTGACGGCGTCTTTGACTGCGTGGGTGGCAGCAAGGACTTCCACCACATCACTGCCTTTGTTTGGTAGTAACGGTCCCTATGTGGCCAACTTCAGATCTGTGCTCATGACGTCCGGCTGGTCTGAAATCGTAATCTTATACTACTTTGCAGAATGGTGGGCAGCGAAATCAGCTGGAGCATGATAGCACATGAGTCTTCTTCGTTGCCACTCTGGCATAAGCGCGAGTGTGGGGACAGTATTCTGGTTGAGCGATCGCTTGGCCTGTTGCGACGAAGCTCAATTCACCGTTAGCCAAAATTCACAGCATAGGGGCTTCGGGTTTCGACCACGAACGAAGTCCCTGTGTGCGCTTGTAGCTAATCAAGCATAGGAATCATGCGCGACCGAGGCTGAGCCAGGCCGCGTTAGTAGTCTTTGTCTCTCTATCCCTCTCTCTTCTCTCTTTGCACTTAGTGGCGGTGCGCTTCACCTAGATACGTCAACCTTTGTCGTGCTTCGCTTCTCTTGTGCTGAAAATGAAGTCTACGTGCAATTTTGCGACCTGTCGACAAGCAATGCGCAATATCACCTCTACCTATGTGGCACGCAGTATATCGTCCTCAACCGCCTGCCCACACTTTCTGACACTTTGCGGCCATTGTTCAACATGGGATGTGACGGAAGCAGTTCCCCGAAATAGGCCAGATATGCTGGTACACAGACCAGAGGAGAAATCAGCAAAGTAGTCAATGCATGTTCTTATTATGTTTTCGCTTCCCAACCCTGCTTGTGCCTCAGTTCGCCCGTTCCAGACGCACTGAGCTATGGCTATAGAGTAATCGACACTAACGCGCGCGACTTGCACTTACGAACCATGGCCGGCGGTACTCTGTCACCGGTTACCACCGCACTTATCAACTTCGTAATGCTGTTCGTCGTGTCTGGCTCGCTCCTGATCTTCTGCCATTAAACTTCGTGCCTTCAAAGTATCACAAAGAAGGCAGACAAGGAGGGGGCATGTAAGCATTGTCACTTCACTGCGCAGGCCGCCTCAGCCTCGTGACTGCCCCTCGTCTGTGGAGCTGCAGCGCCTACGGCGTGCTAGCAACACGGCACTTGTGATCATTGTCGCTCTTCCGTGACCCGTCCATAAATGCAAGCCAATAGGGTCTAAACGCTGGGCGAAGGGTGATTTCTTCTCCTATCGGGGCTACCAACCCATCCGTCCACACATTCGAAGGCAGAAAATTCGGCGACGTCTTCAGAGCATGGACTGATATCTGTACCGGCGATTTCCTGTCCTCCTCCCAAAAACCAAAATCTCGGATCCTGTCTTTGGGCCACAGTGATCATGAGGCGGAATATTTATTGCGGAGGATTCGTGAGTTGCGGGCTGAGTATAGTTTAGATGAACCGGGATTTGTCCACTCCCTCATAGCATCATGGCACCTGCGGCTGTTTGCGAGGTTGTATCAATGAGAATGACTGCAGGAAAACGTGTTCTGACTATCTGCTTGACGCTTAGCGCAGACGAAGAATTTGAAAAGGGTCGAATATCTGGGTGCCTGAGCCGGGATCTGCACACTGAAGGATACCCAAGTCAAAGACAAGGAAGCCACATCGATATGGATGGGTGTAGAGCAGAAAATCGCAAGTTCAAAGTGATCGTATGCGTAAGGTCGTAGGTGAACACGGTAAAAGGGAAGACAGGCGTTTACGTTACTCCAGCATCCGTGCCGGTAATCGTCAAGCTGTAACCTAGCGTGCTACGCCAGTGAGTAACAGGGCTAGTTCTAGCATCGACGGCTCAACGCCATTACGATCGGTATTTCCACCCTACAGCGTAGTAACCATCAATATTATGGGAACCTTTATTCTTATCCTCGAACTTGCTCGCGAGCGCGCTTTTCTTTTGCATATGCTTTTACGGTGGACGGGCTTTTCATGTCGTAGCCTGCTTGGTCGAATGCTTGTAGCATCTGTTTTCTGGTAGGAGCAGGGGAGACTGACCCATCGTTGTTTGCTTTCGGTGATTCAGACGCCAGAAGTGCGTTAGGTGGTGATGCTTGACCCATCTAGCAGCTCATTTGCCTGATACCAGTCGTCAGATCAGTATTTTTACCTGGCAGGCTTGCCCTGCTGTCAACTCGGTTAAAAACGAACCAGGCTTTCTTTCTTGCTCTGCTCATCTTCCTGTTCACCATCGTTACTGGAAACGACATCGACGTCAGCAGACGCCCCCCGGTTTTCGATCGTATGCAGCTCGACGACATCACGAAAGGTCCTTGTACTATCCTATTGTGGCTAATTCTGAGTGAAACCTCTGCGCTCGCCGCCATTTTATCGCCTTGTAATCATGTCGGTTCTAACGCGGTTTTTCATGTTGTCTTTAGGCAGGGGAACTCGGTTAGGCAGCTGGACATTGTAGAGGCTCGCGCGTATGCATAAAGGGGGTTTGACGTAGGCAAGTACGAAGATGAAGCCTCGACTCCAGCTGGCGCATATGATTAGGAGTTATCATGTGCTCGAGACATGATAGAGCTCGGTTTATCCACTGGATTTGTTACCTAGTATCAAGTGCCCCTCCTCAATTCTGTGCGGAGAGCTCAGCTCATTCTTGGACAGACAGCTCCGCCGCAGTGTACAACCAGATCAAGAGGGTGGCGAGTTATCGAGAACAGTATCGGATTCGAGAAGAGATGGGCTTGCCCTTATATCGAACAGTCTGGTAATTATCTGTAGCTCGGATCCCGGGGCGGAAGATGAGCGTTTCCGGTAATTCTTCCCGGGGGTTCTTGATGCTACCTTCTTTTCTTAGTAGCGGGTGGGCACATTCTCCATCGGATGCCTAGAAGCCTGCATGCCATCTCCGATCATTGCGTTCCCATGTAACACTGATGTCTTGT
>Ga0115847_100102_pt1 | contig 18801 bp, 16 predicted proteins | sample InSIn5SAF170_FD_83861 | JGI IMG/M metagenome (GOLD analysis project Ga0115847, IMG submission 83861)
CGGGCGAGCGCTTGTTGCTGCTGAGCTAAGTGCTCTTTCTGGCGAGCCATGAGGTATTGCTCCTCTTGCTTTCTACGCTCGAGAGCATTCTGTTGTTCGGCAGTAAGGGTAGTTCCAAAGCTGGGAAAGCTGTTGGCGAATGGGGGTTGAGCACCTGGAGCAGTGGCAGTGCTAGGACCAGCACCTGCCCAGGAATTACCTGGCTGAGACGTCGCAGGGCCATGCGGGATGCCGATCTGAGGGACCAAAAAGGGCTCACGAGAGTTACCAATACGGCGGATAAGCTGGGCGAGGGGTTCGTAATCAGGCTCTTCAGCCTTCTTCACCAGCAGCTCAGGCGAGAAGAAGCCAGCTTTGTACCAATCGTGCATCTCCAGACCAGAGAAAGGTCCTTGAACATTACCTGAGGGGTCACGGTAGATCCATCTCATCCTGTCAGGCATAACCATCATTCGCTGCTGAGGCACCGGAGGCTGACTGGAGGCTGGACTTCCAACACCTGGCGTGGATGGCTGTGCAGTCCTTGTCGGGTTAAGAGCAGCCATTGAGAGTGAAGTGGTAGCCATGTTCTGAGACTGTCCCGCCGAACCGTGGTCGTCATGGTGAGCATTGGAGAAGTCTTCAAAAAGATTACGGTTTGCGCGGAACGGGCTTTCTGTATCACGGGCTGGCGCCTGCCCCCCAAGGGCATTCCTTGCAAACGAGCCGGTCATGCTGTGTTGCCGGTCACCGTGTGAGGAGTTGTCGTCGGCATGCACCCTGTTCGGATCATTGGATCGCATTTGTTCTTGCATGGAGGGCGGGAACAGAGAGCCAAGCCTGCTAGAGCGGCCTACAGTACCATGTCCAAATAGCGAACTATTGCCTAGGCCGGCCAGAGAAGGCGATTGAGCCTCGCCAACGTTTCCGAAGGCATGGTCAAAGCCCCCCAGACCACCGCGTTCACGAGTCGGAGTGCCCATGGTGTGGTTTCCAGAAGGCCACGCTGCGGAACCTCCTAGACCAGGAAGGCCGCCAAGCCCAGGTAGGGTAGGGAATCCTCGGGCTGGTCCAACGCTAGAAGTCTGGCTGCGGTCACTTGCTGCAGTTTCGAATGGTGCAGACACCTTTCCGAGACCCCCAAGCCCACCGAACGCGTTATGGATGCTCGAGTGAACAGACTGGTCGATATGGAAGCTGCTCATGCCAGGGAAGTGTGCATTCTGGTCGCCGGAATCGTCCGAATCGTCATTATGCTGGTCTCGTGCGTGGTGTGGGCTTTGGTACGGATTCGTGTCCGTCGGGCTCATTGGCTCGTTACCCCGATGGGGCGACTGATCCGTAAAGTTGTTCCTGTTATACATGTCGCGAAGTCCAGTGTCGGCAGTAGTCATCCCAAATGCGGATAATCCAGAATCGTCGCGGTGGTCGGGGCGGTGGGGCGTTGCGAAATTGCCGAAGCCTTGTGGCCGGGGCGGGCTAACGTCTTCGCCGCGCAACGCAGCACTGCCAGTCGGATGGTCGTCTTCGGGGAACGGATCTGTATCGTTACTCATTGGTCTGTTGGTGCGAGTTTCCATCCACGAACTGCCTGTCTTTGAGGGCTCTGCCTCGCTTAGCCTGCCCAAGTTACTCATTGAAGCTTTCTCTTTCGGCCCGTTCCCAAAGTCTTCAATGCTCGGCTTGCCCATCAACCCTTTGAATCGACTCTCGCCACGTAAACTTCCGTAGCCAGGTTTCTTTTCTGACTGCGGCGCTGCAAAGCTTCCGAAAGCGCCAAAACCACCACCAGGAGTCGCGGACCACGGCGAAGCACTACCACCTGGGCTGAAAGGTGCTGTGGTTGCGCGCTTTGCAGAGCCAAAGCCACCAGCACTTTCAACCGTACCCTTGTCTTTTTCGCGCTCCTCCGCAGTGCGACCCTCTACAGGCTCCTTGTAATCTGTCCGACGGCGTACTAGAGCGGGTGGCGGAGTGACAGCGCTGCCTTCTTCGCGCGCGAATCGTGAGGTGGCGGGGGACGAGGGGAACGGATACGCTTCGCTGGTGTCGCGACGGCGGGCACCTGGACGCGCGGTTGTGGGCGAGGAAAGACCATATGGTGTGCCTGGACCCTGCGATACGGATGTCTTGCGTAGCGAAAGGCCTTCTTTGGGAGTGCCGTCCTTGTTCTGCGTGGGTGGTTTCAGCGGCGAATTGACAGACGAGTGGAAGACCTAAGCGAAGAAGCGCGCGTTAGTGTATGTTAGGAAGGTGTGGTGGGGTGTGAGTTTCTACCTCTTTCTCCTCGTCAGTCATGCCGGCCAGGCTGAGTGGCAATATGCTACCGTCTCTATCCCAGCACTGGTCGACCCCGCTCGGCGCCTCCCTCTCTCTGCCATGATCGTCCTTGCGACCCCAAGAAGCGCTCGAAGCACCATTTGTAGCGTGGGGCTCCCATCCTCCCATGTACAAATCGGACAGTCCGTCGTTGAGGTCGCTTGACGCTTGTTGTATCCGGAACAGCTGCGTCAGTTGGTCCCGCGAGTAGCGGCCCTCGAATGAGCTGCCATTGCGACCAGGCTGTGCGTGGGGAGGGACATATACGCCCGAGTTCGTCGACGGGTTCTGTGGCGCGGCAGGGTCTCGTGTAGATGAGTGGTTTGTCGAGCCGGAGAGGCTGGTCGCGTGTGAGGGTCGGCGGAATGTTTGCGTGGCACCGTTGGTACGTCGAGCCCTGTTTTCCGGGTAAGCGTCGGGCAGAAAGAGAATCATGTCGGTAGCGAGCGTTGTGATAAATAGGACAATAAAATCAAGTGCTGTGTCTAGCGACAAGGGATAACAATGTGCCGCATGTAGCTCGATAGTGGTGTGTACATGGGGCGCAGGCAAGGCAAGACTTACCAGTCAGCGCCGGAGTCTGGACGCGCTGGATTGGCATTGTTTCCTGCAGCTGCCGAAGCAAAAGAAGTAGGAGCCATTGTGTGGTGGTGTAGATGCGGATGCGGAAGTGGCTACGAGACGAAAGCGTGGTGTCGAGGCCGAAAGATTTAGTGTGGGGATTGTGGCAGGCGAGTGGTGGAGGCAGGTGCAGTCGAGATGATGTCAGGCTTGCAGCGATTTCGTGCTAGGCAGATCGGGGAGATGATGGCACAGTTCGTCGTGGGACACTTCGGTGGGAGATGTAGTCGTATTGCGGCGACAGAAGAAGAGCTTCAACCATGGCCGAACATTTGAGGTTGGCTGGAGCCGAGATGGATGCACGTGACTTGATCGTATTATGGGGACTTTTTCTTCAACGTCCCGCCACACCAATTGGAAACGACGCGTCCTGCGTCAACGCGTCGCGCCTGCCGATTTCAGGTGCAAATTAAGTAATGACGTCTTGTTCTGCTATCGCCTCCTCGCAGCCACTCCCAGAATGCCGTCGTTCATCCTCAAATCTCCAAGTCTCTCCACTGTACCACCCGGAAGGCACGACTCGACCCGTGTCCCCTTGTGAAGAAGGGGAAGGTGCGATGTGTCATCTACGCTGTGTCGCATCGCCGAGCACCCGTCGCAGCTTTACTTCGAGCACAGCCCAGCTCGACCCATATAACGAGCCTTAACGACTTATGCTCTCAGTATCTGCTGCCGTTCTGTCAAGGTTTGTCTGGTATCATGGTTGCCCTGGACCCTTTGGTCGGTATCCTTATCCTATCAGCATCTTCCTACTAGTCTGTTCATCCGTATATGAACCCTGCACATGCTTTCATCCACCTCGTTCTGCTGGTAGATTCTATCCAGTAGGAGTACATGGCTGCGGTAGTGTGGTTTGCCCTTTCCTCCAAAACGAAGTGTTTGCTTCATCTCATTAGTGTATCACAGTGATACCATGATGCCAATTACTGCTTGCCTTGTGTCGTACAGGCCTACTACGGCCGGAGAATCGCCTTGCCAGCGATGGCTATCATGCTGGCCCCGCCTACGCCTACGCCTCCGGTAACTGCATCGACTTAGGTGCGTCCAACCATTCGTACATCATCAACCCGTAAACATCTTGGTCACTTTCCCCCATCTAGCGGCATGTTCGCTTTGGTACAAAGTCGACCACGCAGCACCTCCATGTCTTGGAGTTTCTTCTGCCCTCTCTGTAACACAAAGGGCACCAAATAATTTACACCATATTACTATACCTCGGTTGCCCACAACAATTCTATTCATCGCCCAAGATTGTCTTCCTACTTTGTGACCAACGGGGCCTGAGTTTGCGATGGCGCGTTTGATGAGCTTCCCCACTTGCGGTTTCCGTCCGAACCGATGCTACGACGAATCCTATGGTGGCGATAGCGACGGTTTTGCACGAGACACTAGGGATCAAAGGAGAATGTTTATCGAACTCCAAAGACAAGCATACATGTACAGGCTGCATAACCATCATTCGTCGCCTGGGGGCATAGGAAGGTCTCAACCACCCTTTTTGGATCATGTCAGGCCGAATCCCATGATGGGAAGCCACCCGCAGTTCGGTGTCCCATCACCTCTGGGTGTGAACATGGGTGGTAGTAGGTTAGGCGGCACGGGTGTTATGGGCTTTAGAATGGGCTTTGGTATGGGGTCAGGCATGAGACTGGGCACAAGAGTGAGTGGGGGCAGACGCAGAAGCACAGGGTTTTCAAGTCAGCCTCCTTTCTTAGGAGACTTGCGGATGGGCTATGGTCAGTCTTCGCCATTCGGCCTCGGCCAATCACCCCAATCACACCCAATATTTACCAGCCGCCATCGACAGAACGACCAGCCATCATGGCCTCAAGGCCGTCGTGTTCCCTCCCCGACAAGCTTCTTTAGCGACGATGAGGATGATGAGAGCGATTACGGCTCCTCCACAATATATAACCACCCGAGACGGAGGAGTGTAGGCATTAGACAGCTTGGGCGGTCACCATACGAAGCTCGACCTAGGCCAGACTGGATGCATAATTATAACGATCGCTACGAGGAGTACGATGACGAGGATGATGAAGATTATGAAGAAGGAGAGGAAGACGAGAGCGATTTTGAAGATTATTACACAGTGCGTCGACGACGGCCGAGGTATTAGCTACTGATTGCGAGCCTTGCTCTTCCACTGCTTGAGATCTTTGTCATCTCCCAGCATCATCAAGGTGTATGGTATGGTCCCAAATTAAAAGCGAACGAATTGTACCACGAAGCGCTTGTATGGCCATCGCAAATGCCATAGGCAGTCGCTACGCTACAGACTTGACGCACTAGTCGCAGACATCTCTTCAATACATCATCATCCACTAAAATCCTGGATTTTCGCCCACTGTACCAGTCAACAAAACTAGAAATCGATTTTATTTGCTCATACAGGAAAGGAATTATAGGGCATGCCTGCTGATTACGAGCATTGTTCCACGAGTGTGCTCCTGATATTTCATGAACGGAGCGCTTTTTCCTGAAGGTTTGCCAACGTTCTCAGCAGCAAACGCACACTATTAGGGTGAAGATGCGTAGTGTTTGCACAACGTACGACGTGCGATTGTTCGAAACTATCGATTGCACTCGGCTCTACTGGAACGTGAATGGCATTTTACTCCGTGGCCAATTAGACGCCTGGTATTTCCAGATTTCGGTACCCTTGTATTCCAGGGCTGCGTTAGCTTTGATGAATGAACGAGGAAGGCAAACATCGAGACCCTTCTGAGGCAATGCGCATGAGTGCTTGAAGATCTTGAGGAGATCACATTCCAGTCGCAACAAAGGTACATGAAAGCTGAATGCTTGAGAGGTCATGGCAATCACCATGCTTGAAGCGATCGGTTTCCGCCAAAACATTCCTGTGTCATCATCGCACAGATCTCACCCTCACTTCAGGGTCCATTGTCTCCATCGAGTATTAAAAGACCATCCCCGACTACCTGAGAAGTGTTCAACTGTGCATCATGTGCATCCTCTTTCATTATGCTTATCAATGCCATCCACCACTATCGGAGACATTGCTTCTGCCTTGCCGTTTCCACCTGTTTCTACCTAGTGAGGGAGAAAAGCAGTTTCTAGACGATCCAAAAGACTCCGCGATTTGCCCACGATTGTGGGAGAAGAAGGTCTCATCTCCGCATTGTATTGAGTCCCTCGCGAGGCTGAGCAGGTGTGGAATGGCGCTACGCGAAAGCGAAAAAGAAAATACTTGACAACCCCAGCACCACAAGCTAGACTTGCAGCCTGATGTTCTGGACAAGGCTTGATCGCCGTGTCTACAGATTCATTCAACCAGTGGAAGGACGGGAAAACAGCCTTCAGATATCGCAAGCCTTAGACAAGCAACGCCACATCGTGAGGCTATCAATCTACCGCTGGAGATTAAGTTTGCGTCGCCTCAGATAACGCCTTGGAATACTACAACTAGGCAACTCGTTTTGATTATCAGCGCCAAGGTTCTGCATGCATGTCAGCCCGCATACATAAGCTTCCCCACATAGCCATTCAAGCTTCGTCCTCCTCTACCACTCACAAGCCTCCGGAGGACAAGTCTACGGCACGGCCCTTGGCTGCTGTAGCCAAGTCCTGACTACCTTTATCTCACCAGCTAATGCATGCTCTGCAACCACTGGAATCTCTGCTAGTGTTACACCATGCTATCGGTCTCGGAACATGGGCACGAAAGAAGAAAGATGCATGACTTTTGTAAGACAGCCCCGATGCACCGATGGCTGAGCGTGGCAGTCTGGAACCTCGGGACTGCACAGATATGGTAGAAGGCTCTTTCACTACTTCTGCGAAGTAGTTGTCAGCATGGAATGCGGGAAGTACACGTATATAAAAGATGATCGTGTAAAGCATTTATCCCCTCCGGTTCAGCGCATCGGTCTACAATCTACAATGGCAGAGAAAACTGTCGATCAAACTACTGTCGCTCCCATCTCATCCGACGTCTCGATTGAAGATGTCGAGCCGCAGGGTTATGATGTTGTCGCTACGAAGAAGCTTCTTCGTAAACTCGACTGGCATCTCATACCGTTCATGTCGCTCATCTACCTGTCAGTTTCCCATTCCATCATCTACTGAAGATCCATCACTGACAGAGTTGCAGTCTGTGCTTCCTAGACCGCACCAACATTGGCAACGCTCGACTCGACCATCTCGAACAGGATTTGAAGCTGCACGGCCTACAGTACAATGACTGTCTCGCTGTTCTATTCCCGTTCTATATTGCTGCTGAGATACCGTCGAATATCATGATGAAGCGTACACGACCGTCGATTTGGTTGACGTTCATCATGTTCTTCTGGTCACTGGCAATGATCTGTCAGGGCTTTGTGAAGAATTATTCCGGATTGATGGCTACCCGAGTCTTTCTGGGAGTATTTGAGGGTGGGCTGTTTCCAGGCGTGAACTACTATATTTCGCAGTGGTATGTCCGAGGCGAGTGTGGCTTTCGCATGGCTCTCTTCTTCTCAGCCGCAACGCTCGCCGGAGCCTTCGGTGGAGTGCTAGCCCGCGGTATCGCAGAAATGTCTGGCGTTGGAGGCAAAGCGGCTTGGGCTTGGATATTCATCTTGGAGGGCCTGCTCAGCATTCTCGTGTCAATGACAGCATACTGGTGCATATACGACTACCCGGCAACGGCCCGCTTCCTCACTCCGAAAGAGCGCACAGAGGTCGAACGCCGCCTGCAACAAGACCACGGTCATCTTTCCAATGACTTCGATATGAAGTATGTCTACCAGGCCATTACCGACTGGAAAATTTACATCTTCATGCTTATATGCATGGCGGGATTTTGTCCCATCTATTCCTTCGCCCTCTTCCTCCCCACGATCATCAAAAACATGGGTTATACTGCCAACGACGCACAGCTCATGTCCGTCCCACCTTATGTCTGCGCATGTTTCTTCACCATTGTCGCGAGCTGGTACGCTGATCGCGTGAAGAAACGTGGCATCTTCTTAATGGGGTTCCAACTTGTGGCTATCGCAGGATTCGCCATGCTTGCCGCAACTGGCAAGCCCAGTGTCCAATATGCCGGAACGGTGCTTGCGGCTATTGGGATCTATCCCCAGATTCCACTGGGTATGGCGTGGAACAGCGGAAATATTGGAGGTAGTTTGAAGCGTGGGACAGGCATTGCCATGCAGGTAATGGGAGGTAACTGTGGAGGTATCATAGCGAGTTATGTCTACCTGTCGCGTGATGGACCAAGGTTTATTATTGGACACAGTATTCTGATCGGATTTGTCAGGTAAGTCATCGACACGACTGGATCGATCTAAAGTTGGTGTGCTGACGCATTGTAGTATGGCTTTTTTCCTGACATTTTTCATGTCAACATGGTGTCGATTGGAGAACGCGAGACGCGACAAGATTGCGCTCGAAAGCGGGACTCAGGAGTTGACCGAAGAGCAGAAGTTGCTGGAGCGAGAGCTTGCCGATAATGTGCCGTGGTTTCGATACACTACTTAGAGTGGGGTTAGTTATCGGAGGTGCTATTTATACTTCAGGCGGCTGCTAGCTCAAGCCTGACCTGGAGTATCATGTGGGTACCAGTCCCATGCGGGTCATAACATCATTATGCCATTAAGAATATAGTAGTCTAAATAACACCAAACCAAAACCTACACTCAAACCATCCTGGTCGGCTGCGTAGGTGCCATAGCCCACTCCGGAGGCTCCTCATCGTATCTTCTCTCCATCGGCCTGCTGACCTGAGTTGGTTGCATAGTGGACCATGCCACAGGCCCCTCATCGTACCGCGTATCAAACGCCCGTTCGACATTCGGCACCAGCTCCACAGCCTCCGCCTTCTTTACCCTTCGTAACTCTTGCTCCTCCAAAAGTGTGCTCTTCACTGTGCGCATCTTCATGTAAATCCAGACACCCATGGCAATAGTGATGATAAAAATAGCGCCGAACATGACCGTCTTGATCACGTCGTCGTTGCTCTCTTGTAGGAGCAACACACCTAGGTAAACGAGGAAGATCTGTTTGGGCAGAGAGAGGAAAGTAGCGACGACGAAATGCCAGAACTTGACGTCGCAGGTTGAGAAAACAGCGGTGGAGAAATGCGCTGGGATGGCGGAGAGACGAATGACAAGCACGATGAAGAAACCGCCGTCACGTGTTAGACGTGCCATAGCGCCATAATTCAAGTTCGTGCGCTCCAATTTCAGAGCCTTGGAGCGGAAGGAGTATTTGAAGGCGTACCATGTGCCAACTGAGGTGGATGTTAGTATGAATGCATACGGAATTGTGGATTTGGTGAGGCTTGCCTTCGCCGATGAATGTGCCTGCTGCAACAATCGCGAATCCAATCCATAGGCCATAGACAACACCACACAACAGCGCGATAATCTCATGACCGAACAAAGGAGGGAAAGAAATGACAATCAGGATAGCAATAGGAATCAGCCATCCTGCTGGCAAGTCTCGCACTTTCTCGGACCACGGCCGTAATTTCTGCACAGACACCGTTAGCCACGTGTTCGTCGACACCAAAGCAAGACAGCGTAAACTTACCTCAACAACGGCGTCATGTTTGATCGTGATGATGACAGTCAAGATGCCAATGACGATGAACAGTATGTGCCATGCTGGATGCTGAGTCAGACATGAAAGCTCTGTTGTCATAGGGGCGGCTTGCGCTCTTACGGATGTACTTGGGGGCGAGGAAGAATCTTTTCCAATCGAATTTCTGGTATTCTGTTTCTTCCGGGGGACCTTGAGGCTTCTTTTTCTTAGGCGCGCCATCCATCATACCCGACATTTCGATGTCGTTTTCGCGTTTGCGGAACCACATGGCGGATCCTACGAGTGTACTGCCCTGCTCCCGCGGAGGATTTGCCGTGTTAAGAAACCAGGTTCGGGGGTGACTGCGCTCCCGGGGTCAATGCACAAAACGAACGTGAAAGTCGTGAGGATCCGTTATCGCAATCGCTCAACGACGTAAGGGACGCAAGTTGTGAGAAGGAACGCTGGGCAAAAGTAGGTTGGCGGTGCGTGGTGTTGGTGGCGCGCAGCTGAAGGTGGATAGGGGACTGATGTATCAAGCTTCGCGCCTTGAAACCGGCATAGCCACATCCGCGTAATTGAGCGTGGGCCAATGGCGACGCGCCGCGACGTTGCTATGTGAGACACTGGCGCGGGAGATCGGCGCTTGCACTGGTGCGAGTTTTAAAACCATCCACCAGTTTCGCCCTGTTTGCGCATCGTTTGCCATGGATCTGCACGCGAGATTTCAAGGCCTTGGAATCGTCTTCATGCGTCGCCGTTGGAAGTCCGATACCCGAAGCGCTCGGCAGATCTCAGGATGGCGGGTTCCTTGAGCTGGCTTCCCGTATAAAGTGGGCGGTGCATGCATGCGCCTCAGCCATCATCTGCCCTTCCCCGTGTTCGTCCGATATCAGCTCAGATGGAAGGCAACGGAGATTATATTTAGGTAGCGCTGCTGATCATTATACGATCCAACGTGGTTGACCGCTAAGTAACGTGAGGACAGTGAATTGATGCGTTATGACGCCGTGGAAACACATATACCATCGGGCTCAAGGGCATACAGAATACAATAAATGCAGCCACAAACAGCATCTATATTCTTTTCATCCTGGATGATGGTCGCAGTCGCAGCTCGTAATTCCAGACGCCAAACTCGTTCGCGGGAATTTACTGTGCAGGACGATCCGCTCGATCTTGCATGGCTCAAAGTTCTCCATCGGCCGATGCGGCCATCGATGCACCAACACGCAACAGTACGCCGTGTTCCACTATAAGAGCGATGGTGGAGTGTTAAATCCGGTTTCTGATAATCATAACTATGAAGAAGAGGAACACTGTGGGTGATTCACAGAAGAGCTCTGTGCGCGGATTCCGACAAACAGCGAGCGATTCATCGCCATTTGCTACTAATGTAACCATGCAAACAAAAGCAATAAATTGGTTGAGTATTATCGACCAATGTTGCACCTAACGCAACGCCATCTCAGGTCGGCCAGTATCATTCTGCAACCTTCGGACCCTCGTATCCTACCATGACTCCGCCAATGTCAACAACTTGCGCATCGAAAAGACATTCAAAGTCGTTGCGCTCAACAGCTTCAATCTCGCCTTCAACTTCATCCGCGACCTGATCTGCGTTACTCTTTCCACCTTCGAGGAAAGCCTGGCGATGCTCATATTCGCTTGTCTGAAAGTCTTTGTCCTTGCTCCATCCCTTCGGCTTTATCTTTATCAACTGGTACGCAAATATCACATCACCCTCCGCCTCGAACCCATCCATCACCCGCGTTGTCTTGGAAATGCCCGCCCCGCCACCCAGACTCACGTCTGGGCTAACCTGGCCACCTGCCTCCCCTTCAATAGCGTTTGTGGAACTCTTTTCGCCTTCTAGTTTGAAGTCTTTAGCAACCTTGATACCGGTGATCATGTAGACCGGATTGCAATATACGCTATCCAGACGCATGTACTTTTTTACTGGTTGGTCATTGCAGCGAGCCTTGAGTTCGTCTATCGGAAGATCTTCCGACATGGTTATTGTGTCAAGAGACGTCATCGTAAAGTTCGAATTCTTGGTACGCTCATGATTGGTGGAGAGTCCTAAGCGGAAGATCTGGAGAAAAGTGCCCCAGAGGTTAAGGCTCAAGCTTGTAGCGGTCTCGACAGATAGACGCCAGTTCCTTTCGGTTATCGTATCAGTTGCAATAGGCGGCTTTGTCGATTCCGGCCTTGTGAGAACCATGTGCGGTTTTAGCGGGTTTTTGATGATGTTACCAATCGCGATTTTCCCACCTGGGCGGAAGCTCCAGTTGGGGGCTAGAAAGTACGTGGGGTTTTGAACGTTGCTCATGGCTATCGTTCGAGAGAGAGGATCCGTATATATTCCAAATTCCACATCGCTCTCGGCTGAGTTCAGTCTTATAGTATGGGATGCAGCCACGTCCTCGCTAGCTGCAAGCTCACCGGCGCGACTAAAGATTATGAAGCTGTAATATGCAAGCCGCGTCACCCACAAGCGAGCTCAGCGCTATTCTTGTCGCGGGGTATCTTCAGCTCCCAGCTTCTAGGTTTGTTTTAAAGGAACGGAACCATAGCGCGCGGAGGGGGGCTTTAGTCACGTAGATGTCGCTATATTGCACCTAACATAGTGTTGTAGTGATGTTAGCAGAGTGTCTATACAGTGTTAATAAGCTAACGCAGTGTTCGCGCGCTGTTTAACCTTAATATAGCGACATTTACGTGACCAAAAACTCCCTCCGGACCGTACGGAATACATCCGCTGTCTGAACGCCGCTTTAGATTTCCAAGGTTCGATCCTCTCACTACACGTCTTTTGTACCTTCATAGCAGAACCTTATGCTCTTTTTATGACCATGCAAGTGCATTTTTAATTCTCTCACGTGCATGCAGACTTGTGTTATCGCAAAGCTGCCAGGGCGCTAAGTACCGCCTCTCTGAAACCAGCTGGTCTTTAGTCATCTCGCGAAACACACTTTGTACTCCGAGTCGTGTTCGTACGCTAGATCGATAAACCTGAAGCGAACTGTCCCAATCCACAAACATGATAATGGTGGCTGCAATGGCGGCGACAATCGGAGTTGCGACAGAGCAACCGGACTTGATGAGTCTGCTGTCGTCAGGTCCACCACAAGGTACGTCAGTTGCTAAAGTGCCGTAACGACATCCTGGCTTGTGTCCAGGAGTGACTGGGTTGAACAAGTCTTCGAAAGATCCTTTATAGCTTGTACCTCGAACGGGAATGACAAGCTCGTGGTTGGCTGGAAATAGTTCAGGGCTGTTGAGGCCATCATTGTTAGCAGCGGCGAAGAACAACATACTGCTGGTCTGTTCGATAGCTTTCTTAGATAGCTCAAGTGTACGATCGAAGCCGAAAGACATCGATACGATTTCAACACCTTGGCTATGCGCATATCGTACTGCCTGCCCAGGCATTGTCAGCAATGGGTCACTTGACTTGCTTGGGATTATCCTTGCCTTCGCTATGTTTTCATCTGCTTGTGCAAGATGCTCTGCGTCTTTCGCAACTCTGATCACGTATACTAGTGCCTTTGGAACCAGTCGAAGTAACAGAGCCGTCAAGGCGGTTCCATGTTTTTTTGGATCCTGGTCTATCGGCTTATAACTTCCAGCGACACAGTCATACCATCTGCCGGATCCTTGGAGGCCATTGAGGTAATGCATGCCAAGATCGGAGAAAAAGTCGTCATCCGTGTTGCACCCAGTATCGAGTATAGCGATCTTGATAATATTACGTTGATTTTCGCCTTGCGCAGATCTCTCCAGAGACCTGATACAATGATCGAATTTATCCAACCATGAGGAGCTATCTAACAACTTCAAATGCGTTAGCATTGCGAACGAGGGAAGAGACCCAAACTTACAGCTGAATTCGATGACAGCAGTGCCGCATCAGTAGGAGATGCATCGGTTGTGCCTTGTATACGTGGCATTGTTGGAGGCTGCGCTGGTAATATCCTTACCGGAACAGACTGGGGACACGGCGCATGTCGCATCGGTTCAAGATCGATCTTTCTGGGATCACCATACATAATTTCCAACACGCTATAGAACTTAGCTACAACACAGCTATAGAGCTTTTCCTGTACTTGAGCAGGATCTGTACCGAGATGAGCAGTCTCTGGGCCCACACATGTGTTGATAGCGTCGCTAACAAATTTGAGGGTCTTGCGTTTCTCGAGACGTCTTACCCACACACTTGATTTGATGATTTCGCCTGCTGTCAGATGGATTGCGTTATCTTTTGGTTTGCCGTTCGCGTCTCTATGTATTGCTGGAATATGAGTCTCAATGCCTTGGCCTAGCTCGATCTCAAGTAGTAGTACCCCCAAAGCCAAGATTTTGGGAAATTTATGTGTGCTCCGTGGCGGACTTGCGAGGTCGGCCATTCTTCTAGAAGAAACGAGAGCTTCTAATTCAGCGGAGAGAAACGGCCTGTTGTCCAACAAATCTTTCTCTTGTCTCATGAACTGAACCGCATGCTTGGTCCAATGTTCGGGCACCAGCTCGGAGTGGTAGAACTGCCAAACCGCCTTGGACAATAAATAAGATAGTAGAAGCCTGCGATCGCGGTCCTGAAGTTCGACGGAACCGAGAATGTCTGCCAGAGAAACACTGGGTGAATGAAGCGCAAACCTCTTTCCGAGGATCGGCAGTTCTCTCCCATGGTCGTACAAGCCACTGCTGGATGCACTCAGTTGCAAACGTTCCAAACTTGTTCGGCGGATGAGAGCACAGAAATCGGATACAGTTTGTCCTTCTGGTTCGAAACGGGTGCTTTTTGGAGTTGATGTTGGTTCCTTGTCGAAAGATCTTATGGCGCATCAGGTCGACAGGGGGGCATAGCATTATGGCAATGGTACTTGCTTGGTACATACGAAGGCCTATGGTATAGCTCTGCCAGTCTCCTGGAGTAACATAGCAACAAGCTATTCCAGATTGCCTTTTAACCAGAATGCAAACCCTCCCTCTGTGACCGTCATGCGCAAAGAGTTAGCTAAAGTCTACCTCAAGGGGATTTGGACAACATACCTCTCGTGGAAAATTTTTAAGCAAACCTCTTTCCACACATTATATTCTTGTGGATCCACTGTGTGCTGATGTAGGATGAACATCTCAATTGTGAGGTCCTCATCTGCCCCATTGGTCTGAGTAATCAAATCAAGCGCGAGATTTGTCTTAAACCTGCTATTGGCGACAGAAAGGGGGCACTGGCAAATTCTGCACAGTATTGTGTACAGCTTTTGTAGATGTTCAGTCGCACCAACTTTGCCATCTCGTGCTGCCGAGGATGCCGTGATCTCCGATTGGCTGGGACCGCGTTGTACCCTTTCAACATTGGCAAAGTAGCGAAAGGTTTTCTGAAACCTTTTCCGGTCCTCGGCAGCTTTTCGGTTGTTTGGATCTGCCAGTTTTCTGATGCAGCCACGGGCACTAGCTGCCTTCCCTGTCAAAAGGACATGGAGCCTAGGATATGAGGTTCGCTTGTATGCGTCTGGTGGGACATCGAAACGGTCTGGCCACTATTCAGAGAGAATTGGGTCATCAGACTCAATATCTGGATAACACAGAGATAGATGCTCTCATCGTGAGGCTCACCTTTGCAAGTCTTTCAAGAGCTTCCAGGAGAGCGATCACTCTTTTGATGTGACAAGAAGCGCGCTTTTCAAGGCGACCTTGTACATGCGTTAAATGCGTCTTGAGTGTGAGGAAGAACACATCGCTCTTAGGCTGTTGAAAAAGCTGGTTGGACTGATATTGAAGCTCTGTGACAGCTTCAATCGCAAAATCGACAAGGGCGTCCTTGTCCATGGACAGTTCGTGACCTGGGCTAGCTACGGACTGTCTGAGGGGTGTCCTGCGATCCCTGCTAGCAGGACTGGATGTAACCATTCTTCCGCTCCCCAGTAAGTAGGTGTCTGGTGGATAAGGGACGTATGCACTTTGTGCTTCTTAAGAACGATGTTGATTGACACGTACTGTCGTTAGACTTGATGTTGGGAACGTTTCGGGTGTCCCAAAGTCATCTCGCACGTGGCATCTTTACCCCGCTATGCATCCATGGATGTCACAAGACGTCCCCAATGAGCCCTGAGCCTCGATACTGTCCAGGTGTATATCACTCATGGTATTGGAGGATAAAGTTGTTGCTAAAGATTCCAAAGACTACCTGGGTACCACACACGGCGTAAGAGTTGCGAGCTCCCCAGAAGTTCGGAGCAGTACCTGGGTACCCATCAGCTACAGTGTGCACACCTGTGTTATCGCTCTCCATCAGGCCGTCCATCGCGACCGTGTGTTGGCATCGCCAGGACCTCGGGACTCATAAACATGCATGAAGTCGCCGTGGAGGCGCCTCCCATCAAAGAAATACCATTCATCGTCAGAGAATGCCAATCAGAATTCGCAAAAATGGCGGCAACGCCAGATCTGGGTCGACAGACCTGGTTTCGATCAGCGCACGGGGACTTCAATCTCTGGTCCAATGGAATTCGGGCTTCGGATTCCGACAAGTCCTCGCTCAAGTATCGTCTGAGAAATGAGAAGTGGAAAGGCGTGCGAGATGACATTTATGATCTGCTTCGAGGGCTCTGTGGCATCCTCGTAGACTGTCAGCAGGTTAATAGTGGTGAGACCCAACTCCGAAACCGTCCTCACTCATATCCAAGTGCTAATGATGATACAACAGCTCCATTGTCTGACGCTAATACGACAAAAACTGAAGTCAAATCCAACGATCAAGATCAATATGAAGGTCGCCAAAGTCCCGATTCATGGGAAGTCATGTCCAGGGAGTCTAGTGGCATGAGTTCTGAAACCGAGTCCATCAACCCGAACTCTGTCTTGTTTGAACACATCTTTAATATCAACACAATACTCGATCAGCTGATAAGAATAACACTTGCGATCAGGAAGTCTGGCAATCGGACCAGATTTGAGGATATTGATAATGGCTGCCATGATGGAGACTACCAGGTTTTCCGCGCGTTTCTCACTACCATAATACTACGAAGCCATGGTGGTATAACGGGCCAAGAGAGTTCTAGAAATATGTCTGCCGTCAAGATGGCGACGCATTATTCAAATGCAGAAAGACTAAATCCAGTCCAGCAGCGGCTTGTCCGTGCTAATATGCTACGTCGCCACAGATTTGATACTTTCAAGGCTGAAAGGCCTGTGCATCCCATCCCGAAAGTAGAGGTTCCGGCCACACCGATGGTCAATCTGGAGGAACCGGTGTTTACCCCTGACTCGGATATGGAGCCAAGTTCTGAACCAAACATACCACAAGATGTTGCTTCTCGCTCATCTCAAGAGGCTTCGAATCATTCTAAAGTTTCTCATGTTGCAAAAACTGCCACCGAGCCGGGCTCGTCGCTGAATATCGACCACATCCTGAAACCTGGAGCGAAGTCTGCCGCCACGAAAATGACACGAATAGGTTCTTCGCAAGCATACCCACCATTTCCAAAGTTTCAAAGCGACGAACTTAGGCTCTGTCCATACTGCCACGAGCAGCTTCCCCCGAATATTACGAACGACAAAAACGAAGGCATGTGGAAGTAAGTAAGACCCTATTCATCCTTTCTCTTTGAGGTTGACGTGAGTGACTGACTTCACAGGGCGCACCTGGTCCGTGATATCATACCGTATACCTGTATTATCGATTCATGCGATATTCCGGACGAGATGTATCGAACTGCAGATTCCCTATTGGCACATATGTTTGACAGTCACTCTGTCTCACGTTGGATTTGTGACTACTGTGCTCCAGCATGGTCGAAATCCAACGATCCTGCAAAACATCAATCCCAAGTCTTCGAGTCTGCCAGAGACTGGGAAATACATTTCATGAAAGAGCACCAGAAGACGCTAGCGACGACGAATATAGCAGCTCTAGCTGAACTGAATAGGCAGCAGATGTTCCAGGCCTTGTCATGTCCTCTATGCCATGAGCTAGAGGCAGACACGGAAGCCATGGACTTTAAGATCGATGATCATATCCTTGGACATCTACATGAGTTTAGCCTTCTTTCTTTGCCTGAAACGCCATGGGATACCAGCAAGACTACAAGATTGACTTCGCAAACATCTGGTCTATTATCCCACACCACGCTCATTGATCGTAATTCGGTTCAACCTCTTCGTGATTTTGAGGTTGAAGTTACCGTCACACAGTTACAAACCGTGATGGAGCAAGCATGGCCTTTGCTTGCTCCAGATCAGGAACGACGACCACCAGATCTTGTCCAACAACCTCATTCTCTCAATACTACACAAATTGAACTATGGAAATCTCGAGCAAGTCGACTAAAAGGCGTTCTGGACGCCATCACCAGTATACCTCAGGATCATCTGTATTGTGAGCAGAATCAGTCTGATTGTTTGCACATGGATACCAATATATTTACATGTGATCACGGTGACGTGGAGATTTTGACGGATGAGGTGAACTCCGTTGGTTCTCATCAACTGGATTTGTCTGTACATCGACGTGAGTTAACCCCAACGCTTAAACTTAGCTTGAAGACAATCGACCATTTCTGACTTGATATCATAGCCGAATTAGGGACCGACACCCTGGTACGACATGATTTTGTACCAACTTCGCCTGATAATCTCGTCAGCCAACCCACCAAAGATACACTCGAACGAATAGAAGAGATGCTGCTATACCCCACGGTTAAGGCAAATACCAACGTACAATCTCGCGTTGCCCTTGTCGGCCCCAGAAAATCGGGTATTTCACTACTTGCAAGATGTTTCATCCACGAAATTCTCGACCCTGCTGATTCTTATATCTTTTGGGTAAACGCAAGAACCCAGCAGAGCATCGAACAAGCATACGATAACATAGTAGAACGGACACATACTCATTTCAACATCAAAACAAGTACAGAGCTTATCTATTATCTCTCTTGGCAGATAAAAACGGATTGGATTATGATCTTCGACAGCGTAGATCATCAGACCGCCCACTATCTAGCTTCACAAAATCGTCTACCTCAGGGATTGAGAGGAAGAATATTGTTCACAGTTGAAGATCAGTCATGTCTGGGAATCCTTGGGCCACCGCAAATCTACAGAGTCCCAGAGCCGGAGTGGTTGGAGATTATCGACTCGTTAGCGAGCAGATTGATAGCCTCGTTCGTGCCCAGCAATTTCCATAACCCACCTAGGGACTACCTCCCGGAGACTCGTTTTATGGAACTAGTCACCAAGGAGTCGATTGAGGCAGAGCTGAGAAAAATAGAAGATATGCCAGTTCGAGATGGTCAGAAAAACTCCAACCGTGCATCACGGGAGGTCCTCGCACGCTGGATTTGCGAAAAG
>Ga0115847_100104_pt1 | contig 18638 bp, 21 predicted proteins | sample InSIn5SAF170_FD_83861 | JGI IMG/M metagenome (GOLD analysis project Ga0115847, IMG submission 83861)
TGAGGTTGCTGGGGTTGGAATTGCTGGTTTTGGTAATAGGCTTGTTGTTGTTGCTGCTGCTGCTGCTGTTGTTGTTGAGGCTGCCCGTGGCCGTAGTTGAAGTTTTGTAGTTGAGGCTGAGTGGTTTGTGGTTGCTGTTGCATTTGTGGCTGCGACTGCTGCTGACCATATGGTGAGGATTGCTGTTGTGTCAAAGGGAATGTTTGTGACTGTTGTATTGGTGGTGGTGATGCTTGCGGTGCGACACCGAATGGGTTCGTGCTTTGCGGCTGGAGTTGTGCTTGCTGGCTTTGCATATACGGCTGTTGCTGGGGTTGCTGCTGAGCAGGAGGCAGGCCGAACGGATTGCTGCTTTGACCCTGAGCTTGCTGCATGGCGAAGAAGGGATTTGTTTGTGGGGCAAAGACAGGCTGACTTTGCTGTTGTTGGAGGAAAGGGTTATTGCCCGTTGATTGCGAGGAAAGTGGTTGCTGATGGAATGGGTTCGAGGTATTCGAGGTGGGCGAAGCAGTATAGCCGTACTGTGAAGGAATCGAGGGTACTGGTGGCGTCATTGTTTGTAATCGTGGGTCTTGGTAGGAGGATTGTCCATATCCGCCACCCGTATGGTGTGGGAATAGAGGATTCGATACTTGCATGCCTGAGAACTGCTGTTCAAGGCCTGTTGTCTGCAGAGGGGCCATAGCCGACTGCCATGGGTTTGCATTCGGCTGTGCAGGTTGTTGTTGCTGCGGCGCCTGTTGTTTAGGCTCGTCAAAAGACAGACCGAAGCCGGACGACTGCTGTGACTGTGCTTGTGGCCTGTCTAGCTGAGCCCAAGGGTTGTTTGATGCAGTTGCACTCGACGGTGCTGAAGTAGTGGCAGATGCTGGTCTGTGCTGGCGCGGCGGTGCAGGGCTTGCGCTCTGTTGTTTTGAAGACTCACTGGGTCCTAAGCGCACCAGCATGGCGATTGTCCTTTCCAGATCACCTCCTTGTCGTTTCAGAATACTGAGGTTTCTTTCATTGTCCGGAAAGCCCATATCGCGCAATTGCGCTAGCTTCTCCTGCAGCTCTCTGTCCGAGACTTCCCTAACCTGACCAGAGGTCGGGCTGTACTCGACGGGCGTGACCTTGAAGGCATCTTGCACACCAGGTCTGTCCTTCTTCGCCGAGGTCCTCAAGCTGAAACCAAAGAACTTATGCTTCTTGCTCGTTGGCAGTAGTTCAGGGTTCGGGGACGGCTGAGCTGACTGTGTCAGACTTGGTGACACATCGGCACGGGAAGGCGGTTCCGGCCTGCCGCTCTCGAGACTCTTCTCTTGATACTTTTTCCGTATGAATCTCTCCATGGCCGAGTCTACCTCGTCGGCGTCGGTGGGGATGTCGGGCTTCTTGTTCTTCGGATTGTAGTGTTTATTCGATGCGGTATTGCCGTGCTGTTTCATGCTCTGGCCGCTGTCAACTTTCACTCTGCTGATCGCGTGTTATGTCACTCGCCTCGACTTGGTCTGTTGTCCACTTATCCATACTAAGCGACTTGACCTTTGAGATATGCGTGCCCAGCTTGCGATGGATCGATGCACATCGCATGCACAGGAAGATTCCCAAATTCCAGCTTGCCCATGATGGATTCCTGGCGTTGCAATCGGCGCATAGTGAATTCCCTGGCTGTCGCAATAGATCTTGTAGCTCGCGCTCGTTGCGGGCTTGTTCCCGCTTGCTGAGTGCTGCCATGGTGAATGACTCGATCGGTGCTGGTAGAGCAAAGTGCGCGACTGAAAAGCACAGAATAAGATAGCAGAGCTATCACGAATCTTCACAAATCGCCTTCATGGTGCCATGCAGCCGGTCGAGGTTGCAGCGTCGCAAGCAGGATGACGCCCGAACCTATTGCTGAGTGGTGCCGAAGGCCTAAATTTCAGTGGACCGGGGGGGAGACGCCATTATTGAGTTGCCGGCATTTCTGCGATAGCGGTAGCCCTTTTCTGGCTCCATTAATCTCCTTCCGCCACATGGCCTGATATCATCGCGATATTCAAATATCACAAAAGACTGCTCCGTCAAGGTTGGTTCAAAATCAGAGACCGATGTACATAGTCAGGACCCAAACAACATATCAAATTCTGCTTATGTGCATTCGATCAAGCTCGTCTATGTGTTCTGTGCTCGTAATCATGCCGGGGGTATCCTTGAAGCTACTTAATCTCGCATATCATACCCACATCATCCTACCACTACTAACATCATGCAACAGAATGTCCAACGACACAGTCCTACCACATCCGATCTCTACCAACAACTCCACAGAAACCACGCATCATTTGCACCTGTTGGACCATGCCGTACTGATGCTCCATAGGCTCTTCAGCCGTCATATGCCACCACTCCCGCTCCCTGTTGTATGCTGGATCCGTGGCCGGTCGATTGAGAGGCGTACCACCGTCCATGCTCATTTCCTCATCGTAGCCAGTGTTCATATATGGCTCTGCGCTTGCTCTTATCTCCTGACGGGGTAGCACGCTCAAGTTCTTCAACCTCTGCTGTTCCTGTCTCTCCCATCGTTCACGTGCTGCCTCCTCTTCCAGCTCCAAGCTAGTTTGTGGCCAGTTTCCCATACCTCCGGGTACGAGTTGATTACCGTATGTCGGTGGAGCAATTCGCCAAAGCTCCACCAGTCTTTCCTGCTGATCCCTCTGAGCATTCTTGAACAGCTGAAGCTGAGATGGTAACAGTGCGTCAGCGTTGACCCCAGCATCTCTGAGGATTGTAGATACCGAAACGTCCTCGGTGGTAGGCGCAGGTGCCATATGTGCTGAGTGGTGATAGTGTTGACTAATGTAGGTGATTGGTGCGGGTTGAGGCACTACTTGAGGCGTCGGCGGGTTGGACATATCGGCGGTTGGCGCTTGCATACCAAGATGCATGTTTCGTGCCATCATGTCCGCGAGCTCGTCTTGCATCTTTGCATCGGTCTCGGACACGGACAACCCACACTATACGCACAAATCAGAAAGTCAAGATCAGGGATAGGAGGAGGACAAACCGTAGGGCAGTGAGGGTTTTGCTCGAACGATTGAAGCATGTTCGAAACATCTGTCACGCTGCCACAATTGTGACAGTGGAACGTGGTCATCTCGGAGTCTGCCTAAGGCTGGTTGATTGGAGGTTAGGGATTGACAACTGAGGAACGGCAGGAATATCTTGATTGTGTATTCTGGGACTAACTATCGACGAGACAGCTAACAAAGAAGGTCCGGTCCAATCCAACCCGGTCCAGTCCGGTCCGGTGATATGCCAGGAGGATGTCAGTCCAAGGGATTCGACTCTGTCAGGATTCCAAAATCGTCCGAGGAGGGCTCGAAGCAATTCTGGCTGTTAGTTTTGAGGAGAGCAGAAAGGCTTGTGAAGGAGAGGATTGCGGGATATGTGTCGTCGATCGTCTGAAGCAGAAAACTCGGCTCAACATCAAAGCAAGAGTGTTTCTGTCCAGTCAATCGCTGTCTGGCTCGTAGATGGAATGGCAGCAAAACAGCTGCTGGCGTCCTCCAGAGTCAAGAAAATGCAGCTTAAGAGGATATTGATTCTTGCCAAAACAAGTGGTCGGTGAACAGGAAGGAGGAAATTGGAAGAAGACGTCAACGGTGGTCGTGTCATCCGATCTCGTCATTGGGCATCAAGCGAAAGTAGGGCAAGCGCGTTGTAACGTACCGACACGAGCTGTTTCAGATCTAGCGTATCTAGCGTCCTAGTAGTTACTGCCTCAGGCACTTGACGAGGCTGCCATCGTTGCGCAAGTCGACGAGTTGCCTTGCCAGCTGATTGCAGCAATCAATTTACAACCAGCACGACTCACCCGCTTCCACCTCGAGATCAATACTCTACCCGGTGCCTCGCCTTCCTCTTCGAAGTTCCTTAATTTACAGAAGCACGCTGCAGCACAATGGTCGGTGTTCCTACCGCCTAGCCCAATCCATCACTAACCTGTTCAGACCTCCATAGGCACGGGCTATGACCTGTCGAATTCAGTCTTCTCTCCAGATGGTCGAAACTTCCAGGTCGAATATGCAGTCAAGGCGGTCGAAAACGGCGGAACATGTATCGGCATAAGAACGAAGCATGGCGTGGTGCTGGCGTGCGAGAAGATCATATCCTCGAAACTGCTAAAGCCCGGGTGTAACAAGAGGATAGCAACGGTCGACAGAAACGCCGGCATAGTCACTTCGGGACTGGTACCAGACGGACGGCACCTGACGAGCAGAGGGAGGGATGAGGCAAGCAGCTGGAGGCAAACATACAAAGCACCAATTCCAATGAGCTCTCTGGCATCGAGGTTAGGTGGCTACGTACAAGCATATACGCTATACTCCAGTGTACGGCCATTCGGCGTGTCGGCCATCTTGGGAGGATGGGACTCTGAGGCGGACACCGGTGTTGACGGTCAGGTCGGCTCTGGACCGGCCAAAGGCGCAGGTGGGAAAGTGAATGATCCGTCAGTGAAGAGAGGAGGTCCAGCACTCTACATGATCGAGCCTAGCGGTTTATATTGGGTAAGCAGGGCCAAAAGCTGTGGTATCGCGGGAGCAGAGACCTAACCATGTGCTAGGGCTACTACGGTGCTGCCTCTGGCAAGGGCCGACAATCTGCCAAAGCCGAACTCGAGAAGCTCGACCTTAACTCGCCAGACTGTTCATTGACCCTCAAAGACGCTGTCCTCGAAGCAGCACGCATCATCTACGTCGCTCATGAAGACTCGAAAGACAAGGAGTTTGAACTTGAGGTGACTTGGATATCAGGACTGGACGGGCCTACAAAGGGCCGACACGAGCAAGTACCGAAAGAACTGCTAGAGGAGGCCGAGAAGCACGCAAAGAAGAGCCTGGAAGGTGATGACGAGGATGAAGACGAAGATGATGATGATGAGATGGAAGAGTAAGCGGCACAAGCAAGACACGGTTCTGGTCAAGGCGTTGAGCGCAGCGGCGTGTTGGTGGCTCATCTCCAGAGGTGAGACTTCTGAGCAATCGTAGATTTAAGAGCGATTCTGAGTCCTACGAAGCAAGTTTGCCATCAGCCCACGCTCTTCTCTTGATCCCCAGCTCAACAGCAGCATTTCCCCAGTCTTCGCCGTGATTGTGTCCCTTGGCTTCTTTGCCTGTACCTCCGTCAAGTCCAGCTCTTGCAAGACCTTGCCCTTCAGTGAGCACTGTCAGCAGACCAAATATGACAGGAATGCCGAGATCGAGTTGCACCCTCATCAAGCCATGGCTGACTGCGTCCGCAATGTACTCGAAGTGCATCGTCTCTCCCTTGATGAGCACACCGATCGCTATCACAGCATCGAATGCGTGCTTCAGGCTTGTATCTCCAGTCTTCTGCTCCGGCGCTTTCGGCTGCAAGCTGCCTTGCAGGTCTGTCTGCGAAGCACTTCCTCCAAGCAGATCACCAATGCCAGATGCCATGCTCGCGACTCCACCTGCCACTGCACTTGTCGCACCTTGGACTTGGGACGCTGCGTAAAATCTTTGGACAGCAAGAGGTAGTTCGTACGATCCTGGCACTGATTCGACCACGATGTTTTCCTCCTTCACGCCTTGTGATTTCAGCGCCTTCTTTGTGCCATCTACCAGTGCGCTGATTATGGTTGTGTTCCACCGGGCGTGGATGATGCCAATCCGCAGGCTTGAGCCATCGTGCGTTTCCGCCGCTCCCGGTCCTTTCAATGCTGCCATATTGACTTCTGTATGATCTGTTGAGGAGAAGCAGGTTCAATTCTGTCTGTCAACAATACTAGCAGAAATAATCGCTAGTCCCGAAGCACCTAATGCAGCCGAAGGGAGCGTTCCTGGCGGTTGTATCACATGTGCCTGAGAGCGATGACATGCTTGCAGAGGGGTTGCCCCACCTCCGAACAATGTGCCATTAGACACCTCTGGTTTACCATCGATGCCCTTTAGTAACCGCTCCGATTTGACAGAGATTCCCCAAACTGTTCCTAGATCGTCCTTAAGCATCCGTATCATCCCACGCCCGCTTCACCTTGCGCATAGCGGAACCTGACCTGCCTTTAGGGGTGCCTTCCGCCACCAATTGTGTAATGAGCATTTGAAACTTCGCACATGACCGGTATTTCAACTAGGAACTACTATCATAAAATTCTGAAAACGCCCTTTTGTTATATTACCTGAGTAATTCCCAAGAAGCAAAAGATTATCCTGAGTAATAGACAAGTCTCAAGAACGACAAACGACATTTTGTACACCCACACGCAGCCTAAAATCAACCAATAAGATGGCGCCCCATGCTGAAACATCTGTCAGCCAGAACGGCACCAATGCCAATGGCTACACCAAGCCTATCCCATCGCTGAGCAACACCAAGACCTTGGACAAGTCAAAATACCACGCCTCATCTTCAGAAGAAGCCATTCACTCGGAACACACATACGCAGCACACAACTATCACCCGCTGCCAATAGTATTTGCTAGAGCACTAGGCACGAAAGTATGGGATCCGGAAGGAAAGGAGTACCTCGATTTTCTATCAGCATATTCAGCAGTCAACCAGGGACATTGTCATCCTGAGCTCGTCAAGGCGCTCGTCGAACAGGCCCAAACATTGACGCTCAGCTCGAGAGCATTCTATAACGATGTCTTTCCACGATTTGCTGAGTTCGTCACGAAATACTTCAATTTCGACATGGTACTGCCAATGAACACTGGAGCGGAAGCAGTTGAGACAGCGGTAAAGATTGCCAGGAAATGGGGCTACAAGGTCAAGGGTATTCCGAAGGACGAAGCCTTGGTTCTTAGTGTAGCAGAGAACTTTCATGGTAGAACAGTAAGCTGCACTGCTCCCTCTTCATGTCCAAAAGATAAAAGACTTACATGAGCAGTTTTCCGCAATCTCGATGTCCACGGACCCTGAGTCGAGAGACAACTACGGCCCGTACCTTCCCAACATTGGATCCGTCTGCCCCTCAACTGGCAAGATCATCCCATTCAACGACCTCCCAGCTCTGCGCGCTGCCTTCGAAGCACACGGCGACAAGCTTGCTGGATTCCTTGTGGAGCCAATCCAAGGTGAAGCTGGTATCGTGGTCCCAGACGATGGCTACCTTCAAGAAGTCCGAGCCCTATGCGACAAGTACAACGTCCTTATGATCTGCGACGAGATTCAGACTGGAATTGCACGAACAGGCAAGCTGCTTTGCCACGAATGGAGCGGTGTAAAGCCAGATCTCGTCACACTCGGCAAAGCAATTTCAGGCGGCATGTACCCAGTCTCCTGCGTCCTCGGCTCAAAAGACGTCATGCTCGTCATTGAACCAGGCACTCACGGCTCAACATACGGCGGTAACCCCCTCGGTTGCGCGGTCGCCATCCGCGCCCTCGAACTCGTCCAAGAAGAAAACCTCATCGAGCGAGCCGAAACTCTAGGCCAGGTGTTCCGACAAGGCCTGAAGGATCTCAACAGCGACATCATAACCATCATCCGCGGTAAAGGTCTGCTCAATGCAATCATAATCGACGAGGAGAAGACAAACGGTCACAGTGCATGGGATTTGTGCATGCTTCTGAAAGAAAAAGGATTACTGGTCGGTCGAGCCCTGAAAATTGCCCATGTCAAGAAGTTCGATGATGCCCCTGTGGCTGAGGAGAATCTGACAACGGACAATGTGAATGGAAACGCAGATGCTAACAAGGGTGTTAAGGCTAAACCGACTCATCAGAATATTATCCGACTTGCGCCGCCACTGGTGATTACCGAGGAGGAGGTCAAGAAGGCGCTGGCAATAATTGGGGAGGCGCTAAAGGAGTTGCCGGGCTTGAAAGGACAGAAGGAGGATGAGATAGTACCGAAGGAGGAGAAGGGTGTCAAGATCACTCTTGAGAACTGATTGAGCTTTGTGGAAAAGCTGTGCCTGCGAAGCAGCAGAGATTTGCTCCTTCCCTGACCACAAAATCGCATCGAGGTCGATTGAGATCGCTCCTGCCAGTGTAAGTATGAGGAAAGCATATCTTCTGATTCTCATGCTGCACCCTTCTCTGCTCTCCCCCAGACGCGCAATTTTTTGGGACAGATACCTTCGAACATCTTACAAAATATCTTTCAATTTCTTGAATATGAGATTCTTCCGGGTACGCGTCCCCGGTCTCAACGCCCAAGTAGTCTGGGCTACGTGTTTGGCCACAATCATGGGGCCGCCTACTTTTGTCCTCGGTGCCCGCCTGGACCGTTGGGCTGAGCACAGTTGAGTCTCCATGCAGTCTCTCCCCCGCAGTACTTCATTGAGGCACTTTGACTCCTCTTCACACTCCCATGATCTGTCACCAGCCTACCTTCCAGTTGTTTGGGATACTAAATTTTGCAGGTGGCCAACGGTCAAGGAGGAGCCAGGTCCGCAGGACAACTCGCGGGCTCCTCCCACCAAGCCTTAGAACTTGGTGTTACGTAGCCTGATCAAGAAGGGCTAGCCATCAGTGGAAGTTTCATCTACCACACCATGCCTGTCTAAGAACCAAGGGCACTATCTGCCGCTCTTGACATCCATATTGAGCTTAGTCCACTTTGCCAAATTCTGGTGCTGCCTAGTACCAATGCTCAGTTCGGCTAATCTTTTTGTCGCACATGATTTATATTAACTCGGCATTTACTATTAAACTAACTCATTGTTCTCTGTGCCATGCATCTCGGTACGCTTTCAGCACTCAATCTGCCCAATAACTAAGATGCTCACCTCCAAAATATCGAGATCCTCTGTAATGTTCAGCACAAAGCACCACATCTGTCGCCTGAACAATGTCAGGGCGCTGCCATCACGTTACATTCGACCCCTATTTCGACCCGTCTCGTTCTCGCCGTCCATGCGAGGGACCGACCGAAAACGAAAAGAGCCAGCAAAGGATCAATATGGATTTGAGCTCGATTACTGGACTCGGCCAGGCATAGGGGGCTATCGCTTTCTACCGAGCAGTGCACTTTTGTTCGATGCCATGTGCGCTTATCTCACTGCAGCTTGCGTGTTTGCACTCTATCTGGCTGGTATGAGCGGCTACGAGTGGCTGTTCGAGGGCGGGCTTGAGGAGCGTAAGGAGCCGAACGATGGGGAGGAGAATGGCTGAGAGGGGTGGCGGATTGCAGAGGTAGATATTGTCAGGAGCGTCCACAAAGACGGCTGTCCCTTGATAATGCTAGGGCGATCTGAGGAGGCGGACTGTCTCGGAGACCTGGGGAAGTGGTGAGCGGTTAGTTGCAATATGCTTGTTGTGGGGGGTTGGCTCGAGCGCCATATGCGAATACTTGGCATCTCTGTCTGCTTTGGCTAGTATCGTTGCGCAGTGGCTATACGGCTGTGATGATGCCGATACCTTCTTGTGCTTGTGGAGAGGAGTACCATTCGTTGCATGATGCCATCTTTGAGCTCGAAGATGGCGGTGTCTAGCCTCACAATGTGATGTTCGTTGTGAAGGGCCCTGAGCATGAGGTGATACCGCAGCTGGGCGATCTGTAAACCGCCTGTTCACGCCGACGCTTCTATGGAGCAGCGTGATCTATGCTGAAACCCGTCGTAGAGGGTCGTAGCCTTAGGAAGTAGCTTTCATGTGATGGCATTCATCCGGTGAGCTCGCTAGGAGCTCAAGCGAAAATGCATTGACGCCCACATTAGTGGAGTTGGTGAGCTGCAGGAGGTCTCCGAGGATTTGTCGTGGCTCACCATGGTTTCTATCCCATCGCTTCCCATCTTGGGCCAAAGCCAGCCGACAACTCGGAGCAGTGTCTCTTCGTACTCAGTGATAGCGAGGCACACCTTCATGCTGCTGATACTCCTACGTATGTATTCCATGCTTCAGGCTTTATTAAATCGGCTTTTACGAGGACTTCAGAATCGTAGACTGCATGCTTCGATGCTCCTTTGTGGACCTTATTGGCTGTTCCATATTATTACTGGCAAGAAGCGACGATGTGCTTAAAAGGCTGACATCTCGAATTTGGGAAAGCAAGTTTACTTAGGGCGCTGTTCGCCGGAGCCTGACTCCGAGGCTGTAACTTGGCCAGATTCGATTGGTGGGAGGACGCTCGCGGCTTCGAAGCAAAAATGAATGCCGGCCCGGGGCGATCCCCCCTTTTTGCATCTTTCCTACTTTGTAACTTGTTCAGTCCTTATCTTGACTAGTTGCTTACAGGACTGTCTCAAGCGATGATGCTCGCCAGCAAAATTCTTTAGCAAGCCTGCATGGAAAACATATCCGGTGAACTATCACGCCTGCTGCACAGGCGGAGCTATTTTCCGGCCGGTGGCACTTCCGGACTTCATCATGACTTTGACAGTATCGGAGTGGTGGCAGAACGACTGTGCGTACCTCGTTTCGGTTGTCTAATAGATGACGTTCGCAATTATTCTGTCAACGCTCTGAGTATATCACGTTCGCAATGACCTGACAAATGTACTTACTACTGCCTCAACCAAGCATATCCCGCCCAAAGCCATTATGTCAGATGTGAGTGGTTCTTCGGTGATTCCCTGGCCTCGATATATCGGCTGACGAACTCATCCAGTCAACAGAACCTCCTGTCTATACCCTCGCAGAAGGCAGGCCCGTCCATGACCCGACATCATCAGTGGTCCTTCGCGGGTCGAAGCCTCGAGGGGGCGGGCTTGCCTTGTTAGAGGACACTCAGCTTATCGAGACCTTGGCTCATTTCCCGCGAGAGAGGATCCCTGAGAGGTGCAGTCGAAACTTCTTGGAGCCGGACTACCACTGAAAACCCGCAGAGTCGTACACGCCAAGGCTGCAGGAGCATGGGGCGAATTTGAATGCACCCGCGATGTGACAGACTGGTGCTCAGCCGCTTTCCTTAGTGAGGTCGGCAAGAAGACCGAACTTCTGGCTCGCTTGTCCACAGTAGCCGGGGAGAAAGGGTCATCCGACACGATGAGAGACATTAGAGGCTTCGCTCTCAAGCTCAAGACTGAGGAGGGCAACTGGGACTTCGTGGGCAATGATTTACCGGTATTTTTCATCAGGGATCCGACCAAGTTCCCCAGTCTGAATCGATCACACAAACGACACCCGCAGACTGGCGTTGCCGATGCTAGTATGTTTTGGGATTTCCACAATCACAATCAGGAAGGAGTTCACTGCCTCATGCAGCTATTTGGCGGTCGCGGCGTGCCCGCCTCTCTGCGTAACGTCAATGGCTTCGGCAACCATACCTTTAAATTCGGAAAGCCCGAGGATGGATCATTCAAGTACGTCAAGATCCACTTCAGGCCTGAAGCCGGCATCCAAACCCTATCACAGGAGGACGCCGTGCGTCTTGCAGGCGAGGAACCGGATTATCATGTGAAGGACATGTTCAATGCAATTGAGCGTGGTGATTACCCTGTCTGGAAGATGATGCTTCAAGTCATGGACCCAAAAGACGCGGAGACCTACCGATGGAACATCTTCGACATTACCCAGGTCTGGCCTCACAGTGACTATCCACTCGTTGAAGTTGGCAAGTTCACCCTGAACCGGAATCCCGAAAATCACTTCCAGGAGATAGAACAAGCTGCCTTCTCTCCGTCTAACCTGGTACCAGGAATCGGACCCTCTGCCGACATCATGCTGCATGCGCGCATGTTCAGTTACCCGGACGCTGCAAGATATCGTGTTGGACCAAACTACCAGCAGTTGCCCCCAAACCGAGCCTTGAATGTCTACTCACCCTTCCAAAGAGATGGCCCTATGAGGCTAGATGGCAACTATGGTTCTGATCCTGATTATGGTGAGTGGATTCGGTTCCCCTGTATAGTTCTCATGGCTGACCATGATCAGTTCGCTCTTCGTTCCGCAAGATCAGAAGTGGCCCTACGGACGTGGCGCACGATGAGTGGGTTGGCCGGGTGCAAGGGTATTCTTCGGAAGTAACAGAAGAGGATTTCGAGCAACCACGCATGTTATGGAAGCTCTTCAAAGAGAGCGGCGAGGACAAGAACTTTCTTCACAACCTTTCTGGCCATGTCAGTAAAGCTCTGCCGGAAGTGCAGAAAGGAACGATAGGTATGCCTCAACCTGACATATGCTCCAGTATCATTCCACTAACAGCGCTGTGAATAGAAATGTGGACAAAGGTAGACAAGGAGATTGGCGACCGTCTTGCGCAGAAGTTAGCGGGAAGCAACCAGAGTGCGGACCACGATAAGACTCCGCCTGTTTTGGCCGTTTTGGCCGCGCATCAGAAGTAAGGACGAGCTCGCTAGAAAGGATGAAACATACGAATTTGCTGCGCACTGTGCGTGCGTAGTGATGGTCCATTTTTGCTTCAACAGCGTGTAGGTGGATGAAGGCTTCAGGTGAATTGATGCTTGCTAAGTATACTTTCGGCTGCAAGCTCATCAAGCAGATACCACTTTGTATATCTCAAATTCGACCGCTTGTGTACCGTCCCCTGGAATATACCAATGTCCATGCCCAATGAAGATATTTTGCTCCATCCATTTGAGGTCTTCGCTGCTTGTCTCGAAAACTGGCGTGGTGACAAAGTAGTGATCCTCCGACCGCGTAGTTTTGGCGTCGGGGCTCCACTGGATAGCTAGCTGCGTTGCTTCATCCATCTTCAAGATACCAGGGTAGTGCAGGTAGATGAATTCGCCTTTCTCCGATCGAGCTTGCGTGCGGATATCGAGATGGGCCACTCCAGTGGCAATGTCTACAAGTAGCCAATCGCCACCACCAGGAAGAATCTGAGCTTTCAATCCAGACCCTTCCAGTGTACCGCCAGTGACAGGCACAATATGGCGATGTGGGCCTGCCTTTATGGGCCCCAGTGAAAGAGAGTCGGTCTTGCTCATGAAAGCCCGCAGTTTGAACACCTGCTCGAGGTTGGGAGCCATTCGGTTGTCTTGATTGAGGTGAAGGTAATTTGATACACGGATCTAATCCTACGGATATGGAGTGTGTGGACTTTCTCAGAACCGCCTATATGCAATGGAAAGAAAAGTGAAGAAGGCCTGAAACCGTCGAGCTGTGCTTTATATTGGGGCCTAAGGCGGAGTCTAGAAACTGGAGGGTAGTCTGATCTCAAGGGCAAATTCCTACTGGAGATCGACCCTCAGCTTAATCACTCTCTTACAAACGTCACATAATTCTGCTGTCCCGTTAGGCTTTCATGTCGTTTGGTTTCAGCTGTGGCGCTTAGTCTGCTCTTTCATTTTCCTACGGCCGCACCACAGTTCGTGAGGCAATCCCACCTCTTTATACGAACAACCTATGAAGCAGGTTCGACATGGCGCGTATGCAGGATAGAACGGATATCTCTGTTGGTCCGGCAGTCTATACATGTCCTGTGTTAATGGCTCAAGCCGCGATCAAGCTGCTGCTGAGTCTTCTTCAACCAGCAGATAGCACAGTCAAGCTCAAGCTCTCAGCTGCGGGGTCAGCGTAAACGGAACATGATCTTATACGAAGAGCCAGTAAAAATCACAACACATGCCCAGCACAGGAAGCATGTTCGTGAATCGAATGACTATTTTCGCTGGGGTGATCTATCAGGTACGTCTGCATCGCGAGGTTTAGCAGGGCTTGTCGCATGTGTATCTCCTGGGCATGCAGGTTTTGGTTCCAGCAGCGAGTGGCCGAGCGAATCATGCTTCACCCTGCATCAGCTTCTCGCTTATATTCTGCTACCGCTTTCAGCCAAGCCCGCCTAGATCGTCCGCAGCGCCACGGACGTGATGCGGATCGCTGTCTGTTTGCTACCATTCTCGAAGCAACGCATCACCTGGCAGCCTTGTCGAAGAACACAATACGAACATAATGGCACTAGGTTCATCACTGCTTCTGGGCCGTCGCGATAACTTGCTTCTTCTGTCTCAGTCAGCCCTAGCAATGTCGCTTACTGTGCCCATAACACGTCTACGGCCCTAGAGCAGATCTAGACCCTGCGGCAATTTGAAGACCTCGCCTAACAACTCAAATTGACAAACATCCAACCCTGGTCAGCGCAGGCTACCATAAGACATATATACGAGAAGTCATCCACGAGTGTAGCCACACGGATCGATGATGATTAAAGGCGAACCGAGCCAAGAATACAACCGAGAAATTCGGCAGCGATCACTCAATTCATAAGTTATGGGAGCATGGGTGTGTAAGTTCCGTGATGTCTGCAACACCTCACAGGAGCTGAAAGACGGGACAAGTGACCGGGAATACCAGTTTTGAGGCCAATATTTGTTGAGTTTTGATGGTTGGGCGTTGGTCACCTGGACTTTCCAGCGTTTGGTCAGTTCACGTACGACCGCCGAAGGCCATACGTGATCACCAATACTAATCTGATCCATGCAATCTTGCTTCGCACGGGTGAGGTCCAACATCCAGCCTCATTCCTACAGCCTAAGGAGATCGCCAGTATGAGGGATGAATGTCTCGATGCCACAACTTTGCAGGCTGGAGAAACTATGCTCTGTCACGGGTCAGGCCCACGACTAATTTCAGCTCTTCTGCAAAATTCTATTTCAGAATACGAGCAAAGAAACGTAATTCCTTTCATCTTGCAGCTCCACGTCCTTTCATACCACCAGGCAACCCAGCCATTCGTTCTTTTTCATCAAGCACATTGGTGCTCAATATTGCAAGGAATCTCTCGAGGTAGAAGGTGTGATATTGACTGGAACAACCGCATCGGAACCTCTTTGTTATCGTCATGAATCCGATGACGCATCATATCAATGATGGAAACAAAGCTATCCATCAGTTGCGGCATGAAGTCGCAGAAATTGGGAGCATGCCACCAGGCCAGCATACGAAGCCGCCCACGAAGTCGTGCCCAATAGTCCTAGGTAACAGATGAATCAACACTCGGATGGAGATAGACGGAATGGCTGACATAGATGACTTACAGTCCCTGGGTTCAGCGGATGGGGCCGGCCTCTGCTTGGAACAGTGAATTATTTTGGTGGTTTCGAGGACTTGCCTTTAGTCCTGGCTCGGCAGGGCTATATTGTCATAGTCGTTCGGATCGGCCCTATTTCAACTAACAGAGACCGAGGTTGCGAGATCTTTGCGCAGCTTACCAATATTAACTCAGCTGGTCCAGGGTAGAGAAAACCACCAGATTGCTGACCGAGATCTTGATACTGACTTACACAGGGGATATGACGTGCCGGGTGCCCCTTCAACATCAATACCAGTCGATTTTGGGAATCGACATCCAGCGCCCGATCCCGGTTTGGTAGCAGCCGCTCAAACATGGCAACCAATAGTCTATCAGAGTGCGGCGAATCCGCTCCCAGCGGCCTGGAGATGGAATGCTTCTAATAAGATCAACTTCATCTGCCATTCGCAGGGCGGCACGACGCTCAGATACCTGATTCAGTTATTATCTGGAGCGAGTGACCCCAACCTGTCACAATTTCACGGTACTAACCGTCAGAGTTGGATCAAATCCGTTGTCACCTTGGGCACCCCCCACAAGGGAACAACGGTGACGCGAGTGGTGAATGTAACCTGTTATTCGGCTAGTACCCGTGTGATAGACAAAAATCTAATCATATAGCAGGACACCCTTCGCCAGAGTGGGCTGGACTCTCTCGTCGACTTGATCACTTCTTCCTCGTTCGAACAGCGGCAGGATAGGGTTTATGACCTCCACTTGGACCATTGGGGATTTGCTCGTACACCAGGGGAGACCTACCAACGCATGCGCGCGCGGATTGCTCCCGATGTCACAACATGGTGGGCTGGCCGCCATAACGGACTTAACGACAACAGTCTTCCAGGTGTAGCAGAGCTTGACTCATTTGCCCCAGTGCCTTCGCCAGATATCTATTACTTCACGATGTCCTTCTGTGCCACGCAACCATTCCCGAACAGGACTCTTACCGCCCAGGACATAAACGAATTCGTAGGATTACTGCCATTGGTCTGGAATCCCGGAGGCATATTGGGCACGATTGCCGCTCCCCTTCACCCTCTTGGTACTTGGCTTCGTGTTCTGCCTCAGCTTCAGGCAGTTCTAACATGGGTTACTGATGTAGCAAACCGGCACCTTCAGCAGATGGGATATTTCTGTCATATTCCACGTCCTGGAACGCATATACCTCGGTCGGACATACTTCCACTGATAGCTTTCCCTGCCTATGCCATGGGAGGACTCGAGATATCCGCGAATGGGCTGAGAAACATTACTTTGGAAGAATTGAAGCCCAATGACGGTATCGTGAACACCATATCTATGGACGGCCCAGTCAATGGGCCCATTGATAATGGAAGTTTTGCAGCTAAGCTGGCGGCGGTTGGTACAGCGGGCGTGAAAGGCATATATTGGCATTTGGGAACCAATTCGACCATTGATCATGCCGATCAAATCGGAGTGTTCACTCATCCTGCCACGGTAAGACTTAGCCCTCACACAACTCTAATATCCTCTTTACGCTCCGTTTGACCAATGGATTGTGCTAACAGGAAAGTAGAATGCCGAGGTTCAGGTAATGTATAATTTGTTTGCGGAGTTGGGAGATCGCCTTTTGTAGGTGCCAGTACTGAGGATAGCTATTGGGCTTGCATCTGAAACAGGCTGATTCTCTGTACCATGACTAAAGGGGAGCTGAATATCAAAGAATTTTGGATTGGCAAGTAAAGCTTCCTAACGACAGCGTTGAAATACGTACTGCTTCAACCACACACTCACTGATTCACTACGTACTCAAAGATATTAGCACCGCGAAGGAAATTGATGATTTATACTCTTATTTTGCGACCTTGTCGGTATCTGCTGCTCAAAACACTCAGGATGACCCTTCTGGAGCGACATCAGTCGGCACTTACGATGAGGAAATGACTCCCTATAGTGTTTGCATTTGGCGCATTGGTTTGCACGCACTCTACGTAGTACTGAACGCTGGCCCTCTCAAGCCCAAAGATTTTTCTACTGCTTGGAAGTCTGCCACAGGTTGTTCCGTCCTAGTGTTTTTAGTGCTGCGGATGCTTTAGCCTGAGATAGTAGCAGATCCTAGAAGGTTTACTCCTTCGAAGCGCTTGCCAATACCGATACAAAAGCTACATTGAAATCCATATTCCTCAATCTCCAACCTCAGTCTACAGACAAATGAGTCTCAAACTGGGGGGACAATCCTTACTCGCCTCAAATCCTGGCCTGAGATGGCTCAGTAACATACATGAAGTGAATCACCATGAGACACGAGATCATTATCGCATACGGCGACTACTAGTTCGTGAAACCAGTCTCGAAACCGTCCCCAATGCCATTCAGTGATATATGATCGACTCGCATGCCTGTCGTCCACGCAGCCAAAAGATTCCCACGCGAAGGAGGAAGGAACCACAGACGTATTAACCTCTTCTCTCTAGATGGGACGACTGCGGTAATGCAGTTGTGCAGCTCGAAGTTGAAGCCCACTTCTCAGATCAGAGCACGTAGTCTGTAGATTCCAATAACGGTATTTCGTGCTTCGCAAACATTTTCGGCTTCGCCTCCTCGTCCTATTGCTGCGTCCTTGACAACCTCAAGCCGAGAGACACAACGTCAATGGCAGATTGGAGACTGATGAGTTGGTGGAGGCTCCAGGGGCGTTTTTGGGGTGGGGGGTCCAGTCGACGAGTTTGCCTCTCAAATTGCCTTGCTGAGTGCTGAAGTTTGACTGGATACGTAGGAAAGTCAAAATATCTTCCCATACCCTACAAAGTTCCGGCAAGCGCAATCGGATCTCAGAAGCTACTATACGTACTGCCGTGCAGACCCACTTGACTAGAGCTTATGTATGAAGCGTAATTCCAGTTTGTTGCACTCATTAGCATTTCCTTTGATTGCGAAGGTAATCATGCGAGATCACGAAGAGTCTGAATTTACACACGGAAAGAGCATGAGGCAGCTATATTCGAAGGCTAACGCCAGGTATTGTCTGTACAAGAACCCTTGTGATGTTACTGAGGACAAGGGCACCAGCTAGGCAGTGGTCTTTTCCTCTTGATTTTTTGCACGATAGACATCTCCTGTCAACTTGATCTCAATATCTTGATCCTGCCCGCGACCTTCCCTCTCCTTCTCTCTGACCTTAGCCAGTATCTGATCCCCAAACTGTTGTATTTCCTCATCATAATGAAGGAATGCAACAAGCAAGATAGAGATCCCCCAGCTCTTCAACAGAAGAATTCGATCAACAACTTGTGTGGGAGTTCCGATCAATTTTGTTTTGAACCCGTCGTTGTACTGCACCAGATCCTCGAACTTTGAATTCGCCCACATACCAACCTTATTCGATGATGCCGCGCCTGCGTTTTGCACTTCGGCACGGAAAGCCTCAACTGCTTCTTTGTTTGCTTTACCTTGAATTTCTTGCAGCACTCGGACTGCTTCTTCCTCAGTATCACGAACGATGACGAAGCCATTTAATGCGAACTTGACCTTATCTTCCCTTCCTTCACGATTGGCACGTTCACGAACGTCCTGAATTTGTTCTTGGAATCCTTCGAGAGTGTTACCATTCATGAAATAGTAGTCTGATGCTACAGCTGCATTCTCTCGAGCATCGAGTGAGTTTCCGCCTTGAAAGATCTCCGGATACGGCCTCTCAGGAGAAGATAATGGCTTTGGTTGAAGGTTGTAGTTGTGGAACTGGTACTATCAGCCCTGTAGACATTGCGAAGCGA
>Ga0115847_100108_pt1 | contig 18548 bp, 23 predicted proteins | sample InSIn5SAF170_FD_83861 | JGI IMG/M metagenome (GOLD analysis project Ga0115847, IMG submission 83861)
AAGAAGCACGCACCGGGGCTTGAATTGACAAGCTTGAGAGACTCTAGACCGTTGTTTTGGAGAATCTGGTTTCCGTGGGTTCCGAACATAGTGAAGTTGTCGAGGATATTGGCTAATGGGCTAAAAGCGCAAGATCTAAGCGCCCTGCGTCCCACGAGGATGAAACGCACGTGACGTGTGCAGGTGTGCAGAGCGTACTTCTACCAATTGGCGCTGCATGATCTAAACGCCGAATCCTCCACCCGATACGAATGTAGTAACGTCCAAGAATCGGTCGGCAACGACATCAAGGTCCGGAGAACCCGAGCTTTACAAAGATGGCCGATACGATCTGGTCTTCAACTGACACGCCTCGTACAACACACCCCGTCAGAGGACAAGATATAATCCTGGCGAGACTTGATGCGAAGCTGTACTGGACTAATCATCGCGGCTGGGCAATGAATAACGAGCGGTCTTTTGATCTTGAAGATGGGAGCGCAGGATATTCGCCTGTTCTCGCCTTTATCAAGTACAGCCCAGACAATGCGGGCAATTTCGACGCTTCGATCCTTTAGGGGTCAATAATCACTGCAGCCGATGGGATGGACGCCGACTTTGAATGTCTCAAGTCAATTCCAGCAGGCCAAAACCTCACTCTGAAAAGATTTTCAGATATACTTGTGGAAGCAAACACCGTAGACGCATCCAAACAGGCTTGCACACATGACAAGCATGTTCCATCGCTACCTTCTCGGATCGTAAGATGGCTCCTGGACGACAGATTGCTAGAGCTAGCTTTGCTTGGGATACATATATTGAATTGCAATAGCCAAATCCTAGCCTCATATTTCAATAAACTGGCTCCGAGTGCAGCACAAAGAGATTGAATAGTACTGAGTTGGCCACTTGTTCTCGCGCGTCGAAAAGAGAGGTTTGATGGATAGGCTCTTGGATAAATTCCTCAAGACTTCAGAGTCACGCAATACAATTGTCTTGCAAGTCTTGGGTAAACCTGAGGAAGGTATCGAAGATTACCATTCAGCGGCTTGTGCGAAGCTTCGACGCATGCTGCCGAGCTTTTCAGGTCATTCGTATCAAGGGAGAAACAAGGACCGCTTCCTCGAAGTAGTTCGTAGGGCGTCGCTTATGCTCTCCTAGGGCTGACAGCGAGGGTGATTAATGGGCACGACAACTGCCGCACGTGCGACACAATACGGACAATGTGACCGTTGTGCACAACGAGCATGCTAAGCGTAGACCACGAAAATCATACATCTTTTTCAGATGAGAACGACCATAATTGGTGATGGCTTTGAAGGAATGGTAATTGCGTGACCTGCGAAGCTTTCCAAGCTTCCGGGGAAGGTCAGGTGATCGCAACTAAGCTCGTTCGAGTCAAGCATCTTTGAGAGCGAGTCTGGCGTGGAGACTATGACGTGAACTTCCTGCGCATCCATTGTTCTGTGCATTATGTGAGACGCATCGAAAGTGAATGGCAAACGCGTAAATTGCATCTAAAGGGTTGATGATGACGACGCGGCAGTGAGCGACGAAACAGACAAGGCGCGGTGTTGGGGCGGGCTGGCGCGCAATCCCGAGATTGAACCGTTGCCTTGTAGCCGCTCTCGAGCGCTTGAGCGGGAACCGACGCACTGCCATCTCCGCATTCCCTTCTCTTCCTCGCTCGCCGCCTCCGCCCCATTTTGATCAACCACAACCGCGCAAATGTCGGCTTTCAGTACGTCGCTCATTAAGCGTCCATCAGAACACGTGCTTATGGTTCCTGTAGCGACGGTAAATCCAGCTGCGCCCGCGCCGGCACCGCCAGTAGAGGCCGCGGCCCCAGCCAAGGACGACTCCCCAGACGCGACTGCCTCCCACCCAGAGCCTGACAACGACGACAACGACTCCATTCTCAGCGACCCGCCGCAGGACGAGACGATCCCACTCGGAATGCAAATGGACGGCGTTATAGAGCACGCAGACCACCCAGACCACGCTGAGCACCCGGAACATGCTACGGACGAGCCGAACCCGAAGAAACGCAAGCGCTACAATGACCCGTACGTGCCCCCTCTCTCCCGTTGCAGTCCATGATATGTAGTGTGTTGCGCCAAAGGAGTATCACACTATCCCTTGGTGCATGAAGCCATACATGTCGTGAATGCGCATCCGTTAATTTGAAAGCTTATATACTGACTGCAACGTGTAGGCCAAACGAAGTACGTCGCGCCGTTGCTGAACTATTGACATAATTGTGCTGACAGTCTTTTCTTCACAGGTGCATGCCGAGCTTCGGCGACCACAGCTCCCCGGACAGTGGTACAGCAAGACGCCAGAGCAATGGGAGGAACTGTCGCATCTGCACAAGCTGATATACTCGCACGTCGGCCGGATAGAAGAGACGGACCTGGGCGAGGAGGTCGAGCCATGTGAAGCGTGTCGCAAGCGTGGCTTCAAGTGCATGAAGTACAAACAGGACCATCCGGAGGTGGAGAAGCTGTACAAGGGCAATGTGCGTGTCGGTACATCGTGTACGCGATGCAGGCGATACCGCCGAACATGCGCCTTGCCGGGCAAGAAGCCAAATGGCGTCACCACTACCCCGAGCCGACCGCAATCAATGTCAAATGGGTATGGGCCACCACCCGGCACTGCAGGCTCCCACGGCCTGCCGGAGCGCGATACTCTGGATACCTGGGAGAATACGCTGCTTGCAGCTGCGTCTGGTGGCAGTCCTCTAACATCCGTCGCATCCTCTCCTGAACCATACCACGAACCACTACCAGCTCAACTACCTCCACCAGCTCACCCACAATCATTAGCACAGCATCATCCACATCGTATCCACTCTCATCAACCAGTACATTCAGGCACCAACCCAGGGGACCTGGAAGAAGTCACCATGGCCGTGAACAAAACCGCGTTCCTCGACAAAGTCAAAGCAGTCGAAGACGAGCTGCACAACCTGCGCGCGTCACATGCAGACTTCAACAAGGAGCGACGCCACTGGCAAGATGAGAAGCGTGACCTGCAAGGCGAGATATTCCATCTGCGCGAGGAGCAGCGCAAGAATCGAGAAGAGAATTGGCAACTGCAAACCAAGATCACGCATCTCGAGAAAGATGCACTCGCTGGCAAGAACGTCGACATGGACCGCATCATGGCCGAAGCAGAGCTCAAAGTAGAAAACCGCCAGCTAAAATCACGCGTGGAGAACCTGGAATCTGAGCACAAGGAGTCGAAAACCAAATACAAGGCTCTCAAGAAAGAGAACAAGTCAATGAAACGCAGATTGGCAGAGCTTGACCGCGGCACTGCTCCGAACGGCAGCAGTGTAGGTGGAGCGGGTAACAGTGGTAAGAGCGGTCCAGTCGACGACAGCAGTATGCCACAGCCTCAGCATCCACCTCGGTCTACGTCCTAACGATCGTGCCCAGGCTCCGACTCCTCATCCTCATCGAGCGACGACGCGTCCTCCATCGATGAGAACACTAGAGTCGTCTTTGACGACAGCGAAGGCAATATAGGTAGGGATGTCCATCGATGACGTCTCTACATGTGAGCCAGCAATGGCTTGGATTTTCAATTCTGAACACATTGTATTGACTATGGGCTGCAGTATCTGCTGTTTCAGCCTGGCCAGTGGTCAATGGTACTCCTGGAAGACCTTCCACGACGAGAGCTACCATGATCCTTCAGGACCAAGGATCAGCAATGGCAGCCAACTGTGCATTTTAGAGGTGTGGGGAACAATGGGTTGCAAAAGCGATGTGGTCTGTTTTGTGCAAGTTGACCTCGTCAGAGCTCTGGACATTGATGAAAGACAGGACTGCCATCACTGATGTCAGAAAGATCACCCAACATTCAGGTGCTGCAAAGCGACAAAAGTACGGCAGGGGTTTTTATTGATACACGTGTTGGTACTATTTTGAGCACGAGGTGTTGGTTGAGCCATATACCTCTCTTACTGGGCTTGCGTATGCCGATAACTATAATGCCAATCCTCCCTTGCGAGGTCCGCTCTGACTTTGTAATTGTCCTCCGCTATGTCCAGCACGCCTAGGTCTAGATCCACCACAGCCATTCCCTCCGAAGGGCCACCCATTCTGACTAGTGGCCCAGCGAAAGGGATGCAGACTTGACTTAACCCGGCATAGCCTTCTGCGTTGGGTCCACCAGCGTTACAAAATGCGATGGCGCAAGTGTTCTCAAAACACCTCGTCGTCAGGAACGAGTCCAGGAACAATCCTTCGGCTGACGGATTGTATGCCCTTCCAGCAGGACTGCAGTCGTTGAGCGTCCAGAAGGAAGGTATTACTATCAGTCGAGCGCCTTGGGCAATGAGCTCGCGAAATGCTTCTGGAAAAGCGAGGTCCCAGCACACAAGCAGCCCGACCTTGCCGAGAGGCGTATCGAAGACTTGATGCGCATCTGTCGTGCTCGAAGTCAAGTGCTCGCGCTCAGGATGCCACAGATTCTTCTTGACATATTTGCCAATCACGTCCCCATTCGGTCCAATGAAGTAGCACACATTCAGCAGCTTGTCTTCCTCATTCTCAGAAGCGTCGGTATGGCGTTCCACAATTGTACCAGGCACAATGCAGATCCCCAGTTCCTTGGCAAGGGCTTGATACCGCTTCAAATAGATCTCCCATTCATCGCAGGCTTTGCTGAATCGCTCATCCTTGGGGATCCAGTTGGTGAGATGGTATTCTGGGAGGACTGCTAACTCGGCGCCCTGGGCTGCAGCACTGCGGATGAAGTGCTCGGCGGTTTTGAAGTTTTGTTCTGGTTCGAGAGGCTGTCATGCGGATTAGAGGTGTGAGCCAAGAATGAGGTGCATGAGAGGCGTTGGACGGGTAACCTTTGGGTAGAGTTGGATTATTGCCACTTTGTGGGTTGGTGCCATGCTGTTTCCTTGATGAGGAATGGTATTCTCGAGAGAAGAGGAATTAGAAATTGAGATGGTCTGTAGATTGCTATATGTCACTGGGAAAACTTTACTGATGACTGATTCCGCCTCTCCACCACTTATACATAATAGCGACGTTCTGCGGGCCCTGAGCGAGAGACATTCGCGGGGGGCCCGGGGTGTCCACATAGCAGTGGTGAATGTTGCAGTAAAGCCCAGCCCACCTCCCACACATGCAAAATCGCCCACCAAAAATTCCAATCACGACCCCACACACGCACACAACCATGAGTTTACGACAAGTACCTGCGTACCAGCAGGGCAACGCGGAAGCGATACGCGCCGTAGCCGACGAGTCGGATGCCGAGGAGGAGGCGCTCGCCCAGGACTACCGCGAGCAAGTGCAGTATGAGGGCGAAGGGCTGGACGACCTGGACAGGACGAGTTCGCTAGGCCAGGGCGGCGGGCAGGATATTCATGCGCAACTGGCGGCAGCGGCGACGCCATTGGAGTTCCAGGCGACGCTGGAGACCAAGTTTGCGAGCTACGACAATTACTGCAGTCTGTTCCATTACATCCTCAACTCGGAGGGGCCCGTGGATCTGGAGGTGCCTTCGGTGGGTTCTTTTGTGATCCGTGATGTCTTGAGCAAACGGATGGCGACTGACGATGATTGTGCTAGTATTACTGGGCGTGGGACGTCATCGACGAGTTCATCTACCAATTCAACAGCTTCTACAACTTCCGCCAACGAGCGGCGCTCAAGGGCGAGAACGAGGAGGAATCACAGGTCCTGCGCGAGAACCCGCAGACATGGGCATGCTACAGTGTGCTGAATGTGCTGTATTCGCTCATCCAGCGCTCACAAATCAGCGAGCAGCTGCAGGCTATCAAGCGCGGCGACGACGGCTCCGCAGTGGCAGGAGACTACGGCAACAGACCGCTGTATCGAATGCTGGGCTACTTCTCCATCCTTGGTCTGCTGCGAGTGCACTGTCTGCTCGGTGACTTTAGCCTTGCGCTCAAGACCATGGACGACATCGAGATGAACAAGAAGGCCATGTTCGCGCGTGTCATGAATGCGCACTTCTCCACGTACTATTACATGGGCTTCTGCTACATGATGATGCGCCGTTATGCGGATGCGATCCGCATGTTCAGCCACATCCTCGTCTATGTGTCGCGGACGAAGAACTTCTCCAAGAATGCGCAGTACGACAACCTCACCAAGAAGACGGATCAGATGTACGCGCTCATTGCCATCTGCGTGGCATTCTATCCAACCAGGCTGGACGACACCATCCACACCGCACTGAGGGAGAAGTATGGCGAGCAGTTCAACAGGATGCAACGTGGTGGCCCAGAATCACTCCCGTTATTTGAGGAGATGTTCAGGACAGCGTGCCCCAAGTTCATCTCCCCAACTCCGCCAGACTTTGATAATCCAGAGATCAATATTGATCCAACAGAGCATCACTTGGCTGTCTTTATGGATGAGGTCAAGAACACGATGTGGTCGCCAACAGTCAAGAGCTACCTCAAGCTTTACACAACCATGGATCTCAAGAAGCTGGCTGGATTCTTGGAGATTGAGCCGGAGAAGCTGAGGAGTTGGCTCTTGGTCAACAAGCAGAGGAGCAGGCAGGTGCGGTGGACAGAGGGCAGTCTGCTGAGCGGCGATGTAGTGAACAGCAGTGATCTGGACTATGCGCTGGAAGGGGTGAGTTTGGCTCTATTCTTGGAACGTGTGAGCTGTTCTTTTACTAATTCCTTCAACAGGATCTGATTCACGTGTCGGAGTCGAAGGTTGGCAGGAGACTGGTGGACTGGTATCTGAGGAATCTGGCCAGAACCTACTAAGGTAGTGTACTGTGTACAGGAGATGCCAGCGCATCTCCAGGAGAATATCAGCTTCTGTGCCATGCAGATGACCAAGATGCACGATTGGAGTCACGGCGTTCAGATGCATGCATGTGCGGCGAGGCCCACTTTATTTTCCTTTGAGCCTTGTGGGCAAGGCTGAGGGCGGGGCAATCGAAAATAGCATGATCATGTATAGACGAGGGAATGTAAGACATCATGAATCTCGACCGAGACACGCAATCATGGGGGGCTTGGAGCAGCACGGTGACAGCCCGTGGAGAAGAAATGTGATGTGTTGTCTGGTCGGTTTTGAGAGTTGTCAGTGGTAGCTGCCTGTGATCGGCGTAAAGCTGCGAGCATCATGAAACACAAAACAATCAACCACTTCACACATCTCCGCACTTGAATAGAAAATCAACCACCCATTTTGTCGACATGCAATAGCTCTCCCGATACTCTCTGTCTTGCCTGGTCAACCGATCCATGCTCGTCTTGGGAAATCAAGAAATTGCTTGTGACCCAGACGTGGTGTTTGAAACTGGTCTTTTGTGCATGAGAGTCGTGCTATCCACAACGAATCAACACCAAGCTATCGTATACGCCCTCCAGCAAGCAATCACAAACAATGGCACCAGACCTGAACTCCGTACCGGCATCTGCACGCCCGCCACAATCCTCCCATCCAGAAGTGCCACCGCAACCTCAAGCACAAGCACAACCACCGTCGCGCCGGCCTTCAGCAACGCCCTCCCGCCGCTCCTCAACCCAGATATATCCCATGAACCCGCCGCCTCTACCGCTCTCGACACCCGGCGGTGGTGTGCCACTTTCGATTAACGCGGCTGGAGGCGCAGTTCCGTTCCCACCGTTGAGTCCCGTTACTTCGTCGTCGTCGACAATGGGGAGTAGTGCCCTAGAAGTGGGGGTGCCGATGAGGCATCCGCGGCCCATGACGCCGGCAGAGATGTGTGCAGAGCTGGAGAGGGAACAAGAGGCCATTGTGCGTGTGTCCCCCAATCTTGCCTCCTCTACTTATCTGTTGTTGCGATACCAGCAAGAGCAAGAGCATGAGCAAAGAGCAAGAAATAGGAGCTAATCCGTATATTCCGCACGAACAGGTCAATAGACTTACGCGCGAACTATCCGCCCTGAGAGCGCACAGCAATTCAGTCGCTAGCACGACATCGCTCTCCTCCATTTCAACATCGACGTCTATCTCTGCGTCCGGCCCGGCTGTCCACGCCATTGATCCCGGCGCTGCAATTCCAACCCGTACACGTGCACACCGCTCCTCTAGCTCCCTCTCCCGCACAGCGAGTAGTCAACTCAGCATGACGAATCTGGGGGACGCAACGGCATCGACACCCTCGGCTGCGGCGCGTACACCTAGTATCTCTGCTGGTGGTGCAGGTGCGAGTGGGGGACCGTATATGCCTGCTACACCGAGGTATGAGGAGATTCTTGCGCAGAGGGCGGAGATGGAGGAAGTGAGGAGGGAGAATGAGAGGTTGAGGAAGAGGGTTAGGGAGTTGGAGGGGTTGGTGAGAGGGAGGAGGGAGAGTAGTAGTGCTGCTGCTGGTGGTGGTGGCAGTGGTAGTGGTGGAGGGGTGCAAGTAGGAGCCAGTGAGCAGGGAGACGGGTCCAGTGGATGAGCCTGCATTGGACAGACTGTCTAGAGACGAAAGTGAAAGGACTTGTGTGATGGGTACAGGGTGATTATCCTATCTACGGAACGGCGTGGACGACATCGCTAGTTTGTGTGGAGGCTAGCGGGCGTTTCTCATGGAGGACACATGCACGGCACGGCATCAATATGTGGTTGTGTCAGAGTTACATCTCATATCATGTCATGTGCTCCCGCAGTATCAGCGCGGATGGGCCTCATAACCAACCCGGAGACACACAGTCAGAGATAGAGAACGAGCACGGCACAGCACGTCGCGCCGTGTGATGAACCATGGCGTATTTATAGCGTGAGGGGCGGTGAAAACAGTCTATAGAAGAATGACTAGCACGCACGAATAGCTATTAGCCTACAGGAATAGATCAATGACCAGAACTGTACCAAGATACGACAACAAATAACGTGCTCTATACTTGGTGTTCCCTCGAGGATGATGGATACATCTCACTTTCTTCATTTCTATATACAGTCCTGAATACTTGCTTTCCTTCCGATTCTTGATCCAAATTGAATCATTCCTTGATGATGAGTGATCAGCCACAGATCGATCAATCAATCAATCAGACTAATAGACAGACAGACAAAAACGCCATGGATATGTAATGTGATGTAAAATGCTGACAAAAACCCACTGACCCACGCGAGGCTGAACTCCGCAATGCTCCAGATTCACATAAGTACACCTATCTCCACCGCCTTCATGGCTCATGTAATATCCCCATCCAAGCTACAAATCCACGTTTCGATTGGAACTCCACTCGCCATCCCCGCCATCCCAGTCCCATTGCTTGCACGATCCAAACCATCCCCTCCGTACACAATGCTTATTCGTGGGGCGTGGTTCAGCTGTTGCACTCGCGCTCGCAGTACCGGTAGGTGTAGTAGTTGGATCCGCACAGATGAATCCAAAGAACTTATGCGAAGAACAATTACTACTACTCCTCGACGATGGTAAGGGCGATGATGCAGTAGGCGCTTCTGATGGCGTTTGCGTGGGAGAATCGGGTGTCGTGATGGTTGTGGAGACGCTGGTCTGGGTGACGGTTTTTGTGAGGACTTCGGTGCTCGTGGAGACGGGGTCGTTGCAGCCGAACCAGCCGGGGTCTTTACACGTAGACGTGGTATGTACGCTGGTTGAGGATGGTGGTGAAGGCGCTGCGGTGGGGCTAGGGTTAGGCTGCTTAGATGTACCCAAGGAGCCGGATGTAGATGACGCGTCTTTGTCTTTGCAACCGAACCAGCCGGGGGTAAGGCACGTGGATGTTGTGGTTGTGGTTGTCCAGTCCGTCTGTGTAGTCGTGGTTGAAGTTGTTGTGATGCTTGTGCTGAAATCCGAGCGCGTGGTGACTTGATTTGTCGTAGTGGTCTCGTCCAGACACCCCCACCACCCAGGCGTCTTACACGTGCTAGTTCTCGTTGTGCGTGTACTTGTCGACGAAGTTGTACTGGTCGTTGTATCCGAGTGGTTGCTCTCGAAGAACTCCCAGTTGAAGCAATCTGTGCAGTCGACCATGGGTTCGCACTTGGCCGGCTCATCGTACTTGAGCAGCACGTCCTTGATCACACTCACAATCTTGTGGGTTGTTGATGAACTGCGCCAGCCCAAGTCGCCTACGGTATCATAGATGCACGTCGCACCCGTGTGGCAGCGCGACTGCATTGCGTAGCCGGCTATGGTGCACACGCTGGAGAAGGTGTTGCACGTACCCATGAAGATGGGGTCAGCAGTGTGTCCAAAGTGCCAGCCGCCCGTGCTGACTTCTTTGTCTCCGAAGCCGACTTGGTAGCCTGGAGGCGTGGGCAGGCCCAGGCGCGCCGCGGGCATCGCTTCACCCGGCGCCTCGAACGTGACAACAGGCAGCCCATATGTCAACCCCACAAGACTGGCCGTTGACCCTCCCAGTGAGTGGCCTGCCAGCCAGATCTCTGCATTCGGGTAGATCTCCGAGGCGTTGCGGTATATTTCTTGGGCGGCGTAGTAATAACGGTTCTTGTTCCTCAGGGCCTTGGTGACGCATGTGGAGTTGCATTTGTAGGCCGACGTCTGGCAGTCGCAGACTTGGTGCCACGTATACTGCCCGCCCTGGCCACAGCAACAGCTAAAGAACAAGTTGTCGTTGACCTTGTCGTTGGTGGTGGTGTCGGTGCCATCGAAGACAGCCGGCGACGTGCCCTTGATGCCGATAATGACTGTCTCGTTCTGCGTGTCGGCAAAAATGTGGCCACGGAGGCCGTCGTTGTCCCAGCCAAAATGCTCGGTGTAGTTGAAACCGCAGCCCACGTCCTGCCACTCGGCGTCGTTCCTGTCCGTTACGTATGCGTCCGCCGCTATCCTCGCCATCGACAGCACCGTCTCTTTGTCTGTCACGTTGGGCCCCCACAGCTCCTCCACCGTCCAGGCATCAGCACCCAACGCTAGCGGCCGCCCTCTGTCCCGTCCAGCATCCAACAGCGCATCTATGCTCTCTTGCCGCCGATCAGCGAGTCGCTGTATGTACTGCCGCCGGGGCTTTAACCGATGCGCTGGCCGAGAGCCCGTCACCACGTCGCCCTCGGAATCGACAGTCACTTGGGCCGTCTTGGGAACATCTAGCCGCCGGTGCAGACACGGGTGTTGTTGTGTGCCATGGTGGAAGATGTGTCTAAGCGTCTGAGGTGAGGTGAGAGCCAGTCAGCGGATGATGATGCAATGCGTGGGTGTGCAGCAATGAGAAGAAGAAGCTTACGAATTCGAGATCCACCGACTCGGATCGCCTTGGAGGTGCGAGCAGTTCCGGGTGGTCTGTTACAGGCAGCACGGCCAGGGCATCTGCCTGGGAAGGAGCGAAGGCGGCGGCGGCGGGTGGGACTGCGAGGGCCGGCAGCAGCAGGGCGGTCAGGAGGGTGGAGAAGGAGTAGTGTGTGGAGTGACTCGACCGCATGGCGCTGTAGGAGATTACGGAAGGGAAGACATGCGGGTGTTCAGTATAGTGGTGGAGCAGTATGGTGCTGTAACTAGGTGTAGGCAGATGCCCTCGGCGAAGTCGGGATGTTTAGGTGTGCGGGAGTGAGTGAGTGCGTGAGTGAGTGTGTTGGGGGTTGTTGTGTGGTGAGGTCATCTGAGCGCACCTTAGATCGGCAGGGCTGATGGCGTTAGCGAGTCCAATAGGCGGGTGTGGCTGGGGAGGGAGGCCCCCCGCTGCCCGCGCGCGTGTGTGTGTCCCTGCCGCCGCTGCCCGCTGTCCCCTAATTAGTACAGTACCCCCCCATGCCATGCCATGTCATGCACTCATTGCTCGCTCAGACATCCAAAACACGGTTGCTCAATCACACGTCCCATTCACAATCCCCATCCCCAGTCCCATCCCCCATCCAGGCATCCCTATTCTTTACCACGACACACACGCTGGCCGTACACCTTTTCATGTCACAACAATGGACGCTTGAATTGCCGATCCCTCCCCTTCCCTCACTAATCACCACCACCACTCTGCCCTGCCTGCTGCCCTAGTCTGATCTGCGACTGCTGCAGCCTCAAAACCATGGCTCCCACGGCATCCGCAGACAGTACACGACCCAAGGTAGCCTCGACAAAGTCCTTTAGCAGATTCGAGGCGTCCTCGTCGCCCTCACAAAGTGTCGACACTGCACGAGCGAGGGCATCCAGCCATTCCGGCAGCAGCCCCAGCACCCCGCAAAGCACCCTCTCCCCGGCGGTTGACCCGCACCGAGACGGCGAAGACGACGGTGGTGATGTCTTTGCTACCAAGGAGCTTGTGGCCAGCCCCACGACGGTGAGGGCCCAGGAGAGCTTCGATGAGCTGCCCATTGAGATCCGGAGTCTGACAGAGAGGTAACATGCACATCGCGTACACTCTGCTGCCTCATGCTCCGACTTATCGTTACTAATGCATGAGGCTGCAGATTCCTGAAAGACCTTACTGCTCCTGTCCACCCGCAACCCGTCACCGCCGACAGCCTCTCCGACCTCTTCCAGGACTTCTACACCAAAGCTGAATCCCACATTGCCGCCTCCATCGCCACCCTCTCGCTCAAGATCGGCCGTGAAAAGTCCCCCACCCCCTCCAACAACTCGCAGACCTCCCGCAATGGCAGCTCCACACCCTCACGCAAGCCCAGCGGCGAGCAGCAGATGCTCACTGCCACAGAAGTCACAGACAGGAAGAAAGCACGCCGTCTACTGGAGCTGAAACGCACCGCGTGGGAGGAGATTGTGGAGCGCACCGTCACGGAGAAGGTGTACAGCAAGATCTACCGCCACAAGAGCGCCGATGACGAGGAGCGGGACATCAAGCTGCGCTCGCGGATTGCCGCATTGTCGCTCGTGGGCATCGGGCTGAAGGAGTTGCTGTCTGGCGCAAATGAGATACCGGATGACATGCGGCAGAAGACGGTTGAGGAGCAGGAGCATATTCGGGAGCTACTGGCAGGTGCCCGCAAGAATCTACAGGATATGGACGCGGAGCAGTACCCACTGGGCAAGCTACAGCATCTCACGGCTGCACATAAGAGTATTGTGGAGACGCTGTCCCAGCTGTTTCCGTCATCTTCCTCAGCAGATGAGATCCTGCCCACGTTGATCTACGCGCTGATGACTTCAGACCCCGCAAATGTCAACGTAGTCAGCAATCTCAAGTTTATCCAGCGCTTCCGGGCCGCCAGCAAGGTCGACGGCGAGGCTGCTTATTGTCTGGTCAACCTCGAGGCAGCCACTGCGTTCCTGGAGAACGTGGATCTGGCATCTCTACGCGCCAGTGAGGCAGACAGCAAGCCGAGCGAACGACCCGGAACAGCACGTACCAAGTCTACGCCAATGAACCTTGGTGTTGAGCCGGCAAGCGATCCTTCAACATCCGGCACAAGCAGTCCCAATAGACCACCCGCATCGCCATCAACCAAGCAATCCAGACGGCTGAGCAATCTCATCTCCAACGGCACAAATCGCTTCAGCGAGGCCAGTGATTCCTTCCGTGGTGCTGTGCTGGACAGCGCAGACACGGCCTTCGACACCATCCACAGCACGCTCAATGGCAGCTTCAATCTTCTGTTCGGCCGCCTGCGCGAACAACAAGTGCAGTCTGGAAACGACGCCATCTCGCAGGATGTGCTCCCCAAAACCCTCGAAGACGCGCGAAAGCTCGTCAGCACGCCTCCACCCCTCGAGGAACAGGAAACCGACGCCGCCAGTATCGCCACAAGCAGCTCAGTGCCAGAAAATGAAGACCCACTGCTCTCTTCAAACGCCAATAAACCTGTCCACAGCGAACGCGTGACGGAAATCTTCGCTGGACGGCGTGCCGCGGCGCAAGTGAGAGAACGTAGTGTGGATTCGCAGCGCTCAGCAGGAAGCAGTAGTACCACGGGCGGCGGCGGCAAACGCGTTGCGTTCGAACACCCTTCCCTCGCTGCGGGCACGGCGACTCAAGTCCCCGCTGGAACGGCAAATGCAGCGATAGACGGGATTCGAAATTTCGGCAACACGATTAACCCGCTCACGCAGATTAGTCGGATGGGCGGCTTATTTGGACGCAGCGGCAGCGTTACGACGCCGACATCTACGCCGTCCGGGGTGGGCAGTGGTGTCGCGACACCGACCCTGACAGCTGTGTCTGAAAAGACGATGCCCGCGAATAGTAATGCTGCTGGTGGTGTGAGAAGTCGGAGCTCGTCAGACGCAAATGCGAATGCGAAGGCTGTGGCGGCGGTGCAGGATCTGCGCAAGATTGCGCCGCCGAGTAAGAAGTTCATTGAGTGTAGGGATGTGCGGGATTTGAGGCTGGGTGAAGTCGAGGAGTTGTTGAGGGAGTACCAGCGGTTGGTCAGGGAGGTGGGCAAAGTCGTGGCTTCTGTTTGAACAACCTCCTTGTGTGTTTTTTTTTGGTACGTTGACTCTTGAAGGCCATTCTGTGCTGAGGGATATGGCAGAAGGGGTTTTTTTGGCATTGTAGGGACTGGGTCTAGGCGATGTTTTCTTTCTGGGCGTGTGTTTGGGTTTGGATGGTCGATGGACCGCCTGTGGGAATAGACGGATGGAAAAAAGCCTGGTGTTTGGGTAGATGGTGTTCAGGTCCTGCAGTCTCCAACGATGAGGCATGCAATCCTTCTAATGTGCATTCTACGGAGTTTATTCTTCTGTGCAGGGCTTTTGTCGTGCTAGCTAGTTCCAAGCAATACAGCGCAATGGAAAGGGGTATCATTCATCTATCTCTCCATGTTCTCTCTGCCCACATTATCATCATCATCCTCACCCAAACACCGCACTAAAGTCCGCAGCATCCAGCTTCGGCGCCTCACCCCCTCGAGGCGCCTGTGGAGTCGGTCTCCGCCGCCGCCGCTCTTGCCCCGCCTTACTAGGAAACGTAGGAAACATAGCCGTGCTCTTGGGCCTGGGGTCCTCCGTAAACCACGGATGCTCAAGCACTTCTCCCGCATCAGGTCTACGATTCGGATTCAGCGATAACAAAGACTCCAACAGCCTTACTCCAGCGGTGGAGAGGTTTGTGGGATCCGCGACCAGAGACCGGAGAGTAGGTTCCTTTGTTTGTGGAGGGGAGGGGAGGTTGAGGTGTCGGGCGTTTGGGAGGGATCGGAATCTAGGCCAGGTCTTGGAGCTGGGTATACCGCATGTAGCGAAGATGCGGGATAATTGATCGACTTCATTCTTGCCTGGGAGAAGGGGCTCGTTGCGCAACAATTCGCCCATCACACATCCCAGACTCCACACGTCGATCGCGGTGTCGTATTTGTCGGCGCCTAGTAGTAGTTCCGGGGCTCGATACCACAGCGTTACCACGAGTTGTGTGAGTGCCGGCGGCATGGGATCACCGAATGTTCTGGCCATGCCGAAGTCCGCGAGTTTCACTACGCCCCTGTTGGAAAGGAGGATATTGCTTGTTTTGAGGTCGCGGTGCAGGATCCAGTGCGTGTGGAGGTAGTCTACCGCCGAGGTGATTTGGAGCATCAGTGTTTTGACTTCGGAGATGGCAAAGGGTGTCTCCATGCTTTCTTGGAGGGTTTTGAGATCGTGCTCGACGAATTCCATGACGAGGTAGACATCGTTGGTGGAGGGAGTGGAACCTGTGATTACGTCGTGGAGGGTGACGATGTTGTCGTGGGAGCGGGAGGACTTGAGGGCCTGGATTTCGCGGAGTGCCGTGATGGGGAAGCCCTCTTGGGAGGTGGTGGAGGGATCGAGTTTGAGGTGTTTGAGTGCGACGATGGATCCGCTTTCCACATGGCGGGCACGGGAGACCCAGCCGTAGGAGCCTTCTTCAATGGCATTGAGGGTTTCGTAGTCGCTCACGTGCCGGCATGGTCTCCAGGTTGGTTGCACAGGCCGGTAACGTGATGTCGAGATGGTGGGTTCGTCTTGGGCAGCTTCCTCGGTGCGTTGTCTCTTGGCTGGTCTCTCATCTTCGTCGTTGCGTGATCTTTGTGATGCGAGTTGCTGTTCCTCTGCTGCTGCTGCTTTCTTTGCAGCGAGTGCGGCTTGTTGCTCTAGCTTTTGCTGCTTGAGCAGTTTCTTACGCGCTTTTTCTTCCTTCTCCTTTTGCCGGAGGGCTTTATCTGCCTCTTCGTCGGCCCAACGGGAGCTCATCTTGTTCTGTCTTTGGCAAGGCGATGTTCAATTTGAGGTAGGACTTTTACCATTGAGAACGAGTATAACCACCATGTGTCGAGCTAGTCTCGAAATGGAACACTTCCGCTCCGCAACAAAGTTGAGGTCGTCACTATGGATATCCATTGCGGTCTTCTCTTGAATTTCTGATAGTATGGCTTCCGTCTCTCCCCAAGCCAGATGAAGGCAGCCATCCGGCCATTGGCCTCAAAAGTACCTCGCGTTCGGCCGCAATGGCGGTGCGCCGTCCGCTGGCAGACCACCGACACCCCATCCAAGAGTACCAGGAAGTACTCGACTCCGCTGGCGAAGTCGCTGTCGGAGGCCATCACCGTACGTAAATACCACCGCCACCACTACTACTACTACATATATATATCTATATATTCTACTGCCTCACAATCTATATGCTGACATGATCCATTGCAACATGATAGACCACGGGCCCCATCCCCGTTGCGGCGTACATGCGGCAATGCCTCACCAACCCAGATGGCGGATACTACACCTCGCGCGGCCAGGCGACGAGCAGTGACCCCTTTGGCAAGCGCGGCGACTTCATCACATCTCCGGAGATCTCGCAGATATTCGGCGAGCTGGTCGGGCTGTGGACGTACGCGGAATGGCGGGCGCAGGGCGTGACGGGCAAGGTCGATTTGATCGAGCTGGGCCCGGGCAGAGGGACGCTGATGGACGATGTGCTGAGGACGCTGCGCAACTTCAAGCCGATGATGGACAGTGTTGGGCGGATCTACCTGGTGGAGGCATCGGGCCATCTGAGGGAGATACAGCACAAGCTGCTCTGTGGGGATGCGCCACTGGAGCCATGTGACGAGGGCTTCAGCTCGAGGTGCAAGTACAGTCCAGACACAGAGATTGTATGGTGCGAAGACCTGAAGTTTGTGCCCTCTGGTGCGTCTGCGTTTCTTACATAAAAAGCGGGTGAACAACGTTACTGACTGCTTTTAACAGACCCCGAAGTCACGCCGTTTGTCATCGCCCACGAGTTCTTCGACGCGCTGCCCATCCACATCTTCCAGTCCGTGGCACCCAAGAAGACGGACGCTTCGACCATCACAACCTCAACCGCCACGCAGCCATCGATATCGCCACACACCCACACGCAGTCCAAGTCCAACACCAACGAATGGCGGGAGATGCTCGTCAACCCCGTCTCGCCCTACGACGCCATCCTCAACGCCCGTGCAACGAAAGCAGGCCCAGCACCGGACTTTGAACTCGTCGTCTCGCAGGCCCCAACCCCGCACTCTCAGCTGCTGCCTCGCACATCCACCCGCTACCAGAAACTGCTGCCTAGCGCAAGCGCCACGATCGAGATCTCACCTGAATCCCTCTCCCTCGTCGCAGACATAGCAAGACGCATCGGCGGATCCAGCCCAGCCACCAAGGGAAGTACCTCCAGCCCACGCGGCGCAGCACTCATCCTCGACTATGGCCCCTCCAACACAATCCCCGCCAACTCCCTCCGCGGCATCCAAAACCACAAACCTATATCTCCCTTCAGCATGCCCGGCGCCGTCGACATCTCCGCCGACGTTGATTTCCTAGGCCTCGCACACGCAGCCCTAGACGCTTCACCGGGTGTCGAAGTCCATGGACCCGTTGAGCAGGCGCTCTTCCTGTCCGCTATGGGGATCAAGGAGCGTGCTGAGATGCTGGTGCAGAAGGCTGGAGAGGATGAAGAGGTTAGGCAGAGGATTGTGGGTTCGTGGAGGAGACTGGTGGATCGCGGACCAGATGGGATGGGGAAGACGTATAAGGCGTTGGCGATTTTGCCGTATGAACCAAAGAAGGAAATAAGGCGGCCGGTTGGGTTTGGTGGGGATGTTCAGGCGTAGTGAGCGAGAGATACACGCTTTGTAAAACTATTATACTGTCTGGCACTTCAATGCATTCCGATCTCCATAGTCAGTGCAGTAACTTCCAACCAGAAGAGTGTGGTTAAGCATCAGCGTGTCCAACTACAGTCGCGCTACGTAAAGTCCCGATTCCGTCTGGACCTTCCGATTTGCGTTTCATTTCACCAAAAGCAGGCGATGCAATTACTATATGGAGACATTGTAATCCAAGGCCTAAAAGTCGGAACGTGGAGTCTAGAGACGCCGCAACTCGGGCATGGTATCTTATTCGGAGTTCGGTGAGATCGAATTGCTCTGTCAAGGCCATGTACCCCACATCTCACCTTCATCGAGGCATCCTCTCCGCTGCACTTTATTACCGAGCTTACCACCCATTAGCCCCCATTAATTCGTCCGTCTCGGATTTTGTACTACGGAGTCCCGTGGTATTAAAACTAGTAATGTAGGCATCGATATGAACAGGCTGATTTCTTTATTATCTGCGCGCTTCTCGCATAGTACCAGCAAACTGAGTGACTTCGGGGTCTGTTAAAAGCAGTCAGTAACGTTGTTCACCCGCTTTTTATGTAAGAAACGCAGACGCACCAGAGGGCACAAACTTCAGGT
>Ga0115847_100110_pt1 | contig 18465 bp, 14 predicted proteins | sample InSIn5SAF170_FD_83861 | JGI IMG/M metagenome (GOLD analysis project Ga0115847, IMG submission 83861)
CAGACTGTGAGGATACATATCCGCGATCAGTCTAGCCGCTCATCCCCGTAAGCGCATTACAGGGTGAACATGCATCCTGCGCATCTCAAGACCGCACCTGCATAACTTGCCATGCATAACATTTGTAGGCGCGGAATACCATACTCACAACTTATGGTAAAATCTAATCTCCTTCATCGCTTGTCTGAAGGTCGAACACTCGAGCATTGCCTGCTGATATGACATACGGGCAAGTCGAGTGAAGATTGCAAGGCTGATCCCTTCGACACCTTCCTCGAGCGAAAGTCCGTAATACCGACCGGTCTCTTTTAGTTTCGGATCCTTTGCCCAACCGCCAATCGGCACTCGGAACACGACTTCCTTGACGTCCACAAATCCTGCGTCTAGCACCCACTGCTTGATATCGGGGCCTGGCTTCGCAGTCGCCCCCGCTTTCTCGAGCACTGTGTCCATCATGAGCTTATGCCATGTCACAACAGCATTGTTTCGCGTATCAGGTGTCCCATCTGGTAAGAATGGGGTATAGTCCCAGTCTGCAAACTCAACCCAACCTCCTTCGCGCAGATTTTCAAAACACTGTCCCACAAACTTCGGCCAATCGCGTATGCTTCCAGCCATGATCTTGGAATGCACGTAATCGAAAGGTTTCGAGTATGTCCACTCTTCTTCAACATCGTCGATCTCAAAAAACACATTCGGTGGAACCCAGTCGGACTGTGTAGGAGAGAGATCTACACCTCGAATCGTGGCTGAAGGATAGGCGTCGCCCATGTCCATACACCAAATTCCGGTGCCGCAGCCAATATCGAGAACGGATCCAGAGAAATCTTTTGGTAAAGGCGCCATGTGGAGGGCTCCGTCAAGGTGGAGGAGATGTATATGGTGAAGGATATCCAATCTGTCACTTTCTCGATCATCATTTGGACCGAGGTAGCGGCCGTCTTTGTAAACATGATATCGTCGGCCATTCTCTGTTCGATGTGCTAGGATGCTGCTGTTTATCGACTGGGTCTCACTTAGGGTATCTCCGAATGTTGAATCTTGCTCTGAACTCGACTGCAGTCAGATGTCAGTATTTTTTGCTGCACATGATGTTGGAAGACGGTCTTCGACAGTAGAGATACGACGGCTCAAGAAGAAGGTGTGCATCTTATCTCCATCTTGGTGCGATTAGGGGCATTGAACAACATACATCATAGTCTATCTCCACGGGAACTGAAGCATTGTCGAACCCACCAATTTGAGTGGTGCTCGCCATCCCCACCAGGCTCGCACGTGGCCGGCCACGTTCTCCGCAATCTAGTTTCTAGCGCGATCGCGAATCAAAGATCTCGAAAATTGTGAGCACCCAGTTTGTCATATAATAGATCGATTTGAATTTGGACTAAGAGGGCTAGGATAAAATGATCGAGACCAAGCGGCAATGGCGCAAGTTGGCTAATGGTTTGTCAGGTGTGAGAAACGTTCCAGACGCTCATTCTTGAAGACCTCCACCAGGAACCGACACTTTGGTCGGGGCGGCCGGGAAAAAGAAAAACTAGAAAGAGAGAAAGAGAACAAGACATGACGGTGTCACTCGCCCCATCTATCGATCCACCCGGTCAAGGCACGCGCCTGGGTATCGTCCAAGCTTCACGCTGCAAGTAACACATTTGTGGCAGTGGCTCAGGGCTGACTGACCTGTTCTTGGAACCGTAAATAGTAGAACTGCATATGAAGTTTGCAGCGAGAAATCCAGATACTATCGCAAATACTCGCCGGATCTCCCTCCTGTGATGCTGATTGCTGAGCGAATTACAAAAGTATGCATGGCAAGTTATGCAGGTGCGGTCTTGAGATGCGCAGGATGCATGTTCACCCTGTAATGCGCTTACGGGGATGAGCGGCTAGACTGATCGCGGATATGTATCCTCACAGTCTGTGGAGTTCTGGTCCAGCGTTCATGATTCATGGGCCAGCTTTGAGGATCTGGGGTTAATGTTGCGCAATACAGTAATTTGGGTGTGTGGCTCGCTTCGCGATTCGCAAAATGCAACCTGCGTATCGGGAATCATAACTTGAAGTCGCCCAACGATACTTTGTTTGGAAGCGGAGGGATAACAAAGGTTGAGCTCAATAGTTATCATCGACTTTTGAGAAGCACACATTTGACACACTAAGATCACGCCTCTTGCTTACACTTCCCACTTTGTAACACGGCATTTGCCGTGGACACTTCATGCACTGAATCATTCTACGGACTAGGTTCGAATCACCATAATCCTTCAAACAAGTCGTTGAATACTCCGCATGCAGGCCATTCCTTTCCGCGCGATCAAACCGGTTCAGACGACAGTAAGTCGGCTATTAGCTCGTCGGCCTCGTATGCATGCGTGCCCTGGAAGAATCTTTCCGTGCCTACCCGCCATCCACTATGTCTTCTGACACTTGGCATGCAAGTATGATGCATTGCATGCGATATTCTGGTCACGATCTCAAGCGCAACTTCCCTTGTTGAGGTGTTTGGTTTAACTTCACGACTTGCGCATGCAAAGACAAGGAAACAAGGTACAACTGAGCTTCTGCAGCCCCTAGACTTAGCTTTCCGCTAACCAGTATTTAATCTGTCTTTGACCTCTCCTCCGTGAGAGTGGTAGCGAGGCCGTTTCACAATTGAACTCAGCAGTTTCCAGCGAATGACGTAGAATGGAAATTCGTTGGCGGGGCACTAATATTGCACTTTCTGTCGGTGTTCCTCGGTGGATTGACATAGCCCAATGTCGTTCCAGCTCATGGGAGCTCAACATGATTTAGGGTACATCCGTATAAGTCCAGTAAGCTTCACGCTATCACAAGCACCTATTCTTCTAATAGGTTTTGTTGTTCGGCGCAAGATAGTTAGGGCTGGCACATGATATAGTTTGAAAAAATAGCGACCATACTCTATGATCGCTAATGTCACTCAGCAATACATCGCATGTTGCGAAGATCACCTTGTCAGGAAATGTCTTGGAATAATTAATGAAGAATTGGACTGCGTTACATGAGGCTCTTGTGCATATTGACTCGCATCTACTTAACACTGCACTCGTTAGAACAGAGGATTATGGACAAGTGTAGTCACCTGATTTTTTCCTCAATTCAGTTGACCCTACGAACAGAGACTGTATCGAAACGCTGTGATTTAGATTTCTTGTCATATTGCTTCTAGGCGACTACTAACTGCGTAGAACAAGGGGAGCACTGCTCAATCTTCACCGAAGGATCACAGTAAGTCATTACAAGCATGGTTAGAAGCTTTGGTCGTGATATGCAGCTATGTCATGTTCACATTAGAAGACCACTTCCCCACTTCTATCTGGAACAGTGCTATCACGGCTCAGAAGGTCATCTAGCGTTGACTATTGCAACATTCTCACCTAGGCTGCAGTTTAATGGGGCAGCAATATGGACAACGATGACCGCTCTGGCATCCGGGAACGTCGCGTGCGACTACACCGCGCACAACCTCCTAGGGAGACAATCAGAAGTAACTGATGCCTTCAAAAAATGTTTTAACCATTCAGTCGTCGTCTGTGGTGGTACAAGCCGTGCGGCCTCCGAATCCCTTGTGTAATAGTGGACCTGTGAACGAGTCGGTCCGATTTGGTTGGCAACCGTCCCCCTTTGATCAATATAGCCCAAGTCCAAGTACAGATAAATGGCTAAACGACTGGTTCGTTGGTTCTTTTCCAAGTTGTCGACATATAGCAGGCCATCATCAGGATCGCAGGACACAGTATACAGATCTGCGAGCGGTACTCGAATGTTTGCCGAGGATAATCACGTGTGTTTCGAGGATCTTTAATTTACCAAGCTTTGCTCAACCAATCGCTGACGAGTATTCTGCTCCACCACCGGTGATCCAGACCATTTCTGGAATTTGAGAGTCCTTGTCCTTTTGCACCCTCAAATCATGATGCGCACGCGACAGGTCGCCATGACACCGTGCGACGCTGCCGCCGCTGATAACGAGGCAATCTGCCCTTATCTGTCCAAGTATCCATGCCCTCATCTGGGTGCCCCTCACATGTGCAACAGCAATGATCTGCTAGCCGCCTAACTCGACCTAGATAACTGAAATTGCCCATCCCTTTAGCAAAACATGATGCGCTGTTGGGATGTAAAATCATGTACCACCGTCTAGAATATTGATCTTCTTCTCCTCTCTCAACCCCAAAATATGGAGGCTGATCCCTACAACAATTCTGTCTCTCGTTTTCTTCAAAAATATTCCCCGTAGCAATGCTTTTGCCGCTTTCACCAGTTTCGCCGCCATCACGGCGGCCGCCATTCCTTATCGTGGTGATTGGGCTTGCATTCGCACTCTTTTCTTTCCATGCGCTTTACTACGGTGTCAGCGACACCTCAACCACTCTCCTTTCGTACACTTCAAGCAATCCATTCCGCGGCGCGGCGAAGGGATCATGGCTGATCCTCACAATGACAAGGGCGACACACATGCAACGAAGGCACATCATCCGCAATACATGGCAGAAGCTATATGGAGGCCAGGGCCTGTTCGATGCCAGATTTGTGATTGCGGATCCGGGGCCGTTCTGGCACCCGCTCATTGAGCAAGAAAATGCAACGTATGGCGATATAATTATGCTCCCGCAGGAGCAAGAAACCAAGGAATGGTTCGAGTCTGTCATGACCATTGAGGCGCTCAGGCATGTTGTGGAGAACAGCCGAAGGCCGTATGCATTCGTCTCGAAAATGCCGGAGGATACGTTCCTCGATGCGCGCACTTTCCACGACGTCTGGCTTGCACCACGTGTCGCAAGCCGGACAGTCCCAAAAACATACATTGGTCGCCGGCGCCAGTACGCATTCCCATTCAAGTATGCAGATGGCTCATTCTATACACTGAGCTGGGACTTCGTGCTGCGCATACTCGATCTTTGGGATGCAAATCCAATAGACGATGAACACGAAGACGCCATGATCGGGCGTCTCCTCTACGAAGAGGGAATCCAATACAATATTACAGCACTTCCACCGCGCGCTGCGTTCGACTACGATCGCGAAGGCGAAAACGGGGATGGGACAGCATGGGCGAATCCGCTACACTTTGTTGATGGCGAAAGCGCAAGCCATGCCATCGCGGCGGGAAGCGTTGTACCAGGTCGCTTGCAAAACGACGAGACATATTTGCGAGTAGCAGCTTGCTTCGACGAGAACGGAGTCGCAAGGACAGACAGCGAAGTCGATTGGAGAAGATACATGAGCCACGAGGTGGGCTGGACGGTATCAGTGGATGATTATTTGGCCAAGCAGTTAGAAGCTTCAAAGAGGTCATGAGATGGATTGGAGAATTTTTGGACGAGTTTCACGATCTTTGAATATATCCCAAGTAGTATTTCGACGTATTGTTTAGTATTCTGCTATCTGAATCAAGCCTGCTTAAAAAAAGCAGTTCATTAGAAGTGGGTATCCAAGAACAAACATAAGCGCAGCTCACTTAAGGACAATACGAATCCCCTCAGAACCTTTGTAAGGCCGTGGTGCGAAATTGTCATAGACTGTCTTGACATCTCGTGCGTCGGTCTCGTACAGTTCGAGATGATCTCCAACTTGGAGGACAAGGGCGGCTATACCCATGTATAGCTCTGCGGTTGCCAGATTCAAACCCACGCAGCCTCGAGTGCCCCGCGAGAAGTGCATGAGATACTTTTCCATGTCTCGCTTCCGCTTGCCGTTGTTGTCCAGCCAACGCTCAGGCTTGAATTCATGCGGCTCCGGGAAGAGTTCGGGGTTGTTGTGGATGAAAGTGGAGGACATCGATAGGACTGTCCCTGGAGGCACTGTATACTCAACCGGCTTGCCGTTATGTGTCGAGCGGAGTACTGTTGGGTCATCAGGGTATATGCGAGGAAGCCTGCTTACAGGCCCTCCAGTCGCGCGCAAAGCTTCCGTAATCAGAGCGCTGAAATATGGTAAAGCTTCGAGCTTTGCTAGGGGCGGGATTTGGTTGTCTAGTGCCTCCTTGAGTAATTCCGCACGGAGCTTCTCCAACAGTTCCTTGTTCTCGTACAACTTGAAGGTGATGAAGGACAAGGCCCACGCAGTTGTCTCGATAGCAGCGCCAATCAGTCCGGTAGCTTCCAGTGCGAGTCTGTGGTCCTGTTTCTCATATTCCGGCAGATCAGTGTGGAGCCATTCATCCACGATGTTGTAGTAGCCGCTTGAGGCCTTTCCTTCCTTCTTCTCATCCTTCTCCAGACGAGCACGAGCTTCGGTAACGTGCCTCTCAGCGGTCTATTGGATATTAGTATTGGTCGGAAATCAAGATTGTAACACTTACAGCTTCCATAGCGAGCCATTCGCCCATACCGGGGTTCATCTTGACCAGCTGTTCGCTGTGGGGTACTTTAGCAATCATGATACCCAGGAGTGGGGACGAATATGGAAGTCTTACTTTGACACCAGTCTCATTGCGCTCGACAGCCACGGAACAAATCGAAGAGTTGGTAGCATCGCGCCAAAGCTATCACTCGCTGGCTGCAAGTTGGGCAAAAATCGGTCGCGGTCAAGATATTCAAAGCTCTCTCCGAACAAGTACTCAGTGATCACGTCTGTTGCGAAACTTGAATAAGCAGAAGAGATCGTCATCGGTCCTTTCCCGCGATAATCCAATAATCGTTTGGTGAGCTTGTCGCATGATTGCTTGATGTATGGCTCGAACTTTCCTACGGCTGCCTTTGAGAAGTAGCGATTGAGTGTGTTCCGTCGCATTCGATGTGTGTCATGATCAAAGGTCATGAACGTCGCATCATTCAGTAGGCTGCCACACGATCAGTTATAAACCAACGGGCCCACCAAACGAGAAATCTCACCCAAATTGCGACATTACATAGGGATCCTTATCGACTCTCTTTCCACCTCCAGGATAGACGACATCAATCAGATTTGGATCCACAATGTGCACTTCGTTTGGGTTGATTCTAACGATTGGTCCTGCTTCCATCAGTTCTCTTGCGCATTCAGGAGGCCAGGAGTGTACGAACCATACTGCTCATGCAACTCCCCAATCTTCTTCCAGAACTGCGCATAGTTCGGCCATAGGTCAAAGTATCGCTCGTAGGACCAAGTAATGGCCGCCAACTTTGGTCCCGGAACTTTTGCTAGTGGATGAAAGAATAGTCGGTACAAGATCGTGCCAACAACATGCAGCACAAGCAGAGCCACGCCCGTCAGCGCCGTCGCAATGAGGTACGCCATCGCCGCTGTCAGTCGCTGAAGGATTCTCTTGCACAGCGGACGTTCAGCGATTTCTTAATGCACGGAGGAATTGCGGCAACGCGGGAGATAGCCGTGTCCGCGTGGGGATTGACAGGCTTGAAAGACGGCAGGTCTTGTCAGTTTTTGTGCTAGGCGATGCCGGGCCGGTGTGCCTGGTATTGTAGCGTGGCCCGCTTACCAGACGGATGGGAATTATGCGACTTCTGCATGTAGACGGGGGTTGACTCCGGCATCAACTGAGGGATGGGATTTCCCGCTGCGAAGAGTTAATCGAGTGGAGTGAGGATGGTCACCCTTGAACGTGATTCTGCTAACGTTGATGGCAGTTTGCGAACATTACCTATTTTCATCTACTCTGGTGCAGTTCGTGCTGTAGAAGTGTCTCATAAATGTTGTCGCATTGGGAAGAACTTGCATAAATGTTGCTCTGGGGTCTGATTGGCGTGCATGCCTGAAAGCGTTCGAATCGCCAGCTCGAGATCGAACGCACCCATTAAAGCAAAAGCAAGTTCTCGACCAGCACCCGTGTATTTGGTTGGCATCGACTTTTCTGAAATTACGCGATTGGTGCCATTAGCGAATGTTACATTGCATGAATCCTGATGCATATACCCGCATCCTCAGGTCCATGAACATGCTGAAGTGTTTATCGCATAGCTCTCAAAGGCTTTGTCAACGACCCGCTGAGTTTCACACTGTGCTCGGAGCCGCTTTTGTGGCATGGCGACGACGAAGGATTTTGAGCATTACCGTCAGAACACTTGTTGAGCTCTAATTAGCGTGACATGGAGTAGAACTAGAGCTTCGGGCGGGGGATAGCTCGATTTTACAACACAAGAACTCAACACCAACTGAACAACATGGTAAAAGTTGAGCATGTTGTTTTATCATCTATTCAAAGCACTTTGAATGTGGATTATGGCCCCGTGATGATCTCAGATGTACCAAGCAGCGAGTAATGACTGAAGTGCTCAGCCTGATCATTCCTTAAGTGGTAGGCTATTGAACTAGTATGTATCTTCGTTGCCCGCCCACTCACGTCCTCCCGTCTCATCAGCATTTAAAGAACGCGATGCAAAACAGCCAAGCCTTATTCTGGATTATCTTCGAACAATGCCTTCAAGACGCTGGAAGTTTTTCTCGAGTAAAAAGATGATCGATTCTCAGCCTGATCCCAATATCCCAACAACTTGTCCTATTCCACGACCCTCACGCTCGCTAAGCCAGACATCCGGTGGAAACACACTCAGCTACACAAGACTCAGCAATGATGGTAGTGACATTAGGTTACTGCGCATCGAGCCTCGAACGACCTTTGGAAATACCGAAGAGCCGATGCGATGCGAATTGAAGGTGTTTGCACGTACGACTGCTCCCCAATACCAGGCCTTGTCGTATATGTGGGGCCAGCGTTCACCCGTATTCACCATCATTGTGAATGGTTGCAGATTCCAAGTACGTAAGAATTTGCAGGAGTTCCTACTGGCAGCTAGACGAAACTCGTGGATCAAAACTTGGATCTGGATTGATCAACTGTGCATTGATCAAACGAATGTATCAGAGCGCTCATCACAAGTGCAACGCATGGGAACTACATACAAAGATGCTGAAGAAGTGCTCATATGGCTCGGTGACCACGCGTGGCATGGGGATGTGGCAATTGAAAAGATGAGAAGCGAGTTTGCAACCTCTTACGAAAGACACCAAGTCGACCCAGAAGATGATGTTCAGCGAATCATTTTGACAAACCTATATTGGTCAAGGATATGGATTGTGCAAGAGATCCACTTCGCCTGTAGATTGAGTATTCTTTGCAGTAACTCGCGCTTACCATGGTCTGAAGTTGATCTCAGCAAGAACTGGTGGTCAACTCCTTCTGCTGTTGGCCACGAGATCATGTCAGAAAAGTTGAGCGATGCTTTTGGCGAAGCTTACGTATCGATCCAGGACAGGGCATCAGCCAATCAAGGCTATTATGGTCTTTTTATGGCGATAAATGGCTGCCTAGGTACAGGATGCGAAGAGCCCCGCGACAAGGTGTTTGCCTTGATGAACATCGTCAAATCTGAAGAGCGTGTTGTTGTCGATTACACAAAATCGACCGAGGAAGTCTATCTTGCTACACTACATAAAATACTGGAAATCTGCAGCGATTCGCACCCGAGATTCACACTCTTCACGCTCCTAAAGCTTGCTGTGGAAATGAAGCTACTCGGAGACGTGGACGTGGGCGATAAAGATTCACTTGTTGACAAGCTTTATGTTGTTGTGGAAGGTAAACGTGCTGACTGCAGGCGGCCGTTGCCAGTCGTCATGGATCTTGTCTATCGGTCTGGAGAACTTGCGCCATTGGAGTTTAAACCTTCTTATGGGGATGAGCTGCACAGCTATGAGGATATAAGGGAAAGACAATTTGATGATGGATGTCTCTCAATGGACCAGGGCTGGAGATATGATCTCAATCTTGCTGAGCTCCACCAGCGACTGGAGCTGTATAACAAGATCTTAAATGTACGGAAACACTGGAAGCTTACAGACAAATGTTTCAGTGAGGGGTGCTGGAATCTCTTGGTGCCTTTGTATTTAGAACGCTGATTGCTCGTTGGGGATAGGTTTCAGCCGAGCCTGAAGCAATGGCCCCCTTTCCAATTCAGAAGTGCTATCAGTGTGTTTATATCCTTCGTGGTATCTGAAAATTTCGGGCCGTGGGCAACGTCAAGGAACCTACACGGTGCGACACAACACTATGATGTGAACTCCAATCTGCCCATCCTTAGTTCTGATAGTAATAATAGCAACTACATTCAGGGACCCTGTATGGTGCAAGAGTACGACATTTAAGACCACCAAACTGAGTTGTGCTCATGCAACAAGTGGGCATATCAGGATTCTGCGATATGCTTTGATTATCAAAGCATGCAAGCCATACAACTCGATGTAGACCTATTTAGCATTCACTAAGTTTTGGATTTCCAAGATCGTCTTCAAAATGACTCCTGTGCTGATTCTGAGCTACTGCAGTGTCATATACACCAGATTCATGATGGTAAATTGCTCTTGTTGCATATTTGTTCACCGCACGTCCAACTAGTGATTACGGTGTTGTTGTTGATGAACTCTCCGTCCATGATGCTGTAGACATATGCCTCGCCCAGAATCTGACAACACGACTTTACGTAGTTATCTTCCCAGCGACAAAGGACTATCTAGTACACGCACCAGGATGACCAAATCCCCGCACATCGAATTTGAAGGACCAAGTCCAACCAAGCCTGCCTCGGTCCGAATTACACCCCGATCATAGACTATACTTATAGCGTTCTTATAGAACTTCTTATCAAACAGTCCGGGTGTGGGCTGCTTCCAAGGTTCTTGATCATTGCAAACGGCATCATATCCTTGCTTTGCAGCAGCGGAGGCGCGCACGCGGCAGCCTGTTTTCTCAACATACTGATCAGCGATTGGAATGCGCGAGACTCCGTCCTCCCACTTCTCAGGTCTTCTATTGAGGATTGACGGCGCGTGTTTCGATAGAAGAGGCTCTGGACTTCGTTTATGGGAGATACAGTTGTCACACGCTGCGAGGTGTACCAGTCATGCGACCAGTGGACACTCTCGGCTAAGATAGTTTCAGAAGATCTCCTCGGAATACATGGTTTTCCATGGTTGCAGTTCGTTGGCAGGCTGTACCTCTCCCCTACCTCGCCTTGGATCCGTGATGCGTGAGCATGTGCAACGTAGGAGCAAGGAAGAAGCAGAACAGTGTGAGGAGCGATCTGGTAAGGCCCCAAAGGTCGTCTTAATATAGCTAAGCACTGTGGCATGCATGAAGGAATTCAGACCAATCAAAGTTGCCAGTAGAGTCGTTTGTTCCGGATGTCTCTGCCATATCCCCACCAATGCCGTATCAGAATACGGGTGCTTGTCCTCGTGTGTTGCGGCTGTGAAGGTGGTTCTTAAGCTATTGGAACAGAGGTCTATCTGTTTACTGCTGATCATGAACTGTATCGAATGGCTTGTATGTGCAGTAGATGTCTTCATATGGCACTGCTTGTGGTTGTGAGCCACTCTTTGCATGAAAAGCGTAGCGCACGCAAAAATCCAAGGTTGTGCGACTTGCATCGAGGCGGGAAGTCCCGTCGTTAGGCCACCTGAACATCCATCACTTTTGCGATAACTGGTTCCAATTATCTTGGCGACATTGAGACACAGCCTCGTTTTCTTGGTAGAGACCGAGAAAACCCAAGGCATCCCCTTTCCTCTCATATGGAACACTACCTAATATCACGCGTTGCAGGCTGCTGCTGTGTACAAATTCACATGGCTGCCGTCATCACTCAGTGGCACGATGGACGCACGATCAAGTCAGACCGAACGCGTGTTTAGCAAAAAACAACTTAGAAATGACCCGGACGCGTTATGCCAACCTCGACACGCTGTCAAGAGCAGTCCGTAATTTGAGCATCCCATGGGCGGCGGTTGGGCTCTTCGCGGTTTCAATCGGCACTGTTATTGCCGCGGCGTTGACGTTCAGTCTGCTCAACAATCGCACCACATCTCACTGGTACTCGCAACCTGCAATAGTCCTCGCCGTGATATCCTCCATTTTCAGCCTCTCAACTGGGGTGGCCACTTCCTTCGGCGTTGCAGTCCTGTGGTGGCGAGCGGCGTCCAAGGGAACTCAAGTGAAAAACCTACATCTTATCTGGGACCGCGGCATGGGGCGCGAATTCTTCGTAGCGTTGGCAGGAGATTCGCAAACACGTCGGACCGCGCTGGCGACTCTCCTGATTGCTGCAGCTCGATTCTCTGCCGGTCCGCTGCTGCAACGCGCAGTCGGCCAGATCAGCGAGCTCCATACCCAAACAGTACCATTGAAGATATGGTTCTCGGAGACACTGGAGCCTAGCTTTGCGGCAGCAGCTTTTTTCCGAGAGAACGAGACGTATGTGGGACTACGACGTAGTGACATGAGCGCCGCGTATCTCCAGCGATTCGAAGAGAATGATCCTGATGCATACTTTAACGGCCGAACATACTTGGACGATCTGCGCGCCGATTGCCCATTCGAACGTCCGGGCTCCTGTAACGGCTTTGTCTGTCCTCGAAACAGCACTTGCACTGCTAGTGTCAGAGGAGTCGGGCTGACGATGAACTGTTCGCGTACCTCTTCTAAGGTGGATCTTCAAGATCCGGCCAACATAGGTCTTCCCGTATTTATGATTGATTTCTCGATTGCCAACCTATCCCATCCTCGGATCCGCTTGACCACTATATACAACAATCAAACTTCAGATAATTGCACCGCAGAACTCATTGACGAAACGTGCGACATTCGTACCGCCATGGTCGACTACATAATCCGGCTGAGATGGGGCAACTTCACGTATGTCGGGTATCGAGGACTAGATCCAGAGCAATTATATTCTTCACCATACGATAATTTCGCTCTGAATGACCATACTATCGGCCAGCGAGAGGAAGGCGGCCCGCTCGCAAGTCTGTACGCAGTGTTCGTTCCATACTACCAAACCGTGGCCACACTGAGCTCTCCAAATTCAATCTTGGATTCAGGCTTTAATGCTGAAAGGTTTGGCGATGGCACAAAATCGGCCAATGTAGCAGTCTGTGGCGGCACTTTTACCAGACCTAGTACAATCATTCTTTCGAAGATGATGCGATACCTCTTCAATGCTCTGCAGCTCACTGGCACCGGCACGCAAGTATACCAAAACGTCACGGCTAGCGAGGAGTATCCTATTCTCGTACACCACTTGGACAGTCAATATGTTGCTGCAGCCCTTGTTGTTATGCTTGTTGGTATCATCTCAGCAGCAACACTCTTCTGGGGCTTCTGGGAGCTGGAAAGAACAGTGACGTTGAGTCCAGTCGAAACGGGGAAAGCACTTGATGCGCCAATGCTCGCGACGACTTCTGAGGCGCGAACGGTGGACGAGATTCTGAGTAAGACAGGACGACGCCGAACCAAATATGATGGCAAGGTATTCAGGGGAATCTCTGGTTTTGAGATGGAGGACTCGGAGGGTCACATGCTACCGATCTCAAGCACTGGTGTCGGGAACGAAGTACTAAGTGTGACTTCTGTAGCAGATTCAAGAAGTTTGATTGACGAGAATCTTTATCTAGGGAGGCATACCATTGCGGATGCTTAACCACCAGTTATCTTTAGTGTCTTAGACAGGAAATTCAATTATCTGTATTTCATCCCTTTCTTGAGGGTGTTTTCTACGTAGCATCTTTCTGATTAGGTCCAAAAAAGTCGACGTTGGCTCGCTCCTACATGAAAATCACGTATCACACGTGACGACCCTTTGATTAGACGACTGGAGCCCGCAACTATGGCCCGACTCATCTCGAAGCTGGAGGTCGATCACGGCCTTCTGCAGTGAGGTCCGTCACGCCACTAGTGGATCATGTAAGGCCCGACGAAGCCGTTGGTCATTGTCAGATAGCAGGCTCCCGAAACCACTTCGATCTCCGATATATTGGGCCAACCGCAAAACAGACACCGCACTCCAGCATGAGAAACCACTTTCAAAGTCTTGTCGGAATAATCGATACAGACCTGCATCCACCAAGCATGCTGTTGAGGTCGCTCATACGTTTTCTTGAGTTCCACTATCAGCTGGCAGAATCGTAAGTACACGAATGCTGCCTTCGGTGGGAAGTGGTAAAGCCAGATAGAACGATTGATCCTCGTTCGACTGCTGAGATACCTTGGTGCTCCTGCCATTTCGATCAGACTGGGAGAAACTTCGAAGAAGGCCGTGGTACATCTGCCATTCGATGAGGGTTTGAGTGTGTTTCTGAGGGTGTCGTAAATGCAGCCAGGCTGACACTCGTTATACGACGTGGCTGAGCATCTTGAATAGTCTCTGAAAGTGATTGGCTCCGGAACTTCTGACGCGGCCTCGCAAGGCTGTTGCTCAGTGGGTTGAAATAGGTCTCTTGACGTGTTGTCTATACATTTCTGGCATGTGCTGGTTTATACGCACACAACTGTTGGTGTCAAATTCGGTAGAAGCGCATAGTACTCGATGTGTGGTATACGCACCAAACAACGCAGTGAGCTAACAACAAAGCTTCGAATTGGAGCGTCCAACTCACGCGGAATTGTACTCTATTACCTACACACATACCCACCACCTATAAACACTACCAACAAACACCAGCAGCAGCAAAACAACCGCCCAAACCCATCGCTCAAAAACCCCAAGTACATACACAGAGTCGAGGGTATCCCATTGCCTTGCCTTGCCCATCCCATCCCATCCCAAATCACAAAACCCCCCAAGAAACGCCATGCTGAATGCCACTTTTTGCCCCGCTATCTTTCCTCTCTTTCATCTTCATTTCCCAATGTCTGTTTTGTTTCGCTGTTCTTACTGTTTAGGCAATATTGCCCGCAAGCCCAATGAACAGTGCCTGTGCAGCTAGTTGCAAGGTCCACACGCCTACTTTCTTAAACCTCCGTCTGCGAAGCTGATCATCGTCCAGGACATCCCGTGCAAATGCTTCATAGACCTATCATTACCCAAGTCAGCCACATCACACTCAAAGTATCTCTCACTCTCTCTCTTCCTTCCCTCTATCCGCTAAAGACACAGGAAGGAAGAAAGAAGAGAGCAGAAAATGAAAATGAAAAGAAACATACCTCCCTCCCCAAATCATCCATCAAACCCGAATCATGCACAGTCCAACTCCCATCAAAATCCGCCAATTTCTTCACAACACGACACTGCACAGGGATAAACGCGCGTCTGGAATTAATATACGCGACGATGGGTCTGATGAGCGCGTTATTGATGTAGGAGACGTCGTGGGTGAAGAAGGGGACTGTGGCGCGCACGTCGGAGAGCTGGACGCGGATGTCCATGAGGAGGAAGCGGGCGTCTTGGTCGTCTTGGTCTGGGGATTTGGATGGTGGTTGCGGTTGTGATTGTAGTTGTGGTTGTGGTGGTGCGAGTTCGGGAGATTCCTTTGCAGTTGTCTCACTGGTGCTTTCCTTATTCTTCTTGTCGTCTTCGCCCTCCTCCTTCGTCTCAGCCACGTTCATGAGCGCAATACTCCCAAACCCGCCCTCTCGAAGTGCAACATTAGCCTCCCTTGCCGAACTCGTCACAACCCCCTCCACGCGATCATAGAAATCACTCATCACTTTCGCGATCCCCTCCTCGTCCGAGGGAAACATCATATCGCTCACAATATCGACTTTACCCTCTTTAATCCAGGCGAACATGCCTTCTGCCCCGCGATTGAGGTGTTCGATATTGAGACCATCGATGCGGAAGCGGGCGTGTTTTTTCCAGGGCACGTCGGCTGTGTGGTGTGTAGGGTGGAGTGATGGTGTCTGCGAAGGATGGATCGCAAACATAGCATTATCATACGCGCCGGATACAACGTTGGCAGACAGGAAATCGTAGAAGAGCCATTGCTTTCTCAATCGGGGTAATTCGCATAGATGCACGGAAACGGTGAAGGGCCGCATGCCGTCGGGCTGGTAGACGGTGACGAGCATGTCTTCCATTTTGAAGGCCTCGAGCTCAAAGTCGCCCGTTTGGTGTTCGTGCTTCCACGAGCGCGGGTCGATGCCTTCCCAGGCTGCGGCGTTGACGTGCGTGCGGTCAATCACGCCGCGGATGCCGCGTATCTCGACGCTGCGCAGAAGGCCCTTGCCGTTGAACCATTTCGCAAAGGAGAGGGTGACGTTGACGGTGTCCATGCTGACGTCGAATTGGGTGTAGTTGCCGTCGTCGTCCTCTTCGACCGCAGAAGGTGCGCTTGCGCTTGGCGATGATGCAGCAGCCGCCGCCGCCGCCTCGGCCTGCGACCCTTTCTTGACGGTCGACTTGCCCTGGCCAGGCCGCCGACTCACGAAGACGTTGTGGAAACTAATCACGCCATCGCCCCATTTCGGCACAACCGCACTCTCGAACACAACCTGAATCCCGCTGCTCTGCGTGAGGTAGTCGCCCACCCATCGTGCGAGCGTCTCCTGTGTGAAGGCCGTGTTGATCAGGAAGATGATCAGGCTGAAGAAGGTGGTTGTGCCGACGAGGATCCAGATGACGTGGCCGGCGACGAACCAGGTGATGAAGGCGGAGACGTCGTCGGCGTTCCAGGGCCGGAAGGAGCGGATGGAGAACCACTTGAAGTGGATCTTGAAGCGGGACCAGGCAGACGTGGCGGCGGCGAGGAGTTCGTCCTTGGTCGGGCGGTGGAGGGTCGGCAGATGGGGGAGGTGGTTGAGGATGGAGTAGTGCTCTTCTTGCGGAGGGTGTGGTTGTGCTTGTGGTTGTGCTTGTGGTTGTGCTTGTGGTTGTGTTGGGGGAGGCGTGGCAGGCGGAGGCGCCTTGTGGTCGGGCGAGAGCTCAGCCTTCGGTGCCGATGTGTTGGATGGCTGTGGCGTGTGCTTGGATGCACTCGTGCTCTTGTGTCGTACCATCTCCAGCACTGCTGCTGACTGGCGCCTCCTCTTGGACCGGGTGTGTGCGTGTCGTCTCCATGCCGTCGTCGCCAGCTGCCGCACTGACGGGTGACTCGATGTTCTTGCGCGTGTAAGACTATCAAACACACGCCGGCTTATCTCCGTCTCTCCTCGCGTCGGTGTCGCTGTCGTCCAGCGTGCGAGTCCGCTGTGCTGCCTAGTGACATGCAATGATGGAGACAGCGACTGCATACACCGCCCTCCGCTCGCCCTCGCCAGCTCCAAGCTCCTGCCGCCGCTCGCAGCGACATGAGAGCGCCATCCTGCCTCGCCGGCCCGCAGACCTACACAGGCTCGCAGCATTATCTGATGGCAATACTCATGGCTTCTTCCCACGTGATGTATTCCAGAACAACACTCAGACTCAACCGTGATCTTGATCTGATCTGATGTGATGTGAATTGACCTGATAATGCGGGAGTGATGTTAAACTTTGGTAAGAAGAGCACTAAGTAGCATAGCTCTAACAACGGTAAAGTCCATCACCACAAATCAAGCTTCGATGACGACCAGCCGCATCCGTTCTCCGTGCACCCCTGCTCCACTCCACTCCACTCCACTCCGTCCCGCGACAACTACTGTACTGTATTAGCTTGCCAAGATTTCCCGCTCCGAACCAACCTAGTCCCCAAGAGAGAAAAAAAAGTTTCGAGGAAAGATCAGAACAAGAAGTGGACGAGAACTTCCCAATTGCAGCACACACTATTTTCCCGTGTGCGTACTTACACAGCAATGTCGAGCTTCTTCACTGCGCCGGCGTCGCAGCGGAAGCGGAAACGGCCAGACTCGGCTGCAGCGCCCTCAAGTAACAAGCGCAGAGGCGTCACGAGCACAGCACCGCCAAAGCCCAGAGGACAGCGCAAGGAGCAGCGCAAAGTCCGTGACGAGTCCATCTCCGAGGCCGACAGCGACGACGACGACGCCGACAATGCACGTGACGAGTACCTCGACGATCACGGCAATGAGAGCGAGCAGAGTTCTGGCGCTGAGGACGAGACGGCGGATGAACGGCGTCTGCGGCTCGCCCAGCGGTATCTGGATAATATCCGCGACGAGGTGGCGGAGGACCCGTATGGGTTTGATGCTGCGGACGTGGATCGGGATTTGATTGCGCAGCGGCTGCGGGAGGACGTGGCGGAGACGAAGGGGCGCTTGCATCGGATTGTTGCGGGGGAGTATGCGCTTGGGGAGGCGGAGAGGACGTTCTTCAGTGCGGATCAGAGGGGCGTCACGGGCGTGGCGGTTGTGTTACCTTTTGCTTTCACGGTTAGCAGCGATGGGAGCATTGCCAAGTGGGAGCTTGCATCGCCCTCCTTGGTCAACGCGACGGAGGAGGAGCCAAAGAACACGAACGCCACGCCGCGTAGACGGCCTAAGCTACTCGCCCGCTTCCGCACGCCTCGCCGTCCCTCACCCAAATACACGGGCCACACGGGCCCCATCCTCTGCCTCGCCGTCCCCACCTCAGGCCGCTTCCTCGCCACGGGCGGTGCAGACCGCCGCATTGTAATCTGGGACGTCAACACCCTCAAACCGCTCAAGCACTTCACGCACCACAGAGACAAAGTGTCCTCTCTCAGCTTCAGACGCGGCACACACACATTGTACAGTGCGTCTGCGGACCGGACGTGCAAGGTGTGGAGTGTAGAGGGCGACAGCCCCGAGGGGTGGGGATGGCGAGGCAGAGGATGGGG